>ENA-UOOM01002947-UOOM01002947.1-fermentation-metagenome-genome-assembly--contig:-NODE-2947-length-13139-cov-4.674335_pt1 | contig 13139 bp, 16 predicted proteins | sample MGYA00245781_ERZ724031 | MGnify/ENA primary metagenome ERZ724031 (study PRJEB28704, sample SAMN03018317) | fermentation metagenome | biome: anthropogenic terrestrial biome; feature: soil; material... | reverse complement strand
CGTGACCAGAGAATGATGTTCGCTGTCCTTACAATGGTGCATACGGCGGATACCAAAGAGCAGCTTGACAATGATACCGAAACTCTCCTGACAACGGCAAGGAAACACCTGTGCCAGTTTGCGGTGCTGAAATATCAGCAGATGGACGGGCTGAATACGGCTCTGCCTTACGGTGTGCGAAAAATTGATGCTGTCCGCACCCTGACCACAGAAAGCCTTGCGGTTTTTATTCCGTTTCGAGTACAGGAGATTTATCACGAGGACGGTGTGTATTACGGTCAGAATGTTATCAGCAAGAATATGATTATCGCCAACCGCCGCCACCTTCTAAACGGCAATTCATTTATTCTCGGTGTATCGGGTGCAGGCAAATCCTTTACTGCAAAGGAGGAAATGACAAACATTATTCTTACAGACCCTAATGCAGATGTGATTATTATAGACCCAGAGCGAGAATATTCGCCCCTTGTAAAGGCAATGCAGGGCGAGGTCATTCACATCTCAGCTACCAGTGAAAACCACATCAACGCTATGGATATGAACTCCGATTACGGTGACGGTGCAAACCCTGTCATTTTGAAATCGGAGTTTATTTTATCCCTCTGTGAGCAGCTCATCGGCGGCACAAACTTAGGGGCAAAACAGAAATCCATTATTGACCGCTGCACGGCGAGCGTGTACCGCCACTATCAGCAGGGCAACTATATGGGCGTACCGCCGACCTTGCAGGACTTCCGTGAGGAACTCTTAAAGCAGAGCGAGCCGGAGGCAAAGGAAATCGCCCTTGCCATCGAGCTGTTTACGGACGGCTCACTCAACACCTTTGCCAAGCTCACGAATGTGGATACCCACAGCCGCCTTATCTGCTATGACATCCTGGATTTGGGGAAGCAGTTACAACCTATCGGTATGCTTGTTGTCCTTGACAGCATCTTAAACCGCATTACCGCCAACCGTGCCAAAGGCAGGAACACGTTTATTTTCATTGATGAGATTTATCTGCTTTTCCAACACGAATACTCCGCAAACTTCCTTTTTACCCTCTGGAAGCGTGTGCGAAAGTATGGGGCGTATGCAACAGGCATTACCCAGAATGTGGACGACCTTTTGCAGAGCCATACGGCGAGGACGATGCTTGCAAACAGTGAATTTATCATCATGCTTAATCAGGCAAGCACTGACAGGATTGAGCTTGCCAAGCTCCTGAATATTTCCGACCTTCAGCTTTCCTATATCACGAATGTCGGTGCAGGACAGGGACTTTTGAAAGTCGGCAGCTCCCTTGTACCGTTTGTCAACAAGTTTCCTCGCAATACCGAGCTTTACAAGCTGATGACAACCAAGTTTGGAGAGGTATAAGAAAGGTGGGATTTTTATGTCAGATATTAAGTTTCGCAGCACGGCACATCGGGATTTCTTTCTTGAAAATATGATGAAATGCAAAGTAAATGACTGCTACCACAGGGCATTTTTCTATGTCATGGGGATTGCCGATGAAACCCGAAAAAACATCAGCCAGATGTTTGATTTCAAGTCGGACTGTATTGAGCCTGATGGGATGCACGGCGGCTGGCAGACAAGCGGCACAGTCAAGGTCTGCCACCTTGCTTTTAACCTCTGGAACGGTTACACGGAAAAAGGCAGGGAGCGATATTTCACGCCAGAAGAATTGTTCTGCTGTGAATTTGCCCCGTATTTTATGGAGGGTATCAAGGTAAGGTATCCCGAATATTGCAGAGATTTACCTGCACCGAAACAGCAGACCGAACATTCAAGATAAGAAACACCCTTCGGGTATACCATTATGCCCTAAAAGGAGGGCAAACAAAAGGAAAGGAAAGGATTATGAAAAAATATAAAAAGCAGATTTGTATTGCCGCCGCTGTTGCCCTCTTGGGTACGGCGGCTTTTTGTGGCTTCAAGATTTATCACCACTATGCACAGGTAGAGGAACAGACCGAAGTCTTTGAGCAGATTGCCGAGCTTGTGGAGCAAGCTCCCGAAGAAGAAGCACTCCCAGACGATACGCCTGTCAGCGAGGGCGAGGATGTGCTTGCAAAATATAAAGAATTGTATCTGCAAAATGAGGATATGGTCGGTTGGATTTCCATTGCCGGCACAACGCTCAATTATCCCGTTATGCAGAACCCGAACAATCCGAACTTTTATCTGAAGCACAACTTTGAAAAGGAGTACAGCGACTTAGGCGTACCGTATATGCAGGAAGATTGCAGCATTTTAGACAGCGACAATCTCATCATTTACGGTCATCACATCAAGGGCGGAAAAATGTTCGGTGCGTTGGAGGATTACAAGTTAAAGAGTTTCTATGAGGGACACAAGACCATTCAGTTTGATACGCTGACCGAGCAGGCGGAATATGAAATTATTGCCGTATTCAAGACTGTTGCGTACAGTTCAGAGGGCTTCCGTTATTATGATTTTGTCAATGCGGAGAACAAAGCAGATTTTACCGTCTACCTTGATAAATGCAAGGAGCTTGCACTATACGACACAGGCGTATCGGCAAAGTACGGAGACAGACTCATTTCGCTCTCCACCTGTGAATATTCAGCCAATAATGGCAGGCTTGTGGTTGTGGCGAAAAAGGTATCCTGATATGACCGCAAAACTTCTGGGAAAGGAGGTTTTGTATGGCTGATATAAAGACCAGAGATGCGGTCAAAGGTACAATTAAGACCATTGACAAGGCTGCCATTGCTTCGGAGCGTATGAAATCCGCTTATGCCAAGACAAAGGACAAGGCGGAACAGGGCTATTATGCGGAGGAAGGCTCTGCCACCGAGTACGCTTCGGATAAGGTTTCTTATGTGGCTGACCGAATAAAGGACGAGGGTATTCATCAATTCAATAAGCACGGTCAGAAAAGTGTGCAGACCACAAAGGAAAATATCGTCAAGGCAAAGGATAAGATTGCTAATTTTAAAACCAAACGGGCGATGAAAGCCGCCGAACAGAAACAGGCGCAGGCGGCTTCCGAACAGGTCGGCTCTGCTGCCCGTCAAGGAACTACGAGCCGTTCTGTTGTTTCCGATGTCCCTGCCCAGACCATAAGGACAAAAAGACAGGCTGAAAAGACGATTAAGCAGTCTGCCAGAAGCACGGGAAAAACGGTTAAAACCGCTGCCAAAGGCACGGTTAAGTCTGCTGAAAAAGGCGTGAAAACGGCGCAGGCGACTTCCAAAGCGGCAATTAAGACCACCGATGCCTCGGTAAAAACAGCACAGACAGCGGCAAAGGCTTCTGCGAAAGCGACCCAGAGGGCAGTGCAGGCGGCAAAAGTTACCGCAAAGGCAACAGCCGAAGCCACAAAAGCAGCGGTCAAGGCGACCATTTCCGCTGTCAAAGCGATAATCGCAGGCACAAAAACTCTGATTTCTGCCATAATTGCAGGCGGCTGGATTGCCGTTGTGATTATCCTCATTGTTGTTTTGTTTGGATGTGCCGTTTCCCTTTTTGGCGGCGGGAGTGACAGTAATTCCTATACGCCCGTCAGTGCCGAGGTAGAAGCCTATGAGCCATTGATACAAAAATATGCAAAGCAGTATGACATCCCCGAATATGTGGAGCTTATCAAGGCGGTCATGATGCAGGAAAGCGGCGGGCGTGGGCTTGACCCGATGCAGGCGGCGGAGGGGAGTTTTAACACAAGGTATCCCCATGAGCCGAATGGGATTAAAGACCCCGAATATTCCATTGAATGCGGCGTACAGGAACTAAAAGCGGCTCTTATTTCAGCAGAGGTGGAAAACCCGATTGATATGGAGCATATTAAACTTGCGCTGCAAGGCTACAATTTCGGAAACGGCTATATCTCGTGGGCAAAAAACAATTATGGCGGCTATTCCTATGCCAATGCGGTAGAGTTTTCTACCATGCAGGCACAGCGGTTAGGTTGGGACAGTTACGGAGATACGCAGTATGTCGCCCATGTACTACGCTATTATCCATACGGACGGGCATTTACAAGCGGCAGCAGTAAGGCAATCGTTGAGGTGGCTCTGACACAGCTCGGCAACGAAGGAGGGCAGCCTTATTGGAGTTGGTACGGCTTTGAAGGGCGTGTGGAATGGTGTGCCTGCTTTGTTTCTTGGTGTGCCGACCAGTGCGGATATATTGAAAGCGGGCTAATTCCGAAATTCGCAGGCTGTGTAGACGGCTCAAATTGGTTTAAGGATAATGGACAATGGCAAGACCGAAGCTATGAGCCGCAGGCAGGCGACATCATCTTCTTTGATTGGGAGGGTGATGGAGAAACAGACCATGTGGGCATTGTGGAAAAATGCGAAAACGGCGTTGTCTATACCGTGGAGGGCAACTCCGGCGATGCTTGCCGACAGAGAAGCTATCCTGTTGGGAGCAGCGTTATCTACGGTTACGGCTTACCTGCTTATTAAGCAAATGGAGAGCAATGCTCTCCATACATAAAGTTTGGATTTTTCGAAAAACATATTGACAAGCATCTATGTGTGTGCTAAACTTTGTTTGTTAGAAGTGCTGAATGAGGTGATAGTTTGAACTCTAATCATAAGGAAAACGCAAAGATATTTAAAGCATTGAGCGATGAGAATCGCTTGGCGATTATCGAAATGCTTTTAGATGGTGAACAATGCGGATGTAGTTTGCTTGAAGAATTAAATATTACACAGCCGACACTCTCCCATCATATGAAGATTTTATGCGATGCAGGTATTGTTGACAGTTGTAAAGACGGTAAGTGGATGCACTACTCTATCTGCATAAATGGCAGCAGAAGATTGAAAGAAATTCTAAATATCTATGTGTTGCCAGAAGAGAAAGAAAAGACATATAAAAAATGTCAGTGTGGAACTAACATTTGCGAAAAATAAGTCCATCCGTGAAAGATGGACTTACATTCAACACACCATATAGATATATGCAAATGTATAAATATGAATATGGAGGCATTAAATTATGGAAATATTACAAAATATCGGTCTTTTCTTGCAAGACCAACTACTCGGAATGAAATGGTTAAATGAAGTCATAGGTAGTATGCTTTCTGCCTTTGGACTTGACTTAACCAGTACAATCGGTAAAAGTGCGCAGTTCTTTTTGTATGATACAATTAAAATTTTTGTACTGCTTTCGTTCTTAATTTTTATTATTAGCTATATTCAAAGCTATTTTCCGCCCGAAAGGACAAAGAAAATTCTTGGACGGTTTCATGGTATTTGGGCTAACATTTTATCAGCACTACTTGGCACGGTAACTCCGTTTTGCTCTTGTTCCTCTATACCTTTGTTTATTGGATTTACGAGTGCAGGATTACCTGTGGGCGTTACGTTTTCATTTTTAATTTCATCGCCTTTGGTTGATTTAGGCTCACTTGTATTACTAACAAGCATTTTCGGTTTCAAAATTGCTATAGCCTATGTAATCGTTGGTTTGATTCTTGCGGTAGTAGGAGGCACTTTAATTGAGAAATTCGGAATGGAGAAATACGTTGAGAATTTCATCAAAGGTGCATCAAATGTTGATATTGAATCAGCGGAACTTACAAGGCGTGACCGTTTGCAATACGCTTGGGAACAGGTTGCTGCCACTGTAAAAAAAGTAGCTCCGTATGTTTTAGTCGGCGTTCTTATCGGTGCGCTAATTCATAATGTTATTCCAGAGCATTGGATACAAGCTGTGCTTGGCACAGATAATCCCTTTTCACCTATTATTGCTTCCGTGGTGGGTATTCCAATGTATGCTGATATTTTTGGTACTCTTCCGATTGCAGAAGCACTTGCGGCAAAGGGCGTTGGCATCGGTACTGTCCTATCTTTTATGATGGGGGTTACAGCACTTTCTCTTCCGTCAATGATTATGCTTAAAAAAGCAGTTAAACCCAAATTGCTTGCCGCATTTGTCGGTATCGTTGCCGTTGGAATAATTTTGATTGGCTATTTCTTTAATGCCACACAGTTCTTATTTATGTAAAAACGAAAAGGAGTTGAATATTATGGCAAAGAATTGGTATCCCGTGATAGACTATGTTTTATGTGAGGAATGCGGAACTTGCGTGAACAACTGTCCTCAAAATGTATATGACAAAGACAAATCGCCATCCCCCATCATTGTAAAACCAGATGACTGTATTGACCATTGTCATAACTGTGGGAATAGTTGCCCCGTGGGTGCGATTACCTATGTTGGCAATGACACAGGTTGGACGCCACCAAACAGTGAACACATGGAAGAATCACCGTGTTGCTGTTGTAATGAAACGGAGTCTGAAAGTAAAAAGATACTTGTTGAATATCTGTATCTTGATTTAAAGACCTGTGACCGCTGCATTGGTGCAGATAAAGTTCTTGAAGAAGTGTTGCAGACAATTACCCCTGCCCTGCAAATGTCCGGCTATTCCATTGAATTTAGAAAGATTGAAATGACAACCGAAGAGCTTGCCCAGAAGTACAGATTTTTATCTTCCCCCACTATTCGTGTAAACGGACAGGATATTTGCACAACTGTTGCAGAAAATGCCTGTGGCTGTTGCAGTGATATAAGCGGTACTGACGTTAATTGTCGGGTGTTTCAATACAATGGGCAAAGCTATGAAATACCTCCCCACGAAATGCTGGCTGAAGCTATTTTACGAAAGATTTTTGAAGCTCCAAATAGCGGTTGTGCAGCGGAAAATTATGAAATGCCTGATAATTTAGCAAGTTTCTTTCATGGCAAATCCATGAAAAATAGTTGTTCCTGCGGGGGGGACTGCTGTGGATAGAAAGAAACTTATTTTGAAAATCGGTGTTCCCGCCTTAATTGTTTTAATAATAGCAGGTATCTTTGCTTTTAAATCTTGGAATAAAGACGATGCTACAGTTCCAAACTCGACTGATACAATTCCGCTTGCTGTCCAAAGCGTTGACTTAGTAAAGCTGAAAGAACATAAACAGCCGATTGTCATTGACTTTGGTGCGGACTCTTGTATTCCGTGTAAAGAGATGGCTCCCGTACTCAAAAAGCTCAATGAGGAATGGCAGGGTAAAGCGGTAGTTCAATTTGTTGACGTATGGAAATATGGCGAAGCTGCACAGGATTTTCCTATTCAAGTTATTCCGACACAAGTCTTTTATACGGCAGACGGCAAGCCATTTACGCCAAGTGAAGAACTGTCAGCGGAAATTGAATTTACGATGTACTCCCACAAAGAAACTGGCGACCACCTCTTTACTGTGCATCAAGGAGGTTTGACCGAAGCACAGATGCGGAAAATCTTTGTTGAAATGGGGGTTGAGTAATGATAAATGAGTGGCTTGAACAACTGTCAGCTTTGATAAAAGAGAGTTTGTGGCTTGCCCCGCTGCTTGCCCTTGCAGCAGGAATACTCACCTCATTTACCCCATGTGCCTTATCAAGCATTCCGTTGATTATCGGTTACATGGGTGGCACAGGAGAGAAAGACACCAAAAGAGCTTTTAGGTTGTCCTTGACCTTTGCGCTTGGCTCTGCCGCCACCTTTACGGTACTTGGCGTTATCGCTTCAATGGCAGGTAAACTAATCGGCACAAGTGCAGGTTGGTGGTACATTGTGCTTGGTATCCTAATGGTGTTGATGGCGTTGCAGACTTGGGGAATTTTTGAAATAATCCCATCAAGCTATCTTGTTTCTAAAAATACAAAAAAAGGATATGCAGGGGCTTTTATCGCAGGCATCCTCGGCGGTATTTTTTCATCGCCATGCTCAACACCTGTACTGATTGCCTTGCTTGCTATCGTAGCAGGAAAAGGCAGTATCATTTGGGGAATTTTATTATTACTTATTTATTCTGTAGGACACGGTATTCTTGCCATTGTCTGCGGAACATCGGTAGGATTGGTACAGAAACTTACTCAAAGCAAGCGATATGGCAGGCTTAGTACGGTATTAAAAGTTGTGATGGGGCTTGCGATATTGTTAATCGGTTTTTATATGTTCTATCTTGGATTTTAATCGACCAGCGGTTAAAGTATAAAATGTAAACAATTCGGAGGTAATTATCATGGGATTATTTGGCAAGAAAAAAGAAGAAAAAAAGAGCTGCTGCTGTGGCGGTGATTGCAATGCAGAAACGATGGCGCAAGCTCAAACAGCAAAAAACAAAGGTGCAGCGGTAAAAATTCTTGGCACAGGCTGTGCGAAATGCAATGAGCTTGAAGCAGCGACAAGAGAAGCACTTACAGAACTCGGTATGGATGCAAATATTGACCATATCACCGATTTCACACAGATTGCCGCATACGGAGTGATGACCACACCTGCCCTTGTTGTAGACGGAAAAGTAGTTGCCTTTGGTAAAGTATTAAAAAAGGATGAAGTTGTCAGGATACTTCAAAAAGTGAGGGGATAATAGAGATGAAAGCATATATTGATAAAGCGAGATGTATGTCCGATAACCGCATTTGCAAACCACTTCTGGAATGCCCTCAAAGTGCAATTTCTTGGGTGGAAGATGACGATGAGCCGCTTGGCTCTCGGATGGAAATTGACCACAGTAAATGTGTCGGATGTGGCACGTGCGTTTCGCTTTGCTGCGGACATTGCATTGAATTAAAATAAATTTCCCCAAAGCCATTGTCACAGATGGCTTTTGAACAGCATAGTATATGAGTATAAACGCATATACGAATATAAGGAGGTGTTCCAATGATAGAGATATTTAAGGCATTATCGGAAGAAACCCGATTGCGTATTTTTGCTCAGATTATAAAAGGCGATATGTGCGTTTGTGAAATTGAGGGAAGCTTGGAACTAACACAGTCAAACGCATCTCGGCATCTTACCGCTTTAAAACGGGCAGGAATTCTTCAAAGCTATAAAAATGCACAATGGGCATACTACAGGATAAATGATGATTTCATCAGGAATAACAAGGAACTTTACGAGTACCTGATAGCCAAAACAAAAGAGCTGCCAACATATGAAAAAGATAGCAGGCGTTACTCCGACTGTAAAAGCAAAGATATGTGTTCCTGCAAAAACAATGATAAGGAGGATTTAGACAATGAGTGAAAAAGAAGAAAAACATGGGATTGGTTTTTTCCAAAAATACTTAACCCTATGGGTCATTCTCTGTATGGCGGCAGGGATATTGATTGGAAAGTTTCTACCCGCCATCCCTACGTTTCTCAACCAATTTGAGTATGCCAAAGTGTCAATTCCTATGGCGGTTCTTATTTGGTTGATGATTTATCCTATGATGATGAAAGTGGATTTTCAAAGCATAAAAAATGTCGGGAAAAATCCAAAAGGACTATTCGTAACATGGGTCACAAACTGGCTTATTAAGCCGTTTACCATGTATGGCATTGCCGCCTTGTTTTTCTTTGTGATTTTCAAAGCGTTCATCACACCAGAATTGGCAACGGAATATCTGGCGGGTGCGGTGCTTTTGGGGGCAGCTCCCTGCACAGCAATGGTATTTGTATGGAGTTCACTTACTTGCGGAAATCCCGCATACACGGTGGTACAGGTGGCGACCAATGACCTGATTATTTTAGTCGCTTTTGTTCCTATTGTGAAATTCTTGTTGGGTGTTTCTAACATTGCCGTACCGTGGGATACGTTGATTTTATCAGTGGTACTGTTTGTGGTGATTCCGCTTGCAGGCGGGATGATTACCCGAAAGTTGGTTATCAAGAAAAAGGGGGCGGACTACTTTGACAATACCTTCATTAAAAAATTCGATGGTATAACCACCATTGGTCTGCTTCTCACATTGATTTTGGTGTTTTCATTTCAGGGTGAAACTATTATCAAGAATCCGCTGCACATTGTTCTTATTGCAGTGCCGTTGATTATCCAGACATTTATCATTTTCTTTATCGCCTATTGTGCTGCCCGAATTTTCAAGTTGCCATTTTCGATTGCCGCACCTGCAGGAATGATTGGTGCATCCAATTTCTTTGAACTGTCAGTTGCGGTGGCAATAGCTGTATTTGGCACAAGTTCTGCCGCTGCCCTTGCTACCACCGTGGGAGTGCTGACCGAAGTGCCTGTGATGCTGATACTCGTTAAAATTGCGAATAGAACGCAAGGTTGGTTTCCACAAGCCCAATCCAAAAATATAACCAATAATTAGAATGGAGTGTTTATTATGAAAAAAATGTTTATTTATGAGCCTGCAATGTGCTGTCCGACTGGTCTGTGCGGTGTATCCGTTGACCCTGAGCTACTTCGTTTGTCTACTGTTATCAGCAGTTTACAGAAAAACGGCATTGAGATTAAAAGGTATAATCTTACAAATGCCCCTATGGAGTTTGTAAACAATAAAGAAGTCAATCAGATGATGAATGAAAAAGGCGTTGAAATTCTGCCTATCACTGTTGCTGATGGAAAGATTGTCAAAACAAAGGCGTATCCTACCAACGATGAAATCATCTCTCTTTTGCAAGTGCCACGAAGTTATCTTGGCGAACAGAAAAGAACTACGCCGCCGAAAAGCGGTGGCTGTGACTGTAAAGGAGGTTGCTGCTAATGGAACAGTTTAATGCTGAAAAACAGGTAAAAACTAAATATCTTTTTTATACAGGCAAAGGCGGCGTAGGTAAAACCTCCGTAGCCTGCGCCACCGCAGTTACGCTTGCAGACAGTGGCAAAAAGGTTTTGCTAATCAGTACCGACCCTGCGTCCAATTTGCAGGATGTCTTTGAAACAGAGCTAAACGGCAAGGGCGTTGAAATTACGGCTGTACCGAATTTGGTTGTCGCAAACCTTGACCCTATCAAATCTGCCGCTGAATATCGGGAAAGTGTAATTGCACCCTACCGTGGGAAGCTGCCTGATACCGTTATAACAAATATGGAAGAACAGCTTTCCGGCTCTTGCACAGTTGAAATTGCGGCATTCAATGAATTTTCAAACTTTATCACGGATGATACGGTAGCAAAAGAATATGACCACATCATTTTTGATACCGCACCGACAGGTCACACCCTGCGTATGCTTCAGCTACCGTCTGCATGGAGCAATTTTATCAGCGAAAGTACCCACGGAGCATCCTGTCTTGGTCAGCTATCAGGTCTTGAAAGCAGAAAAGAAATTTATAAGCAGGCGGTTTCCACGCTTGCAGACAAAAATATGACCACGCTGATACTGGTGTCAAGACCCGATGAAGCACCGCTAAAAGAAGCTGATAGAGCTTCAGGCGAGCTTCGTGAACTCGGCATCGAAAATCAAATCCTGATTATCAATGGGATTTTGAATTCTTATGATGACGAGGTATCGGGGAAATTGTATGAGAAACAGCAAAAGGCTCTCTCCAAAATGACCGATTCATTAAAAACAACGGATGCCTTTCAGATACCTTTACGTGCATATAACATCATGGGGCTTGGAAATATTCGTTCTCTGCTGACTGACGACCATTTCACGGTTAAGGAAGAACGTCTGAACAATGAGAAAATTCCTCAGTTAAAGGATGTTGTTGAAGATATTTATACCACAGGCAAAAAAGTCGTTTTCACTATGGGTAAAGGCGGTGTCGGTAAAACCACAGTTGCAGCGGCTATTGCATTGGGCTTGGCACACAAAGGCGTTAAGGTGCATCTGACGACTACTGACCCTGCCGCACATTTGACAAATGTTATTAAAGAACAGCCCAATATCTCAATGAGCCATATTGATGAACATGAGGTTTTGGAAAAATACAAAGAAACCGTTTTAAATAAGGCAAGAGCTAATGATATGAGTGAGGATGACATTGCTTATATCGAGGAAGATTTACGTTCTCCTTGCACACAGGAAATTGCTGTCTTTCGTGCCTTTGCAGATATTGTGGAAAGAGCTGAAAAAGAAGTCGTGGTTATTGATACTGCACCGACAGGACATACACTGCTGCTTCTTGATTCCACTCAAAGCTACCACAAAGAAGTACAGCGTACAATGGGCGATACGCCTGAATCGGTAAAGAAACTACTGCCCCAGCTCCGTAATGCCGATGAAACCGAGGTTGTCATTGTGACCCTTGCCGAAACCACGCCCGTATTTGAAGCGATGCGCTTAGAAGAAGATTTGCACCGTGCAGGCATTCACAGCAAATGGTGGGTTATCAATTCTTCACTTTATGCTACCGAAACTCAAAATCAAATGCTCAAGGCGAAAGCGAGCAACGAAATCGAATGGATTAACAAGGTGGACGTACACGCAAACGGAAATTTTGCCGTTATCAAATGGAGCAGTGAAGAAATTAAAGGGAATAAATTGTTAGAATTGTAACGGAGGAAGTTAAATGAACAGACCCAAAGTAGCGTTTATATGCGTTCATAATTCCTGCCGAAGTCAAATAGCCGAAGCACTTGGAAAGCATTTGGCAAGCGATACGTTTGACAGCTATTCGGCAGGAACAGAAACGAAACCGCAAATCAATCAAGATGCGGTAAGACTTATGAAAGAGCTTTATGGCATTGATATGGAGCAAACGCAACGCTCTAAACTCCTTGAGGATATACCGCCTGTCGATGTTGTTGTGACGATGGGCTGCAATGTTACGTGTCCGTTCTTGCCCTGCAAGCATCGTGAGGATTGGGGGCTTGATGACCCAACGGGGCAAAGTGATGAGGTTTTCAAAAAAACCATTGCTCAAATTGAGGGAAATATTATAGAACTTAAAAAAAGACTAACGAACAGTTAGTGAGATATTGGACGGAGCTTATGAATGAAACGGAATGGTTACTATGTCCTGTTTGCATGAATAAGACCAGAATAAAAATAAGGGAAGATACCACGTTGGATAATTTCCCGCTATTCTGCCCGAAATGCAAACAGGAAAGCCTTATCAAAGTGGAACAATTTAATATGTCAGTTATCAAAGAGCCAGACGCTAAGACGCAGAGCCGATAACTTGTGGATATTCACAGGTTGTCGGTTCTTATTTTGGTAAAGAAAAAACAGAGGTTTTTACTCCTCTGTTCGCTCTTTTGCCTTACATATCCCTTGCACAGTACCCTCGACCACAATAAGGTCATTTTCAGAAAGCGCATCAAGCATTACGTCAATTTGCCTGCGCCGAGTGCTTAGACTGACCTCTCTATTGGGAAGCAGGTACTCGTCGATTGAGATATTGAAAAGTTGTAAGTGGTATACTATAACCAGCAGATTTAGGCAAATAAAATCCAGCAACTAT
>ENA-UOOM01002945-UOOM01002945.1-fermentation-metagenome-genome-assembly--contig:-NODE-2945-length-13143-cov-4.969514_pt1 | contig 13143 bp, 11 predicted proteins | sample MGYA00245781_ERZ724031 | MGnify/ENA primary metagenome ERZ724031 (study PRJEB28704, sample SAMN03018317) | fermentation metagenome | biome: anthropogenic terrestrial biome; feature: soil; material... | reverse complement strand
CTCTTTCCCTACACGACGCTCTTCCGATCTCTACAGCCATATTTGTTCCTTTCACTACCCAGGAACTTTTCCAACCTGCTCCGGCTTTGTATTACGGCTTGAACGCCCTCTCCAACAACCTGCTGATGGCCGATCGTCGAAAGCTCAAGACACCTAATGGCTTGATCATCGGTACTCCAGGGTCGGGCAAGTCCTTCTCTGCCAAGCGCGAAATCACCAATGCCTTTCTGGTCACGGAGGATGACATTATCATCACCGATCCGGAGAGCGAATATGCGCCCTTGGTTCGAGCTCTCCAGGGCGAGGTGGTCAGGATCTCGATCAATTCCAACCAATATATCAATCCGCTTGACCTCAACCTCGACTACAGTGAGGAAGAGGACCCGGTCGCGCTCAAGATGGATTTCATCTTTTCCTTCATGGAGCTGGCAGCCGGTCGCAAAAGTGGTCTCAAACCGGAAGAAAAGTCGGTGCTCGACCGCTGCGTCCAACTAATTTACCAAAAGTACTTGCAGGATCCTATCCCTGAAAACCTGCCCATCCTGGAAGATCTTTACGCACGACTGCTGGAAATGGAGGAACTCGACGCACGATATCTGGCAACTGTCCTGGAAATCTATGTCAAAGGTTCCTACAAGGTCTTCAACCACCAAACCAATGTGGATACCCAAAATCGACTGATTTGTTTTGATATCCGGGAGTTAGGCAAGCAGCTCAAGAAACTGGGCATGCTGGTAATTCAGGATCAGGTCTGGAACCGGGTCACCCGCAATCGGGCAGCCAAGAAAACCACCTGGTTTTATCAGGATGAGTTCCACCTGATGCTCAGGGAGGAGCAAACCGCTGCCTATTCGGTGGAGATTTGGAAACGTTTCCGCAAATGGGGCGGCATTCCAACTGCCATCACACAAAACGTGAAAGACCTTTTAGCATCACGGGAAATCGAGAACATCTTGGACAACTCCGATTTCATTTACATGCTCAACCAGGCAGGCGGAGATCAGGAGATTTTAGCCAAACACCTGAACATTTCGAAAGACCAATTGTCTTATGTCACGCATAGCGGCGAAGGTCAAGGATTGCTCTTTTATGGCAATACCATCATTCCCTTCACAGATCACTTCCCCAAAGACACTAAGCTCTATCAGATCATGACCACCAAACCGGATGAGGTTTAGAGCGGAAAGGAGCTTGAACATGCAGAAGAAATCCCGATCCAGACCCAAAGCTACCTATCAATCCAACCCTGTCTCAGAAGCGGGTGCGGTCATGACTGAAGCTGCCAACAAGAATACTGGTTCGATTCCAGAACCACTAAAGAACAGGACTGTTACAGAATCATTAAATCAGCCCATCTCAGCTGTGCCTTCTCCACCAACTCAAACAAAGAATGTTTCTCAAAAGCGAAGCAGAAAGGTCATCACTCAAGATGATGGATTAACAGAGAGTGCTGGTGGAATTCAAGAAAAGGGATTAACAGCAAAAATCTCAAGCTTGCGATTTGAGAAGGCGAAAGTGACCCCATCATCCTCGCTGAAATTCAACAAAAGCAAACCGACGCAGAAATATAAGCCCTTTGCTCAGGCCGCTACAACCCTGCTCAAACCCAGTCATCAAACTGAAGAGCCTTCTCAAAAGGATTTCAACAGCGCCAACGATATATTAAAGATTGCGGAAAGTACTGCCTTCAAGACGGGCTCACTGATTAAACGTGTTCAAACCAGACCAATTTCACGCACGTCAATTCCCACCCAACAGCTTCAGGGGCAAAGCCTGAGACAGCAAAGTGGCATTGCTCATTCAGCCCAGATTCCACCTCACAACTCAAAAAATCCTGTGATCCACTTTCTACAGAAGCAGCGGATCAAATTGGAATATGCCAAGGCCATGCGGGCATCCTCTTCATTAAGGACATCAACCACGCAAATAACAGCCAACCTTGGTTTGAAAAAGGTCGTCGAAAAGGTGACACAGCTTGTAAGAAATCGAGCCGCACTTTATGCCTCCCTTGGCCTGATTCTGCTTCTTCTGGTTGGTTCGGTGGCTTCTTTTGTCTTCTCCGCCAGCACCGTAATGGGCGGCAGTATTGTGGGTGGGCTTGGCGAAAGCTTGCGCGGCTCAGAAGGTATGGTGGAGGTAGCGCGTTCCCAACTCGGTCAGGTTGGTGGTGAACCATATTGGTCCTGGTATGGCTTTCCCTACCGGGTGGAATGGTGCGCCATTTTCGTCTCCTGGGTGGCAGATCAAAACGGATTGATCTCAGAAGGATTATTCCCCAAGTTTGCTGGATGCAGCCTTGGTGAATCGTGGTTCAAATCTAACAATCTCTGGCAGGATGGGGGCTATTGCCCCGCCCCTGGTGAAATCATATTCTACGACTGGGATGGAGATGCCTTCCCTGATCACGTCGGTATTGTTGAAAGCTGTGATGGCAACACAGTCTATACCATTGAAGGCAATTGGGCAGACAGTGTCCATACCGATAGCTATCCTGTCAACAGTCACTATATCTTCGGGTATGGAACCCCCGATTTCTACGAGTAAAGGAGGACTCGATGAATTTATCCCAACTCAGAACAGAAAAAATCAAATTAGAGACCCGCATTCAAACTTTGCAGGAAAAGCTCAAAGCGCTCAATGAAAAGGAAATTGAAATGGAAAACAGTGAAATCCTCAAAACAGTACATGCTCTGCGACTGAGACCATCCGAACTGGATGCTTTGTTGAAGCGGTTGAAGCAAAACCCCTTCCAGGAAATAGAGGACGTGAATGCCTGGATTCCGGAAAGCGAGCTGGAAGAAGATGAAAACTAGCCACAAATCGCTTCTCCAATTTTTATGCTTGGCATGTGCCTTTACCTTCAACCTCTTTGGAGCGCGAGCTGTTCAGGCTGCTTCCCTTCTCAACGCGGGAAGTATTGACACTGCTCCACCTACGGATGCCAAAGGCAGTCTGGTTCTGGAGATGCCAGCTGGTAGAGCAAACCTGAGCGAGTACAGTCTGGGTAGATTGCCTTTGGGAAGTGGAATGACACCTGTGCCTACAGAAGAACCGACTGAAGAAGCAACACCCAGACCACCCACCGACACATATCTCGAGCCACCGGTGGTGATCACCCCGCCAGCCCCAGAGAAGGAATTCTTTGTGATCAAGACGCGTAACGAGAAAATCTTTTACCTGATAATTGACCATACCAAGATGAGCGACAATGTCTACCTGGTTACAGAAGTGGATGAAGAAGATCTGCTTAATTTTGTCAAAAGCGAAGAATCTCCACTCCTGTCACCCTTTCTACAACCAAACGAACCAACGCCAACAGTACAAACCACCCCAGTGCCACAAGAATCCCTACCAGTCAACCAACCATCTTTTACCATCCCTTTGACCAGTGGTATGGCAATTGCCGGAGTGTTTCTCCTGCTTCTGGGAGGCGCGGCACTTTTTTATTGGAAAGTCATCAAACCCAAAGAACAAACCCCGAATGAGGGTGACTTCTTTGAGGACGATTTCCTCGAAAAAAGTTCAGATGAAGACCTTGAATAGGAATTTAGAAAGGAGCCAAGAATGAGTATCAAAGAATTGATCTTCAGCCTGACCGGGGTTGAAGTAAACACCGAAAACCTGGCGGATCTTAAAGCGCATCCCCGGGAATATACAGAAAGCGATGAAGACGCTTCGCTTTTAGCTGAGCTCTTCTTTTTGCTTGAACAAACTGAGGAAAGTGAGGAGCTACCATGAATCAGGCTGAAGAAAACCGTTACATCGCTGCTTATGCCCATATCATCGGCGTGCAGGAGTCTGTGGTTACAGAATATGCCGAACGCAAAGGCCTTGCAGCCTTGGTGGATAACGCCTATCAACTGCTTGAAACCCCTGAGCAACAAGCCAAACATAAAGCGTTCCTTGATCTCTACCGCATGAGCAGTTCTCTCACCCGTGAAAACCCGATTCTCAGTTCCCCAACCACTGCAGCGGGTTACATGCATACGGTCATCGATCAGGTGCATGACAAGGAGTCGATGGTGGTGGCTTTTCTCAACACCAAGAACCGGGTCATCGACTATGAACAGGTCTCAGTGGGTACGATCAACAGTTCCATCATTCATCCCCGGGAAATCTTTCGCAACGCGATCCTCAACAAAGCTGTTTCGGTGTTGATCTGTCACAACCATCCTTCCGGAGAGTTGACTCCTAGTGATGAGGACCTGGCAGCAACCAAAGCGCTCAAAGAGGCTGGGGAGATGTTGGGGATTCCCGTGGTGGATCACATCATCATTACCGGTCTCAATCAAGATGCGGTCTATTCGTTCCGGGCACATGGCATTCTGGAACAAAACACTCATTATGACGCAGGACTCAGTCTCGCTGAAAAGAAAATGGATGTCGAGGACAAGGATAAAGCCCTCGATGAGATTACCACAAAATTGGAAGAAGGCATCCAGGAAATCTTCAGCAGCGGTAAGTATGCGGATTACCTCAAGGTGATGTCCCGCTTCCATCGCTACAGCGTCAACAACACAGTTTTGATTGCGATGCAAAACCCGGAAGCCTCGCTGGTTGCCGGTTATCATGCTTGGCAAAAAAGGTTTGAACGCAACGTCCTTAAAGGCGAGAAAGCTATTCGCATCATTGCTCCTGTTGAGGAGAAACGCCTGGTCGAAAAAGAAAAGATCGACCCAATCTCCAAAAAACCTGTTCTGGATAGCCACGGCAATCCGGTTTTGGAAGAACAGGAAGTAACTGTTAAGCGCTTTCGGGTAGTCCCGGTCTTCGATGTCTCACAAACCGAGGGCAAGGAGCTACCCACCCTGGCCAAAGAACTGGAAGGTAACGTACGAGATTATGATCTGCTGTTTGAATCCTTGCAAGCGGTCTCACCGGTGCCGATCGAGTTCAAGGCAATGAAAACTGGCAAGGATGGCTATTACCATCTGAAGGACAAGAAAATTGCTTTGCGCCAGGGCATGAGTGAGATTCAGACGCTGGCAACCGTCATCCATGAGATCTCACATGCCAAGCTGCATGACCGTGATCCCCAACAAAGGGGGTCCAAAGGAACAGAAATAGAGAAGGATCAGCGCACGCAGGAGGTTGAGGCAGAAAGTATTGCCTATGCCGTTTGTCAGTATTACGGCATTGAAACAGCGGATAACAGTTTTGGGTACCTGGCTGGTTGGAGCAGTGGCAAAGAACTGGCTGAGCTCAAATCCTCACTCAAAACAATCCGCGATACCGCTTATGAAATGATTGAGTCGATTGATGGTAAATTGTTGGCTTTAAAGACCGAACGTGAACAGGAAACCCCCAGAACACAACCGGAAGCTGTCAAAATGCTCAACACCAAAGTGGCAGCTTTAGCTGAAGCTTTGCAACACTACAATGGTGAACCTTTGCCAGAAGGTGTGCTTCAATATGAAGACCGTCAGCTCAACCAAGCAGAAAGCTTACGTAATTGGTTGGAAGCGTTGGTTCGGGAAGATCGCAGTCCGTACACCACCCAGGCAAGCAAGCTCCTGCAGCAGATCGATCAAGTCCAGGAACCATCTGCTGCCTATCTGCTCGGGAACGGGGAAACGCTCAAGCTTCTAAGGGAGGGGTCTGAAATCCGCTACCTACTTCAGGATCCAATGAAAACAACTGTTGTTGAAGGTTTGGTATCCGAACCTGACCTAATGTTGGATGCTGCCAAAGACCTCTATTTGAGTGAGGCTGGCAGAGATGGCGTTACTGCCACCTTGCTTACTGCCGAAGCAATGGAGCATTTGGAAACCTTACAGCTCAGTGAACCGTTGGTGACCTTCAGCCATTCCCAGCATGCCGAAATCCAAGATGGTATGCGCATGCCACTCTCGCAAGCCAACCGATTGATGGAAAGGCTGGATCAGCGCCAGGCGATTGACCGCCAAAAATCCGATTACTCAGGTCCGCTCACCTACAGCACGGATTTCCGGGTAGAGTACATCAAAGAAGGACTTCCAGCGGCTTACTCCGGAAAACAGGAGATTGGCGCGGGTGATGGCAGTCTCTCTCACCACATGCAGGTAACTGTTCAAAATACGCTCGTAGATCGCTCCTGGCGGAATTACCTGAAAGATATGGGTGAAACTGAGCTACAACCCGATACAAATGCGTTACAGAGCGTTCGAGATGAGCTCTTGCCTTACTTCAATCAGCACAACGCTCTGACTTTTCTCAAAGAACGTACTGAGGGCTATCAGGCAGGTCTTCTAAATGTTGCTGAGGAGAAACGGGAATCATTGTCTGCTTACTATGCTGACGTGATGTCTTATGTACAGCAAAGCAGGCAACAAATGAATCTGAATTCTGATGCTCAAACTCCCGAATTTCCGCAATTGGCTTCCTACATCAATAAAAAGGGAATTGAAAAGGATATTGATCATGATGGTTCTCCTGAACGAGTGGATATCGACGATCAGGATAACCGTGTGCAAGTGACCCACCATCTAGACAAAAGGGATGGTGTTGCTGAAAAACAATCCATTCGGGAGAGGTTACGATTAGCAAAGCCTGAAGCAAACAACAATCAGAATGAGAAGCAGAATTGTGTGGAAAGGGAGATAGTTTGATTCCGTAAATCATTGTTGGAGGACTTTCCATTTTCCACAAGGATCCTAAAACATCTAAAGCCGGGGCTTTTTGTATCCAGTGATTTCCTCCGATTCGGTTCGGTTTAGTTGCGGGGAATTACCGAAAAATGGATAAGATTGCTATCGTTCACTTTATCGTTCACTTTAGGCGTAAAAGTGAACGATAGCCAAAAAAACGTTAGGAGTTTATCTGATATCTTGTTTGTGGGCCTTTTCCTGACTGTATAATTTTTCCAGCTTGAATCATCGAGTTAAGAATCTGATAAACTCTTGTCTTTCCATATCCAGTAGATTGCTCAACCTCAGCCCTGGATACGGACCCCTCTTGAGCTATGAGCAGTAAAATCTTTTCTTCCAAAGAAATTTCTTCAGGCCGTTTTTTATAATCAATGACAGGCAAGACAATCCTAATAAGCACATCAGAAACTTCGAAGTGAGGCTTTGAGGCATATGGCTCGTACTCTTTTCGGATGCGGTCGATGCCGGTTCCAAACTTTTCAATTAAGTGCAGACGGTGAAAAACTTCAGCGAGAACTAGGTTTCTTGGAATAGATATCTGGCTGTAGAGATATGCGGTTTCACTAACCCCTTCCGGCAAACCACCAGGAGATGTAACTTCAACTCTATCCTCGTACATCGCGACTTGAACTGCACCACCTTGGTCATAACACCGATGAATTAGTGCATTGGCGACGGCTTCACGATAGGCATCTCTGGGGATTTGAATTCGTGGCACACGTAAAAAGCCATCCACAGCCTCATAGGACTGATACCATTTATCAAACATTTCCATTGCGCCTTGGTATTGAGAAAGCAAGGATTGGTAGGTCAGATCCGCACGGTCCATAAACTCAGAAATGGTTTTACCAAATCTCACAATTATCGTTGCAGATTGAGCGTTTTGATTAGTGTCAGCCAATAATTCAGCTGAGCGCAAGTATTGATCGTCTTTCATCAAGCCAAGGGTGCGCAATGAATCATCGCCAAGTTTCTTGAGACCGACCGTTTCTTGTAACCAACGTTCCAGTACTTTGAAGCTCAATTCTTCTTCATGAGATGGCAATTGGTCAAAAGTCATGCTACTGCTATCCAGAGAAAGTCTACGTAACTCATTTGAATCCAAAGGCGTGGAAGACGTATCACTTCTTTTATACGCTCTACCATTGTAAAGATAGGGTGCGTTCTTTCCTTTGCTCACCGTTAATTCCACGATTTGTTTTTCCTCAAAGCTACTCGTGTTGAGAAAAAACTCTGGTCTTGGAGAAATGCTGTCATTAACCTTGTGCTCAAGCTGAAGACGTGTTTTTTCTGGGTCAACAATGCCAACAACACTGCCGTTTTCTGAGACGCCAAAGACAATCTTTCCCCCACCATAATTGGCAAAAGCGCTAACAGTTTTCAGAAAGGAATCAGTCAATTCTCTCTTTAATTCAACCTTGGAACTTTCTTTCTCCGGATGCAAAATAAATACTCCTTCGCTGTATCAGCATTGTTAATAGTTTATCATTCTTCATAAGTACCATAGACAAGTTGCTTCTGGATGGAACCAGAGTTTTGTGTTCAAGAAAAATGACCTTCTTCCTTCTCCAAACTAAGGCTTTCTCCTGGACGAATGAGCTGTTCAATGTTTTTTCTCATGGTTTCACTTTGTCTCCAATCTCGCTTTAATTGATAATAACTTTGGTAAAGCGTCTCTTTTTCTACTCCCATATTCTTGACTTCATTTAACAACATTTCTGTTGAGGGATAAGGTGGCTTTATTCCTATTTCTAAAAGGAAACTGACAGATGCTTTGGTTAAGGTTTGATAGATAATCTTTGTCGTACCCTTTTTGGTTTGCGCATCTATGGATGACGCTTTATCTAAGACGCCTAACTGTTTCACAATAGCTGATAGCTCAGCGATTTTCTTTTCGAGATTCAAAATTTCTGCTTTGGTTTGGTCAAAGGCATCCTTGATTTCCGAGTGCCTTTTATCAAGCTTAGAGTAGCTGTCAATTCCTAGTTCGGTCAGATAGTTCAAAGTCCTACCAGCCCTCTTAAGGTTTTGAACTTTGAGAGCTTGTGCATATCTCGGGTTTTGCATAGCTTTGATTGAGTTACCTATGTCGATTAGAAGCTGTAGATCCCGTTCTGGCCTCAAAATAATGCGTTTGTCTGTATTTGTGTTTATCTTTTCTGTAATACGTTCCTGGGTAAACCCAATTCCCAAGGCCTTTGAGTTTGTGTATCGCTGTTGCCCTTCTGCGCGAAAGGCAAGGTACTTCCCTTGCCTGATTTCGTATCCTGCCAGATGCATTCTGATCAGGAATTCTTCAAACGATCTGCTACTTCTGACAGCCTGGTTGACAGCGAGCCTCAAATTCGCTTTCCAACTTGTTCCTGCTTTATGGGCAAGGTATTCTTTATAACTCTTGCCTCTTTCCTCACCAGGAATGACAACCGACAAACCATACTGTTCACAGAGGCGGTCACTGATGTATCGAATTTGATAATAGGACTTTCTGTTGGAAACAAATTTACGAAAATCTTCAAAGTTAGCTGCACAGAAGATTAAAGGATTATGGATGTGTCCCTTATCAACATGAGTGCTGAGAACGTACTCATACTTCCATTTGAGCAATTCAATAGCCAGCTCGTCTCCGATTTTGTGTGCGGTTTCCGGATCAGTCTCACCAGGCTGGAAAGATTGCATCAGATGAAAGGCAAGGTTGTTTCCTTTTTCCATGCAATGGGATAGCGTAAATCCAAACTCAAGATCAGCAGTTTCTGGAGAGCAAGCAAAACTAGAGACGAGTACACCGTCCCTGGTTTTATTTCCTTCAAGAATATACGACAAGGCTTGCCTTAACGTTGATTTGATAGGATGGATCTTTGTAACTGCCATATTTCTTCAAGCATTTTCTTAACCGCTTCAACATCGTGACGATAAATTTCTCCAGTCGCATTCAAGTGATGCGCTATTTGATTGATGTTGATCCCTACCATTCTGATTTGGCGAGAATGCTCTTTCAGGTAAGAATAATCAACATGGATGATGTAGGCATCAAGGGCAACTTTGCGTAAATACTCACTGCGATTCTTAATCCCAACACCCCGCATCATTGCTTCAATTAATTGGAGCTCTTCGTCATTCACGTAGAACAAAATTGGATTCTTTCGTCTTCGATCAGCCATAATTAATTCCAATCCAAGATACTAAATTTCGTCGGCACACACAACCGCGCAGTGACTTCAATTTTCTGCAGGGCTGAAATTTCGGATGTGTAAATACACTTCCTTTGCTTGCTAATACGTCACTTTGTTCCTCTACTTCAGTTAACAACATGCAAAGAGTAGTTGCCAATTGACATGGATAGCGTAGGAAGAAGCTATCTAGAATAGCTAAAAATGAAACAACGAAAAAGCGAGAGTTCTAAATTTAGGAAATTCTCCTGATTTAATCCTCTCAGAAGGCATCTTGCCTCTTAATTGTGGATTACTTGAACGAATATCGACGTGAAAAAACAGATAGCGAAAGTTGGTTGTATCAGTTAACACCGAATTAATGCCATTTACAGTAAATTGAGATTATGAAACACTTCTCAGTAATCGGGGACATCAATTGAGTATCATCACCACAAAGTCAATAAGTGGGGGTTAGAAATCTCGGGCTCGTTAAGCGCAGCTTGATCTGGAAATTGAAATCTTCAAAACCAACCGGCAGGAAAAGTTCTGCCATTCAAAAAAGCAGAGCCTATTTATTCCATTTCCCCATATTCACCCACATTGGCAAATCTTCACTGAGCGCTGTTTTGATAAGTGAAAGGAGATGACATGATTCCCGAACAACACAAATTGGAAGTACAACTGGCATTCAATGCTTATTGCCACAAAACCCTCAAAAATGAAGCATCTAATGCCCACAAGATCATGAATAGGCGAAAACAAAGAATACTGAACTTTTCTGATTTGCCCTTTGATGAAGAGTTCCTGTTTTCAAAAGATGAGTTGTTCGACCCTCAGGAAGACTTCAACATTAATGGGAATTGGATAACCAATAAGTTGCTAACCTCAGCAATCAACAGATTGTCGGATGCATATCGGAAAGTCATAGAGTTGTATTACTTTTTTGATTTAAACGACCGCTTAATCGGTGAACAATTACAAGTGCCAAGAAGCACCATTCAATTTTGGCGCTCCAATGCTCTTACTAGCCTAAAGCACGACTTGGAGGAAAACATCGATGACTGGTCAGGGATTTGAAAACAAACTCAGGTCAACGAAGAGACTGCTTCCATACCCAGTGATTATCTGTGCAGTTCAGGGTGATCCAACAGCCATGGATCAAGTTATCGGCTTTTACAATCCTTATATCGCCTACTTATCCAGACGTAATGTGAGAGACGAAGAAGGCTTTTTTATCAAGATGCCGAATCCTGAAATTGAGGCTCGGCTTACTTCGCGGTTAGTCCGAGCTGTTGTTTGTTTTAAAATCCTCGGCGGACCAAATCAAGTTAAATGAACACTAAAATAAGTAGACCTGAATCAATGGGTGATAATGCCATTATTAGATATAGCTTGCAATTAGCAATGCTTAGCCGTCTACTTAGCAATGAATTGATCACAAGAACTGAGTATGAAAAAGTTCGAAGCAAGTTAATGGAGAAATTTAGTGTAATTTCTGAAATATGGATTCAATCTTTACCCCTTAATAGTGTACAATCTACTATGGTTGATACACACAATGAGGTGAGGGATAATGAAACCAGTTGAAGTGATTAAAGGACAAGGTTTGGTTGCCCGTCGAGGTCGTGGCCAGGAAATCGAACGATTGCGCGTGGCAGCCTATTGTCGTGTCAGCACGGATAGTGAGGACCAGCTAAGCAGCTACAAATCACAAGTACAACATTACATGGAGTTTATAAAATCCAAAAGCGAATGGATATTCTCTGGTATCTATGCTGATGAGGCAATCACAGGAACACAAATCAAAAATCGGGAGGATTTTCAACGACTAGTCAACGATTGTATGAATGGAGAGATAGACCTGGTTATCACCAAGTCTATCTCGCGGTTTGCCAGAAACACCCTGGACACCTTGCGCTATGTTCGTATGCTGAAAGAGAAGAATGTCGCTGTCTTCTTTGAAGAGGAGAATATCAATACTCTTACCATGGATGGTGAGTTGCTGTTGGTCATTTTGAGCTCCGTTGCACAACAGGAAGTTGAAAATATTTCCGCTAACGTTAAAAAAGGGCTCCGTATGAAAATGCAACGGGGTGAGATTGTCGGCTTCCAGGGTTGCCTGGGATATGACTATCATCCGGAGGATAAATCCCTAACAGTCAATCAGGAAGAAGCTAAAATCGTCCGATATATCTTTCAGCGGTATATCGAAGGGGCAGGCTGTACAATTCTTGGAAATGAGCTGCAAAACCTGGGCTACAAAACCAAAAACGGTCATGCCAAATGGCCCGCATCCACCGTAATTAACATCATCAAAAATGAAAAGTATAAGGGGGATCTCCTCCTCGGAAAAACCTTCACAGTAGATCCAATATCCAAACGACGTCTGGAGAATTTCGGGGAGCAGGACAAGTACTACATTAAAGACCATCACGAGCCAATTGTTTCGGAGGAGGTATTTGCAAAAGCTCAGGAAATCCTCGCAAGACGAGGTTATCCCAGACGACTAAATCCGGAAGGGAAGCGTGAGAAATACAGTCGTAAATACGCATTTAGCAGCTTGTTACAGTGTGGTTTTTGTAATACTAATCTAAACAGACGCAGTTGGCATGCAGGTGCAAGACATAAGAAAATTATCTGGCAATGCACTTTGGCTACCAAAAGAGGCAAGAGGTTTTGCCCAGAGAGCAAAGGAATTGAGGAAAGCATTATTGAGGATGCTTTCCTTGAAGCCTACAAGCTTCTTTGTGGAAACGATAAAGCGCTTATTGATGAATTCCTAACACTGACCGAAGAGACGCTTACTGAAGAAAATGTGGAAAAAACCATCAAAAGAATTGAAAAGGAATTGTTTACCACTGATCACAAGAAGAGCAAACTCATTGATTTACGGCTTGAAGGAACAATCGACGAGGAGTCTTTCTCCAGGAAGTTATTTGAAATTGACAGTAATCTCGACGCCCTGAATTCAACACTAAACGATTTATCCGCAACCAAAGACCAACAGGACGACCTTCGATCACGGATACAGAGTTTTAGGTCAACGCTTGAAAACCAGGCAATCTTGGAGAAATTCGACCGATTCGTGTTTGAGAGCATAGTCGAAAAAGCGATTATTGGAGGATATGGCGAAGGTGGAAAACCAGACCCTGGTTTAATCACATTCGTTTTCAAAACCGGATTTAAGGAAAAGTTACACAAAAGTAAATTCGAAGTTTTGAGAAGAGAATTTGATTCAGATGGCAATCAAATCGTTCCGTGTACTTTTTCCCAAAACGAGGACGTTTCTATGTCTTCCTTTAGTAACTCAAACACAGAACGTATGGAGGGTGAAGATAAGGTGGTAAATGTGTTGCGCGTTAGGCTTA
>ENA-UOOM01002944-UOOM01002944.1-fermentation-metagenome-genome-assembly--contig:-NODE-2944-length-13150-cov-3.045514_pt1 | contig 13150 bp, 13 predicted proteins | sample MGYA00245781_ERZ724031 | MGnify/ENA primary metagenome ERZ724031 (study PRJEB28704, sample SAMN03018317) | fermentation metagenome | biome: anthropogenic terrestrial biome; feature: soil; material... | reverse complement strand
ACTCGGCCGTGCGCATCGCCATGGCCCTGGCCGACGCCTTCCAGACGGACATCAGCGGTCTGCCTCTGACCCTCGTCCTGTCGTGGTACGAGCAGAAGGCCGTCTGCATCCTGCTCTCGCTGCTGTACCTCGGCGTGAAGAACATGAAGCTCGGGCCCTCCCTGCCGGCCTTCGTGAAGGAGCCCGTCTTCAAGGTGCTTCAGGAGAAGTTCAACCTCCAGCCCATCACGACGCCCGAGAAGGACCTTCAGGAGATCCTCGGGTAATCGGGGAACAGGGAACGGACAAGTGGGGCGGCGCCGATCTTCCGGCGCCGCCCCTTCGCCTTGACACCGCCATGGCGAGTGGGTATAGTTGCGAAAAACCGGGATGCGGGGGAGCTTGCGCCGTGCGGGCTGAGAGGACGGCAGCGGCCGTCGACCCCTGAACCTGATCCGGGTAATGCCGGCGGAGGGAAACGTTTCGATATGGGCAGGCCGTCTTCGCCGACAGGGGGAGGCGGCCTGATGTCGTCCCCGACCGCCACGGATCCCCCATCCCTTTCAAAGGAGGCTCCATCCATCGTGAAGCCCTTCGATCTGTCGCTCTATCTGCTGACCCACCCCGTGGAGAACCTGGAGGAGAAGGTCCGGCTCGCCCTGGCGGGCGGTGTGACCCTCGTCCAGTACCGCGACAAGATCCACGACGACGAGGCGTTTCTGGTCATGGGGCGGCGCGTCGGGGATATCGTCCGGGCCGCCGGCGTCCCCTTCATCGTGAACGACCGGATCGACCTCGCCCTGGCTTTGGACGCCGACGGCGTGCATATCGGCCAGGAGGACACGGAGGCCGGGCGTGCCCGGGCCATGATCGGGCCGGACAGAATTCTGGGCGTCACAGCCGGAACCGCTGCCGAAGCCCTCCGAGCTGTGGCCGCCGGGGCGGACTACCTCGGCGTGGGGGACGTCTTCGGCACGGGCACCAAGAAGAAGGAGACGGGGCCCATCGGGCCGGAGGGGCTCGCCGGGATCGTTCGCGCCGTCTCCGTCCCCGTGGTGGCCATCGGCGGCGTGACGGCGGAGAACGCGCCTCTCGCCATCAGGGCCGGGGCGTCGGGCGTCTCCGTCATATCGGCGGTCCTCTTCCAGGAGGACCCCCGTGCGGCGGCGAAAGGCCTTCTGGAGGCCGTCCGAGCCGCCCGGAGATCGGGACGATGACCGGATCCCGGGCGAACCCCTCGCTCCGTCGGCCGAGGATTTGACATCGCCGTGTCTCGGCCCCCCGATTGCCGGAACGTCGCCGTGACGAACAAAGCGGCATGCGCTACCAAACGCCCCGACAGGGCGACGCTGTCGCTGCGCGAAAAATTGTGAGGATCGCACCCTGAGCGACGAAACAGTGCGGAGCCTCTTGCGAAGAGCTACCAGGTCACGCTGTGGAGCACGGCGAGCACATCCTGGTGTCGCAGCAGTTTTTTCAGCGAGCCCTTCACGCTGTTCCGCAGGGCGGAGATGTACACCAGCGTGTCCGCATCGGGGTAGACGAAGAGGTCGCACACCGGAAAGTAGGACTCCGGCGAGGGGGCCTGCTTCGCCACGAGGCACCGGGCGCCCTTGAAAGTGCTCTCGTAGGTCTCGAACAGCCTGAGGTCCCCCACCCTCGCCTCGATGGCCCTCAGAGCCCTCCTCTGCTCCTCGTAGCTCCTGAACGCCTTCCCTTTCCACGCCGCGACCGTGTACTTGAGGCCCTCGAGGTTCACGATCGCCCTGTCCAGGACGTTCATCGCCGCCGTGGCCCCTTCCGGGTACGAGAGGGTCACCCCGGCCCCCGAGAAGGTCCGCACGGGGGCGCTGAAGGCCCCCGGTTCGAGGCCCGCGTCGGCCCAAGCCGAACCCTGGAGGAGGAGCGCCAGCACCGCAAGCAGGGCCACGGCCCACCTGCCCGCCCTCGTGTCCCGGCCGGCGGGGGGCTCAGCCCCGAGGGAGGGACGCCTACCAGGCCACACTGTGAAGCACCGCCAGCACGTCGGGGGTCAGAAGGTCCAGGAGCCTTCCGGAGGAGCCTCTGGCCTCCACGGTGATGAGGGCCTTCTCGCCGTTGGGGAAGATCAGGAGGGTGCAGGACGCCTCGGGGGCGGCGGGGGCCTCCTCGAACAGGGCGATGCAGGAGGCCTTCCCGAAGGTCTCCTGAGAGAAGGCGAACCCCGGCTCGGCGCGCCGTCCCAGCACCTTGTGGATGCGCTCCTCGTAGGTCGTTCCGGGTTCCTTCCTGAGGGTCACCACGGTGCCGTTTTCGCCGGGGAGGTCGATCCGCGCCGACGCCCCGAACACCGCCCGGGACGCTGCCGGGTACGCGATGGTCACCCCCGAGGCCGTGCCGGTGTGGACCGGGCCGCTGAAGGCCCCCGATTCGAGGCCTCCCTTGCTCCCTTTCAGCGCCCAGGGCGTGCCGTTCAGGCGGTTGGCCAGCTTTCTGAAGAAGGCCTCCACGGCGTCTGGAGCCGATGACCGGCTCGAGAGGGTCGTGCCGTCGGACCACCGGGCGGAGAGGGAGTAGGTGGTCTGGTCCCGGACGAACGGACCGGCAGAGAGGTCCTTCGAGCCGTTCCCGTTCCTCTCCGCGAGCCCCAGGAGGTCGTGCTCCAGAGCGAGGAGCCGCAGGGCCTCCATGTCCGATCGCTCCACCTCCCGCCTCTCGAAGACGATGTCCCCCCTCTGGGCGGGGAGCCAGCAGTCGAAGAGGACCTGCCCATCCTCCTCGTCAAGGGTGAAACGGAAGCACTCCGTCCGCATCATGTGGTTGCGGGAGTAGGCGAGCTCCATGAGGGCAGGGGGCGGGGCGGCGAGGGCGCTCCGGCACGTCATGACGAGCAGCGCTGCGGCGCAGAGGGGGCCAAACGCCCTTCGGACGCTCCTGAAGAGATACGCTTCGCCGGAGAGCCGCTCCGGCAGAGATGCATACCGATCATGAGGTGTCATGGGCTTCCTCCTGTATGGTTTTGCGACGCGCAGCCCCTCCATGGGGCTCCCGGCTCTCCGGGTGCCCGTTTCCTGCAAGGGACGCCGTCCGCGGCGACGGGTTCACGATTTCATCATGGGGTGCCCGCACCCCTTTGTCAAGGGTGGGTTTCTCTCCCGTGCAGAGGGTGGGGCGCTCCGTCCGCGGGAGGCGAGGCGATAAAAACCATATAAATATAGTATGATTTTTCGCTCTCCCCTGCTATAATACATGTAAAGAGAAGACCTTTCACAAACGATGCAGCAGAGAGGAGGAGTGTATGATGTCCAGATTTACCTATTCAGTGCCCGACATGACCTGCGACCACTGCAAGATGCGCATCGCGAAGGCCATGGAGGCTGCAGGGCTGAAGGACTACGTCATCTCCGTGGAGGAGAAGACCGTGTCCGTGGAGGCCCCCGACGGCGAGACGCCCAAAAAGATCATGGCCGACGCCGGGTACGAGGCGACGCTCAGAAGCTGAACGTCGCAAGAAGGGGCGCTCTCCCTCCGGGGGGAGGGCGAGCGGCCCCGAAGGAGGAGCGCATGGAGGGGAACGAGCGACAGTTCAAGACGAGCCTGACCGTGACGGGAATGACGTGCGCCACCTGCGCCCGTATGGTGGAGCGCGCCCTGAGAAAGGTGGAGGGCGTGGACTTCGCCGCGGTGAACCTCGCCACGGAGACGGCCTTCGTGGTCTCCGGACGGGAGATTCCCCGGGAGACCCTGGAGGAGGCGGTGCGAAGCGCCGGCTACGAGGTCTCCCACGAACGCCCCCAGGACCTCGAGACAAAGCGCTACGCCCGGGTGCGGAGGAACCTCATCCTGTCGTGGGCCGTCACCGCCCCCCTCATGGGGCTCATGGCCCTGCACATGATGGGGCGTCACGTGCCCGGCTACCCCTGGGCCGAGGTCCTGGGCGGCGCCCTGGTCCTCTTCTGGGCGGGGCGGGACTCCGTCCGGGGGGCGTGGATCGCCCTCACCCACGGGCACGCCAACATGGACGTCCTGGTGGTGGCGGGGTCCGCGGCGGCGTGGACCACGGCTGTCCTCTCGTTTCTCGGGCTGCCGGTGATCTCCTTCGGCGCCGTGGGGGCCATGATCATGGCGCTCCACATCACGGGGCGGTACATCGAATCCCACCTCCGGGACAGGGCCTCCAAGGAGATACGGTCCCTGCTCGCCGTCCAGGCCCGGGAGGCCAGGGTGATGGAGGGGGACCGGGAGCTCCTCGTCCCCATCGAGGCGGTCCAGGCGGGGATGACCCTTCTGGTGCGCCCCGGGGAGCGCATCCCGGCCGATGGCGTGATGATCGAGGGGGCCACGTCGGTGGACGAGTCCATGATCACGGGGGAGTCCCTCCCCGTGACGAAGGGCCTCGGCGACGAGGTGACGGGGGGCTCCCTCAACCTCACCGGAGCGGTCTCCCTCCGGGCGACCCGCGTGGGTGAGGACAGCTTCCTCGCCCGGATGGTGTCCCTCATCCAGGAGGCCCAGGGGGCCAAGGTCCCCATTCAGGCCTTCGCCGACAGGGTGACCAACTCCTTTGTCCCGGCGGTGGCGGCACTGGCGGGGATCGCCGGGCTGCTCTGGTACTTCGGGGCCGAACGCTTCACGCCGCTGCTTGACTGGGCGGGGCGCTGGCTGCCCTGGGCCACCGATCTGCGGGACCCCCTCTCCCTCGCCGTGTTCGCCTTCATCTCCACCATCGTCATCGCGTGCCCCTGCGCCTTGGGCCTCGCCACGCCCATGGCGCTCATCACCGGGACGGGGGCGGCGTCCAGGCGGGGGCTCATCATCCGGAACGCCGAGGCCATCCAGACCGCCCGGGAGGTCTCGGTGGTGGTGCTGGACAAGACGGGGACCATCACCGAGGGACGCCCAGCCGTGACGGAGACGGACCTCTCCGCCGGGGACCTGGACGCCGCGGCGTCGCTGGAGTCCTTCTCGAACCACCCCCTCGCCAAGGCCATCGCGGAGGCGTCTTTGACCCGCCTTCCCGTGGAGGACGTGAAAGAGATCGTGGGAGAGGGCATAGAGGGCACGGTGAACGGCGCGGCCTACTTCGTGGGGCGGCCCCGGGAGAGCGGGCTGTACGACGGGCACCTCGAGCTGGGGCGCACCGTGGTGGAGGTCCGGAGGAACGGGGAGCGGGCGGGCTTCATCGCCGTGGAGGACCCCCTGCGCGACGACGCCGTGGAGGGGGTCAGGCGCCTTGCCGACATGGGGATAACCTGCGTCATGGCCACGGGGGACAACGAGAAGACCGCCCGGGCCGTGGCGAAGCGGGTGGGGATCACGGAGGTGTACGCCGGGGTCCGGCCCGACGGGAAGCTCGACCTCATCCGGCGTCTTCAGGCCCGGGGAGGCAAGGTGCTCATGGCCGGGGACGGCATGAACGACGCCGCCGCCCTCAAGGGAGCGGACGTGGGCGCGGCGGTGGGCTCGGGGACCGATCTGGCCATCGACAGCGCCGACGTGATCATCGTGAAGGGAGGGATTTCCCGCATCGCCGATGCGGTCTCCATCTCCCGAAAGACCTTCTCGGTGATCCGGCAGAACCTCTTCTGGGCCTTCGCCTACAACCTGGTGGCCATCCCGCTGGCCATGGCGGCCCTGCTCCACCCCGTCATCGCCGAGGGGGCCATGACCCTCAGCTCCGTCTCGGTGATCCTGAACTCCATGCGGGTGAAGTAGGCCCCCGGACCCCGGCCGTGCCGGAACCCGCCTCGTCGCCGATCTGGAAAGCCGAAGGGTATCGGATGGACCGAGAACAGATCGAGAACGGGCACACGGCCCTTCCCCTGAAGGGCCGCACACAGGAGGTCCCTATGGCCACGTCGGAGGAGTTCATCGAGTACGTCTGCGAGAGCGTGCGGGGTGCCGGGTCCGTCCGGTACCGAAAGATGTTCGGCGAATACATGGTGTATCTCGACGAGAGACCCGTCCTTCTCGTGTGCGACAACACGGTGTACGTCAAGAAGCTGGACTGCGTGGCCGGGCTCATGGAGAGGGCCGGGACAGGGGTCCCCTATGCCGGTGCGAGGGAGCACTACATCCTCGACATCGACGACGAAACTCTCTGCCGCGAGGTCTTGCCTCTTCTCGCGGCGGCGACGCCGCTGCCGAAGCCGAAGAGGGAAAAACGGGCTGCCCTGTGACCGGCTTCGCCGCGTCAAGACCGACCCCCTGTGAGAGAGGGCGCCATGAGGGCCAAGGAGAGCCCTAGGGCGCAAAAAAACGGGGCTCCCCTGTCGTAGGGGAAGCCCCGTTTCCCTTCATGGGCGGCTAACAGCTGCCCGAGCAGCCCGATCAGCCGCCACCGCACTGGCCGCTTCGAAGGCGCGCGATGGCCGGGATGAACACGTCGAGGATGGGCTGCAACTCCTCCGTCCCCGCCGTCCCCTCCTCCACGTCGAAGTGCCCGAGAAGGCCGTCTACCGTGTCGACCCCGTCGGCCGCGGCCTGAACCACGTCCCGAAGGGTGATGTTCTTTGACGGAACGACCATGGTATCCGCCGGAGCCCGTCCCCAATCCATGCAATCTCCTCCTCATTGTCCGTTCTCGTCCGCGCGGCGAAAGATCCATGAAGCGCGGTGCGGGGTCATTATACCGTCTTTTCCCCCTCCGCCGCCACCCCTTTGCCCGCGAGGTCCAGTACGGTGTCCAGGTCCTTGTCCCCTCGGCCGGAGAGGTTCACCAGAAGGATCCTGTCCCTCGGCAGGGAGGGGGCCGTCCTGATGGCGTAGGCGAGGGCGTGGGCGCTTTCGAGGGCCGGTATGATGCCCTCCAGGCGGCTGAGTCGGAAGAAGGCATCCACCGCCTCGTCGTCCGTCGCGGAGACGTAGGTCGCCCGCCCCGTCCTGGCGAGGTGGCTGTGCTCGGGCCCCACCCCCGGGTAGTCCAGCCCGGCGGAGATGGAGTAGGGGGGCAGGACATCGCCGGCTTCGCCGATCATGGCGTAGGAGTAGAAGCCGTGGAGCACCGACGGCCGCCCCACCGCCATGGCGGAGGCGTGGAGGCCCGAGGCGATGCCCTTGCCCCCGGCCTCCACCCCAACGAGGGCGACGCCCTCATCGGGGACGAAGGCGTGGAACGCGCCTATGGCGTTGCTTCCGCCGCCGACGCAGGCCACCACCGCATCGGGCAGCCGTCCCTCCGCCTCGAGGATCTGGGCCCTCGCCTCCACGCCGATGATCCTCTGAAAGTCCCGCACCATGGTGGGGTACGGGTGGGGCCCCAGGGCGGAGCCGATGACGTAGAAGGTCTCGGAGGCCTCTCCCTCCCAGACGCGGAAGGCCTCGTCCACGGCGTCCTTGAGGGTCCCCTGCCCCGACGTCACGGAGACCACCTTCGCGCCGAGGATCTTCATGCGCGCCACGTTCGGAGCCTGGCGCCGGACGTCCTCCTCCCCCATGTAGACCACGCACTCCATGCCGAAGAGCGCGGCGGCCGTGGCCGTGGCGACGCCGTGCTGCCCGGCGCCCGTCTCGGCGATGACCTTTTTCTTCCCCATGCGCCGAGCCAGGAGCACCTGCCCCAGGACGTTGTTGATCTTGTGGGACCCCGTATGGTTCAGATCCTCCCGTTTCAGGTAGATCTTCGCGCCCCCCAGGGCCTCCGTCATGCGGGAGGCGAAGTAGAGGGGCGACGGGCGGCCGACGTAGTTCTTCAGCAGCGCCGAGAGCTCCCGGCCGAAGGAGGGGTCCTCCGTGCACGTCACGTAGGCGTTTTCCAGCTCCTCGAGGATGGGAACGAGGGTCTCCGGGACGTACTGTCCTCCGAATTCTCCGAAGTACATGGGCAGTTTCGTTGTCATTGCGATTGCTCTCCTTTCATTGGGTCTTCCCGTATTTTTTCGGTACCGATCGCTTGTCCGACGTGGATCGCAGTACGTGTTCCCGCTCCTTCAGGTTCCCAAGACGCGCACCTCCTTTGCTCCGGAATATGAAAAGGGGGAGGGCCCTTGTCGGCCCTCCCCCTTCGGGAAAAAACAGACCGCGGAAGATGATCCCTTTCAGGACCTGCCTCCGCGGCCGGATGAACGCGCTTATGGTGCTGAGCTCGCGATCTCCGTGGTCACGTGGGGCAGGCGTCTAGGCCTGCCACCACCAATTTTGACTGAGCATGGTGTTTCGTCTCACAAAAAGCGCCTCCATACTTCGAATGGCGGTACCGTACCACAACGGTTCGACGCTGTCAAATCCTCTCGGCAAATGGACCGGGCGAAGGGCTGGACTGCGCGGTTTTGACCACGCCGGTCCGGGGCACTATACTCTTCCTGCGGGGGCTCGCCATGCCCCTCCGCGGCGCCTTCGCCCGGGGAACGGTCGGCCTCGCATTCCCGGAATTCGATGGGCGCTCCCCGTGAGGAGCTCCGGAGTTTGTTTGCAGGGAGGGACGGCAATGTCTGGACGATACACCGTCATCGACGAGAAGAACTGGAAGCGGGCGATCCACTGCTCGGTCTTCAGGGACTGTGTTGAACCGGCGTTCTGTGTAACCTTCGAGCTGGACGTCACCGACTTTCTGCGGTGGACGAGGGAGCGGGGGCTCTCCTTCACTCTGGCGCTGATCTTCGCCGTCTCGAGGTGCGCGAACGCCATCGAGGAGTTCCGGTACCGCTTCGTGGACGGCCGGGTCGTGCTGTTCGACAGAATAGACACCGCCTTCACCTGGCTCGACGGGGAGACGGAGCTTTTCAAGGTCGTGCGCGCCGAGATGAGGGACTCCATGGAGGAGTATGTGGCCGCCGCCGCGAAGGCCGCCGAGGAGCAGAGGGAGTATTTCACGGGGCCTCTGGGCAACGACGTGTTCCAGTTCTCGCCGCTCCCCTGGGTGTCCTACACCCATATCTCCCATACCGTCTCGGGGAGGCGGGACAACGCCACCCCGCTGTTCGACTGGGGGAAGTACTTCGAGCGGGAGGCGCGGACCGTCCTTCCGTTCTCCGTGCAGGTCCACCACTCCTTTGTGGACGGACTCCACGTCGGCAGGTTCGCGGAGTCCCTCCAGCGCTCTCTCGACGAGTACGGAGCGTGAAGGCCCTGCCCTGACACGAGGGGAACAGGTCCTTTGGAGTGAGTCTCTCGACCCGACGGGCCTCTCTTGTGGCTTGGATTCCTGGCGGCGGCACAGGCTCTTCCTCTCCGGTCGGGAGCTGTCCGGTATGGAGCGAACGGCGGGTGCTGTCCCGTCGGACTGCTCGAGACGTCGCAGGGAGACCAGAGGAACGCCAGAGGGGCAGGGGCTCTCGAAAAAAACAGGGCATCCTCCCGATCCGGGGAACGCGTCTTGTGACCGGAGAGCGCCGTCGGCGGCCTTCAGCGAGAGAGGGGACGTACAGGAACTCCCCTGCTCCGGAGGGCGGACAGCCGGCCTCGGGGGAGCGCAAAAAGACCGCCGGAGCCCAATCGACAAAAAGGAGGGACAGGAGGCATGCCCCTGTCCCTCATCCGGTGTCTGAAATCTTTCGGTATCTGGTGGAAGGTCTTCTGTTATTCCGGCTCGCCGTCCCCGCAGCAGGGCTCGAAGGCGAGCCCGTCGTCGTGGTAGGCCATGGTGCCGGCCTTCTCCTCGAGGTCCACCATGAGGGTGAACACGTCGGGGCGGGCGTAGTGCCCCACCACGTCGAAGTCGAACCGGGCGTCTATGACGTTCCCCATGTCGAGGTCCGCCACGATGATCTCCTCCCTGTTCCACACGGGGCCCGCCACGTAGTTTCCCAGGGGGTCGACGATGGCGCTGCCCCCCCGGCACATGAGGTCCGGCTGGGCGGCGAGCTCTTTGTAGCACGCCAGGTCTCTGGGGTACATGTCCTTCGTGACGAACTGGTTGCACGACAGGACGTAGCACCGCCCCTCCAGGGCGATGTGGCGCATGGAGCACTGCCAGCCGTCGCGCTGGTCCGCCGTGGGGGCCAGGTAGATCGAGACCCCCTGGGCGTACATGGCGCTCCGGGCGAGAGGCATGTAGTTCTCCCAGCAGATGAGGCCGCCCATGATGCCCCAGGGCGTCTCCACGACGGAGAGGGGGCTTCCGTCCCCCTCCCCCCAGATGAGCCGCTCGCTCCCCGTGGGCTTGAGCTTCCGGTGCTTGGCCAGCAGCTGCCCGTCGGGGCCGAAGGTGACCATGGTGCAGTAGATGGTGCCTCCGTCGCGCTCCATGACGCCGATGGCGAGGTACGCCCCGGCCGCGGCGGCGGCTTGCCCGAGAATTTCGGTCTCGGGGCCCGGCACGTCCACGGAGTTGTCGTAGTACCGCCCCCAGTCCTTTCTGCCCTCGGGGGACCGGCTTCCCACCACGGAGCCGAAGGTGAGCCCCCTCGGGTAGCAGGGGATGAAGGCCTCGGGAAAGAGGATGATCTTCGCGCCCCGTCCGGCGGCCTCCTCGATGAGCTTCAGGGCCTTCGCGATGGTCTTGCGCTTGTCCATGATCACTGAGGCGGCCTGGACCACCGCCACCCGGACCGTCTCCCGCGACAGCGCGGCGCTCCTCCTCATGGCGAGGCCGCTCCTCAGAGGGCCGCGTGCTTCGCGGCGATGTCCGCGGCGAGTGCATCGAGGGCGGCGAACTGCTCCTCCCCCGGCATGCCCTTGCAGATGACCGTGCCCAGGTGCTCCGCCTTGAGGCCCGAGACGAGCTTCGCGATCTCCTCGGCGATCTTGTTGCCCCACCCGTAGGAGCCGAATATGGCCGTGTGCCGGAGCTTCGGGCGGAGGACGCCGGCCAGGTAGGCCGTCGAGACCACCACGGGGTGAGGGCCGACGTGGACGGCGGGCGACCCCACGATGAGGGTGGCGGCGTCCACGAGGCTCATGGCGAGGCGGCCGATGTCCGTGACGGAGAGGTCGAACTTCTGGACCTCCACGCCCCGCTCCACGAGGGCGTCCAGCAGATGGTCCGCCATCATCCCCGTGCTGCCGTGCATGGAGATATAGGGCATGACGGCCACGTTCGCGACCCTGTCGGAGATCCAGTCGCGGTAGGCGTCGAGGATGAAGTCCGGCTCGTCGTAGACGGGGCCGTGGCTCGGCGCGATCATGCTGAAGGAGTACCCCTCGAGCTTCTTCATGTTGTTCCGGATCATGGACCGGAAGGGCATCATGATCTCGGCGTAGTAGCGCTTGGCCCCCAGGTAGATGGCCTGGTCCCGTCCGGCGAACATCCGGGACGTGGCAAGGTGGGACCCGAAGAAGTCGCAGGAGAAGAGGATCTTGTCCTCCTGAAGGTAGGCGCAGATGGTCTCGGGCCAGTGGACCCACGGCGTATGGAGGAACGTGAGGGTCTTGCCGCCCAGGGACAGGGTCTCGCCGTCGCCCATGGTCCGGAGCACCTCGTCGTCGAGATGCAGGTGGTCCTTCAGAAGCTCCTTCGCCTTGGGCGAGCAGAGGACCTTGGCGCCGGGGTAGCGTTTCAGGAGCTCGGGGAGGAGCCCCGAGTGGTCCTGTTCCGTGTGGAGGGAGATGAGGTAGTCCACCTTCTCCACGTCGTCGAGCTGGGCCCGGAGGACATGGGCGAGAGCGGGGTCCGTAGTGTCGATGAGGGCCGTCTTGTCGGTGCCCTCGACGAGGTAGGCGTTGTAGCTCGTCCCGTCGGGCAGGGGGATGAGAGCGTCGAACAGGGTGCGGTTCCAGTCCACCGCGCCAAGCATGGAGACACCGCTGCACAGGGTCCTTTTCTTCATGGTATTCTCCTTTCATGAGACACGAAATACTGGGAAGGCGACGACCCCGTCGCTCCTCCACGGTTATGCCAGTTGCTATTATAGCAAGACTGCCCTCTGTCCCCAAGGGAGGGGGGAAGCGCCTCATGGCGAGTGCGCTTCGGAGAAGGTGCGGGCAGCGGGCGGGAAAAGGGCTCTTCCCGACCGGCGCGAACACAGAGCGCCCGTGTCCCCGTCGAGGGAAGGCCCCCGGGATCGAGCGACGCGGACGACCGCCCGGGTGCGGCGAGCCCTGGTCCCGTAGGGCGGTGACGGACCCACTTACGGCGGCCCGTCCATCCCAAGATAGTGGGGGCCGGCATACCCTCAGGGCGCTATGAACCGAGGAGCGTCTTTCATCCTCCGTGCAGTGGACGAAAGGGGCGGCGTCCGGGTATCCTTAAGTCGTTCTCTCACTCTCTCTACCAAAGGAGGGATCCGCGTGGGATTCTTTGATATCATCGGGCCGGTGATGATCGGCCCGTCGTCGAGCCACACGGCGGGAGCCGCTCGACTCGGGAAGCTGGCGAGGATCTGTTGGGGCGAGGCGCCGCTCTCCGAGGTGACCTTTCTCCTCAGGGGCAGCTTCGCCTCCACGTCCAGAGGGCACGGGACGGACAAGGCGCTCGTGGCGGGGCTTCTCGGGATGGAACCCGACGACGAGGGGCTTCGGACCGCTCTTGAGACGGCCAAGGAGCAGGGACTCCCCTTCCGCTTCGAACGGGAGGACGTGGACGGGGCCCACCCCAACTCGGTCCGTTTCTGCTTCACCGGTCGTGACGGACGGACCATGGAGATCGTCGGGGCGTCCGTGGGCGGAGGGGCCGTGGAGATCCTGGAGATCGACGTGTTCGCCATGGGGATCACCGGCGAGCTGCCCACCCTGGTCACGTTTCACCGGGATGTCCACGGTGTTGTGGCCGCCGTGGCGGCTTGCTTCGCCGAGCGGGAGATCAACATCGCCTCCATGACCCTCCACAGAAAGGCCAAGGGCGGGCTCGCCTCCCTCGTGGCGGAGATGGACATGGATATGGACGGAAGCCCCGACCCCGACCTCCGGAAGGCGATCGAGGCGGTGCACCCCGCGATCCTGCGGGTCATTCCCCTGTACGGGAGAGGAGGTCCGTCATGAGATCCCTGGGCGACATCGTGGAGCGGTGCCGTCTCTCCGGGCGATCCTTTTCGGAGCAGGCGATTTTCATGGAGTCCGAGGAGTCGGGGGTCCCCGCCGAGACCCTTCGGAGGAGGATGCTCTCCCGCCTGAAGGACATGGAGTTCTCCGTCCGGGAGTCCGCGTCGGACCAGTGGCGGGGCCTCATCGCCCCGAGCGAGGCGCCCCTTGTGGAGAGGTATGCACAGAAGGGGGCGGCGTACTCCAGCCCCTTTGTCCTCTCCGCCGCCCGGATCGCCATGGCCGTCTCCACCTACAACGCCGCCATGGGGCGTATCGTCGCGGCCCCGACGGCGGG
>ENA-UOOM01002942-UOOM01002942.1-fermentation-metagenome-genome-assembly--contig:-NODE-2942-length-13152-cov-3.645262_pt1 | contig 13152 bp, 11 predicted proteins | sample MGYA00245781_ERZ724031 | MGnify/ENA primary metagenome ERZ724031 (study PRJEB28704, sample SAMN03018317) | fermentation metagenome | biome: anthropogenic terrestrial biome; feature: soil; material... | reverse complement strand
AACCCGCAACCTGCTGATTACAAATCAGCTGCTCTGCCAATTGAGCTACACCAGCGAGTGGTGCCTCAGAGTGGAGTCGAACCACCGACACAGGGATTTTCAGTCCCTTGCTCTACCAGCTGAGCTACCGAGGCAAGAGTGACAGAGCTTAAAGGGATGATGGCGACCCGGAAGGGACTCGAACCCTCGACCTCTAGCGTGACAGGCTAGCGCTCTAACCAACTGAGCTACCGGGCCATAAAAATAAAATGGTGGGCCTTCAGGGACTCGAACCCCGGACCGATCGGTTATGAGCCGACTGCTCTGACCAACTGAGCTAAAGGCCCGAACCGGGCTGGTTTTGAAAGAGTGGTGACCCCTAGGAGACTCGAACTCCTGTTACCGCCGTGAAAGGGCGGTGTCTTAACCGCTTGACCAAGGGGCCACGATTAGAATACGCTTGGTCGGGGTGACAGGATTTGAACCTGCGGCCCCATGCTCCCAAAGCATGTGCGCTACCATCTGCGCTACACCCCGGCGTCCTTCCGAACCTGTCGTCCGGCGACAATTAGTAATATAGCATAAACGCAAACTCTCTGTCAACCACAAATTTGAAGGTATAGACGAATCGAAATCAATATACTTACCCTTTTGGTTGAATAATCTGTTCATTTATGGTACATTTAATATTACGCAATCTAGCAAAGAGGATATTAAATGAAGAAAAGCAGTGATCTGAACATGCCCGAAAATGAAAGAGTTCATCAAAGAGAATATATTGGGCTTTTGAAGGAATATACAGATGAACTTGAAAAGACCACAGGGCGTCGCCTCAAAGCATTGATCAACACGTACGGTTGTCAGATGAACATGCACGATTCAGAAAAGCTCTGGGGCATGTTGGATGAGTCGGGATTTCTGACAGCAGAATCCGAAGAAGATGCTGACATTGTCATTTTTAACACATGTTGCGTACGCGATCACGCTGAAACCCGTGTCTATAGCAACATAGGACACTTAGGGAAGGTAAAAAGAGATAGACCTGATTTACTAATTGGTGTTTGTGGTTGCATGATGCAACAATCTGAAACTGCAAAAGCTCTTTATGCACGCTTCCCATTTGTAGACATGGTTTTCGGAACACACGCGTTGCATGCTTTTCCGGAAATACTCTATAGTGCGATAATCAAAAAGAACCGTACGATAGACATACGTGAAAGCGACGGGATTCTCCCCGAGCGTCTTCCTATAAGAAGGGCACAGGGCAAATCCGCTTATGTAACAATCATGTACGGATGTAACAACTTCTGTACTTATTGCATCGTGCCTTATGTGCGCGGTAGAGAACGGAGCCGTCTGCCAGAAAACATAGTCAACGAGGTTAGAGAACTTGTTGAGGAAGGATACGTTGAAGTAACCCTTCTTGGACAGAACGTAAATTCATACGGCAAGGATGGCGAATTTGACCTTGATTTTCCAAGCTTATTAAGAGAAATTAATGATATTGAAGGTCTTGAACGAATACGTTTTATGACCTCTCATCCTAAGGATCTTTCGGATGAACTTATCAAAACTCTCGCAGAGTGTGATAAGCTTTGCAAGCACGTCCATCTTCCTGTACAATCAGGAAGTGACCGGGTATTGAAGAAGATGAATCGACGATACACTCGAGAGGAGTACTTAACACTTTTAGCCAAGCTCCGTGCCGAGGTACCCGAGATAGAAATTTCGACGGATATAATCGTTGGTTTTCCAAGTGAAACAGAAGAAGATTTCTTAGATACGCTCGATCTTATCCAAAAAGCGAACTTTTGCTCAGCGTTTACCTTTATGTACTCCAAGCGCAATGGCACACCGGCAGCAGACATGGATAACCAGGTTGATGATGAAGTCAAACGCGAAAGGCTAAAGCGCCTGAACTCACTTCAGGCTGAAAAAGGCTTGCAGAATAACATGAAGTATATCGACACAGTGCAAACAGTGCTTGTCGAGGGATGTGATACAAAAGAAGGTGGTAACGCTTTCGGCAAAAATACGAACTATAAGACAATCAGTTTCCCCGGTGACCCCTCCATGATAGGAACTTTAACAAAGATTAAAGTGATATCTTCAAAGAAAAATGCCCTATTTGGGCGAATAATCCAGGAGGATTAGTATGGTAACAGAAAAAGCTATGGAGCTTGGACAGGCATTGGTAGATTGCGCGGAATTCAAAGTTTACCAAGAAGCAAAAACCGCTTTCGAAAATGACCCAGAGGCCGTTAGATTACTCACGGAATACACGGAGAAAGAAAAAGAACTGACGAATAAGATTTCTACGGTCAGCATCGAGCCAGATCAGTTAAGAATTCTCTCGGAAGAACTCGAGCAGCTCAGGGTTAAAGCCACCGAAAACCCAATGATTAGCGAACTAACAAAGGCGCAGATCGGTTTTGATTCGGTTATGCGCTTGGTAAACGACACTATAATGACTTACATTAACCCAGACGCTAAGCAAACCTCCGCTTGTGGCGGAAATTGCAGTGGTTGCGCGGGCTGTCATTGAGCACTCTTCGAGAATAGGATGGCAACTCTCCCCACGAACAACATAACACCCATGATGCGTCAGTATCTGCAGCTAAAAGAGCAACACCCCGACTGTTTGCTCTTTTTCCGCTTGGGCGATTTTTACGAATTGTTCTTTGAAGATGCTGTAACTGCCTCAAAAGAATTGGAGCTTGTACTTACGGGGCGCAGTTGCGGCCTTGATGAGCGCGCTCCGATGTGTGGTGTACCTTATCATTCCGTAGATTCGTATATAGACCGTCTTATATCGAAGGGTTACAAGGTTGCCATTTGCGAACAGCTAACTGACCCTTCCGAGTCAAAAGGACTAGTCGATAGGGGTATAACTCGTATCGTCACCCCTGGGACTATTACAAGTAATTCTGCATTGGACGAAAAGACCAACAACTATGTACTTTCGCTTTATGTTAACAGCCAAAGCAAACTAGGATTTTCCGCAGCAGATGTTTCCACCGGTGCTTTTTCGCTTGGCGAGATAGAAGACGATTTACACAATTCCCGTTTGTTCGAAGAATTGGCGCGCATTCAACCTACGGAAGTAATTGTCCCGGATGGTTTGATATCGGATGAGGGCGTTATAAAAAAGCTCAAGCGAACTTACTACGTCTATGGTTATGCAAAATGGGCTTTTGATCCTGAAACAGCTAGGAAGAACTTACTTTCGCATTTCAAGCTGGTTGACCTTTCCGGATACGGCTGCGAAGACATGGAAGCAGGTATTTGTGCTGCAGGTGCACTATTAGCATACCTAAATGAAACTCAAAAGAACTCGCTGACACACATAAACACCATAAGTGTTTATAAACGCAGTAGCTTTATGGTACTGGACGAAGCAACCAGAAGAAATCTAGAGCTTACGAAGCCGATTCGAGAGGGCAGATCGGCAAAAAAATCCACTCTCTTGGGCTTGATAGATCGCACAAAAACCGCTATGGGTGGGAGGATGTTGAGAAGTTGGGTAAATCAACCGCTGGCGGATATAAATGCAATAAATGCGCGTCAAGAAGCGGTTGCCGCCTTTTCGGAGGATATTATTCTTCGTTCCGCAATAGGGGATGCAATGAGCAAGGTATACGATCTTGAGAGGATTTGCTCGCGGATTTCTTATGGCTCACTAAACGCAAGGGATGCGCTTTCCCTAAAAAACTCACTCTCTGCGATTCCCGCAATAAAAAAGGAAATTTTGGCCTCCGACCAACGCTTCCTAAGCGGTTTTGCACAGAAGCTTGACCCGATGACCGACTTATATACACTCCTTGAGGACGCGATAGCAGATGATCCACCCACTCTAATCACTGAGGGTGGTATAATAAAAACAGGCTACAATGAGCAGATAGATAAGCTTCGCCAAGCCTCTTCAGAAGGTAAAGACTGGCTCAATAAGCTTGAAGAGGATGAAAGAGAAACAACCGGGATAAAAAACCTCAAGATAGGGTTTAACAAAGTTTTTGGATATTATATAGAAATAACAAAATCCAATTACGCTCTTGTACCTTTGAGGTATGAACGGAAACAGACCCTGGCGAATGCCGAACGCTACATAACGCCTGAGCTTAAGGAACTTGAAGATACAATACTGGGAGCGCAAGAACGCACTGTTGCTTTGGAATACGAGGTATTTGTCAGCCTTCGAAAACTACTTGCTGATCATATCGATCGAATAAAGAGAAACGCTGAGCTCCTATCAGAGCTGGATTGCTACCGTTCTCTCGCTTCGGTCGCTGAGAGCTATAATTACTGTAGACCAAAATTGACTACAGGCGGCAAGCTCAGTATAGTAGATGGACGCCACCCTGTTGTGGAGCGCTCCATAGCTGGCTTTGTTTCAAACGATACACTTCTTGACAACGATGATAATCAAGTCATGATAATTACCGGTCCTAACATGGCAGGTAAGAGTACATATATGAGGCAGGTTGCGTTGATAACGCTTATGGCACATATTGGCTCATTTGTTCCAGCAAAGAGGGCAGAAATTCCGTTGACAGACAGAATTTTTACCAGAGTAGGTGCCTCAGACGACTTGTCCTTCGGTCAAAGTACATTTATGGTTGAAATGAGCGAGACTGCAAACATACTCAACAATGCTACCGAACGAAGCCTTATACTACTAGACGAAATCGGTAGGGGAACTAGCACATATGACGGATTAAGCATCGCTTGGGCGGTAGTAGAATACATTTGCGACAAGTCAAAGATCGGCGCAAAAACGCTTTTTGCTACACATTTTCATGAATTGAGCGAACTTGAGGGGCTACTTCACGGTGTGGTTAATTACCGGATAACTGCTCGAGAATCCGGCGAGGACATCATCTTCCTAAGGAAAATAGTTCGCGGTGGAACAGACAAGTCATTTGGAATTCAAGTTGCACGACTAGCAGGCATTCCGCAAGAAGTGATTACCCGAGCAAAAGAAATATTGATAAAACTCGAGGCAGCGGAGATTAACCGGAGTGTGGAGGTAAACGATAAGGAATTACCTCCGGTAAAGTATGCAGCTATTTTATCTGAATTAGCAGCAGTCAAAGCCGACAAACTCACTCCTTTTGAAGCTTTGGGATTGATATACGATTTGAGCGAGAAAGCGAGAGAAGTGCTTGATACTGCGAAATCACTATGAGGATTAAAAATGAAGATAAAGGTACTGGACACTTTTACCGCTAACCGAATCGCTGCGGGCGAGGTTGTGGAACGCCCTGTTTCAGTGGTAAAAGAGCTTGTTGAGAATTCGGTTGATTCAGGCGCCACGATTATATCAATCGAAATAGAAGAAGGTGGTATTAAGAAGATAAGGGTATCGGATAATGGGTTCGGTATCGAACCCGATGACTGCGTCGTTGCGTTTGAACGACACGCCACCAGCAAGATCAAGGAACCCGGTGATCTAGATGCGATAAGAACTTTGGGGTTTCGAGGGGAAGCGTTATGTTCTATCGCAGCTGTCGCCCAAGTAGAACTGACAAGCAGGATTAAGGGTGCCGAAGAAGGTACACGCGTTCGCATACATGGCGGCGAACTATTAGAAAACGATCCTTTTGGTTGTCCCGAGGGAACTTCTATTCTTGTTGAGAATCTTTTTTTTAACACCCCTGCAAGACTAGAGTTTTTAAAATCACCTGCAAGAGAGGCCGGTGATGTGGCAGCATATGTCGCCCACGCGATAATGGGTAATCCTGAAATAGCTTTCAGCTATACTAGCGATGGAAAACAGGTTTATAGAAGCCCGGGAAGGGGAGATCTTCTTTATTCAATATTTACAGTATATGGTAGAGAAATTGTGAATAAGATAGCTCACATTGATTACGAGCAAAACGAAATAAACATACAGGGTTATGTAACCTATTCTGAAACCGCTCGAAACAACAGAAACTATCAATCTTTCTATGTCAACCGAAGGTACATACAATCTCATCAGCTTTCAGCTGTGCTTTCCAATGCTTTCGGAACAAGACTTACAGTTGGAAAATTCCCACTTTGTGCTATCCATATAAATATGCCTGCAGATTCTGTAGATGTAAATATTCATCCTAATAAGCTACAAGTTCGTTTCAAGGATAACAGCGCTGTCATAAACGCGGTGAAAGACGCAGTAGAACTTGCAATCGGTGAAAAATACGTTTATGAGTGGTCCCCGCCCCCGCAGCCTAGGGAGAATAATGCTACTCTCGGAGTATTTCAGCGCGGGTATCAATACAAAACAGGTGAGCTCAAAATAGCCCAACCGCTACGAAGAGAAGAACTCGCTATTAAGCAGGAAAGCCGACCCCTAATGCCCGAACTAGCTCCCACCCAGAAGCTGATAGATGATTCTGCAATACGATCAATGGTAATACCAGCAAGAAAAGCGTCCAAGGATAAGTTAGTCTTGCGGGAAAGCGCAGGAAGGATCAAGCAACAGAGTATTTCACTATTTGAACCAATTGAAGATAGCTTCACAATCATTGGTCAAGTCTTTGGTACGTATATTGCTGTTGAGTTAAAAAATGTTCTGTATCTTATTGACCAGCACGCTGCTCACGAGCGCATACTATACGATAAACTGATGCAAAACGAAAACAAACCCCTTGGTTCACAACGTATAGTGGGCTCCGAACAAATAATGCTTACTCAGCTTGAACTTTTAATGCTGACTGAAAACGAGTCCCTTGTCCAAAACCTTGGATTCGAGTACGAGCTGAAAAAGGAAGGAAGGATAAATCTACTTGGGGTGCCTCAATCTTTTGAATCCTTAAGTGGAACAGAGTTTTTTCGCGATGTACTTGATGCACTAGCTGATAACAGAGATATAAAGGACGATGAAAAAAGGAGAAGAGCTGTTGCCAATACTGCCTGTAAACACGCGATAAAGGGCAATGAGAAATTGACCAATGCAGAAATCAGTATGATACTATCCCAAATTAACGAATTGAGGGAACTCCATTGCCCCCATGGTCGTCCTATAGTTTGGAGCATTACTAGGAGAGAATTGGACAAGCTTTTTTATAGAGTATGATTAATAAAATCCCGCTTGCCGCAATAGTCGGACCCACCGCTAGCGGAAAGACAACAATTGCAGTAGAAATCGCAAAAAGGCTCTGTGGTGAGGTTGTTTCTGCAGATTCAGTCGCGATTTACACCGGTCTTGATATTGGTTCCGCAAAACCGACCGAAGCCGAAATGCAAGGAATCCCCCATCATATGATAGACTGTGCTGATCCGTCTATGTGCTTTGCGGTTTCAGATTACCAAAAAGGTGCAAGGGCGGCAATCAGTAGTATTCATTCCCGTGGAAAATTACCCATTTTAGCAGGAGGAACCGGGTTGTATATCAACGCTGTAATAAGCGACCTAAGTTTCACTTCTGCCTCTAGGGATGACGCGTTCAGGCGTATTTGGATTCTAAGAGAAGAAGAAGACCCTGGAAGTGCATACGCAGAACTAAAGAAGTTGGATAGAAAAAGGGCTGAACAGCTTCACAGAAACGATTTTAAACGCATTTTACGCGCGCTGGAAGTCTACCACTTGACAGGACGCCTAATGTCTAAGCAGAACGGTGAATTTATCAAGAGCGACTCTCCGTATCGCCTCGCAATTGTAGGATTGTCAATGCCAAGAGAACTCTTGTATGACCGCATTGAACAGAGGGTGGATACAATGATTTCTAATGGCCTTGTTTACGAAGTACAGAGGCTACTAGATAAAAGGATTAACCCAAATTCCCCTTCTTTGCAAGGTCTGGGCTATAAAGAAATCATTGGATATATAAATGGAGAACACAGTATCGAGCAGGCTATTGCACTGATAAAACTAAACACTAGACATTTTGCAAAGCGTCAAATAACATGGTTTAAGCGCGACAAGCGCACCGTATGGTTTGACGTTTCCCAATGCTCCAAGAAATCATTAATAGACAAGATTGAGGAATACTTTATAAATGCATTGCACTGATAAATTAGATGTTAAACTTACTGAACTATTAGTCGACAAATTTGGGATACAAAATAATATAGTTACATTGGTTAATGCTGCGGAAAATGAAGTTACACGTCGCTTCAATGAGATAGACAATATATGCCTATACAATCAATGCAAGGTGCTTTCCTCATTCCAGCAGGAACGGATAGCTCTTCGTCATTTCACTCCAACAACAGGTTACGGCTATGGTGATGACGGAAGGGACGCACTGGATCGTGTTTTTGCACGTTGCATGGGAGCTGAAGATGCACTGGTGAGGCCTCAAATAGTGTCTGGAACCCATGCGCTGGCACTCATGCTGTTTGGTGTTCTTCGCCCGGGGGACGAGTTACTTTCGGTTACAGGTAAGCCCTATGACACGCTTGAAGCTACTATTGGAATATCCGCTGATTCGCGCTCATCGCTAAAATCAATGGGCGTAACCTATTCACAAGTAGAACTTGGAACTGACGGTGGGATAGATGTTGAAACTTCGTTAAAGGCAATCAATAAAAAAACTAAAGTGGTACACATCCAGCGTTCTCGGGGTTATGAATGGCGGCGGGCTCTGACCATCGATGAAATCGGCGATGCGGTAGCCGCAATTAAAGCCGCAAACTCTAGTATAATTATAACTGTTGATAACTGTTACGGCGAGTTTACAACTATAGCAGAACCCACTGATGTAGGTGCGGATTTAATCGCCGGCTCTCTGATTAAGAACCCTGGCGGTGGTATTGCGCCTACAGGTGGCTATATAGCTGGAAGAAGCGACCTTATAGAACTGGTTGCTGAAAGACTGACAGTGCCGGGAATTGGAAGGGAGGTAGGGTCATATGCAGCCCCATATACACCCTTTTATCAAGGACTGTTTATTGCGCCTCATGTAGTAGCGGGATGTTTGAAGGGAGCGATACTCGCTTCGCGTGTTTACGAAAAGCTAGGATTCGATGTACTCCCGAAATGGGACGATTCTAGGGAGGATATAATTCAGTCCATTCGGTTTTTTAAGCCAGAGCCGTTGATTTCTTTTTGTAAGAGCATACAAAAGGCTTCTCCTGTTGACAGTTTTGCCACACCCGAACCTTGGGATATGCCCGGTTACCAATGCCCAGTAATCATGGCTGCTGGAGCGTTTATCCAGGGGTCATCTATTGAGCTGAGTGCTGACGCACCAATAACCCCGCCATATACAGCCTATATGCAGGGTGGTCTGTCTTATGAGCACGTCAAATATGCTATTATGAAATCAATATCAGATATGGTAGCTAACGGTTATATTTCGTTAAACAACAAAATGTAATAGGTTTAAATGCATAGAATTAAATAGATGAAGCCATTGGATGAAGCCATTGTAGGATGTAATTATGATTACTGTCTACATTTTGCGCACTAAACCAACAACCTTTCCAACAATAGATATCTCCCTTATGTCTGCGTAAATTGGTTGCATGAAACTGTTTTCCGGCTGGAGACGGACGCGGTCACCTTCTCTATAAAGGCGCTTTACGGTTGCCCCGTACTCATCGCTCATGCGTTCTGGTATGAGGGCTACTACAATATCGCCGTTGTAAATCTGAGCACCTGGTTGGACTATGAGATGATCGCCATCCAAAATGCCTGCGTTAATCATGCTTTCACCCTTGACTACAAGGATGAAAGATTCTTCGCTGCGGGTGAGGGAGAGGGGGAGGGGGATATAACCTTGGATCTCCTCTTGAGCTAGAATCGGTGCACCAGCCGTAACCCGTCCTACGATTGGGGTAGAGTGCATTTTTGCTTTCTTGCGCTGGACTTCTACAAGTTCAATAGCTCTTGGCTTTGCAGGATCTCTACGTATAATTCCCTTGCGCTCCAAACGCTCAAGATGGCCATGCACGGTGGAGGTCGACTTAAGCCCCACAGCTTCACAAATTTCCCTGACGGAAGGCGGGTATCCTTTTTCTTCCTGGTGGGATTTGATAAAATCATATATAATCTGCTGGGGATTGCTTAGCTTTTGCATTGTTTCCTCCAAACGGACATTCGCATTTTTAATAAGATTATATCATGCTAAGATACTATGTCAAACGAATGTTCGCAATAATTGAGTATTAGGATGATTTTATAATGAGAAAATGTTTAATTTATGACCGCGAATGCATTGAATGCGGTGAATGCAATATGTGCGATCTCGAATCGGGAAAAGTGTGTGATAACTGTATGCGCTGTGTCGAAGACGACTCGGACTACAAAGAGATAATAATCGAAGAAATCGTCGACGGCATAGAGAACGCACTTCCTGTTGAGCCGTTAATCGATGATCAGGAACTACACAAAGCCTGGCAAAAACTCAAGGGTGATAATGCGATTTAATCTTCTCTTAATTTTACCGCTCTAGCTGCTTGACGGCGTCTTGCATCCGTTTGAGCAGCATAATGCTTTCTTGTAGTATTTACATCTTTGTGCCCTAAAACATCTGCAACGACATATATATCCCCAGTTTCCTGATAGAGCATCGTACCATAAGTGCTTCTGAGCTTATGTGGTGAAATCTTTTTTAGAGGAACTGAAGAAGAGCAATACTTCTTAACTAAATTCTCCACCGCTCGAACAGTAATTCGCTTTTTTTGAAGAGAAAGGAAAAGCGCTTTTTCGTTTCCGGGCAATGCGTTTATAGTGTTTCTTTCTTCTATGTAATCAGCCATTGCCGACGCGACTTCATCCGAAAAATAGAGTATGACTTGATTCCCACCCTTTCTAGTCACTTTGAAGCCGTTTATTGAAAAATCAACATCTTCCGTATTAAGACCTACAAGCTCACTAACACGAATCCCGGTTCCGAGAAAAAGTGTAAGTATGGCGACGTCCCTAAGCCTAGTTTTCTTATGGAAGGCTTTTTCGCGCTCTGAAAGGGAGGAGCCACTCTCAGCAGAATCCAGGAGATTGGCAACCTCATCGGCTTCAAGCCTGATTATTGGTTTTTCGTGTAGCCTTGGCGTATCCAGTAACGAAGCGGGGTTTCCGGATACTTTTTGCTTTTTATAAAAGTGTCTGAATAACGAGCGAAGTGAGGCAATCTTTCTTGCTTTGGCGCGCTCCCCATTTTTGACAGGGTTACCATCTTCATCCTCATAATGCGAGATAAACGCAACGTATCGCTCGAGATCGTCAAGCGATACGCTATCGAGATCACTAAGCGTGTAGTCTGTAGGGGAGACTCCTTTGCCGTCATCGCGCACATTCGCGAGGTATTTGAAGAATAGTCTAAGGTCTACTGCATATTCGTACCGCGTTAAAGCAGAAGTTCTATCCGCTATGCCCATGAAGAATTCCTCGCAAAATGAAGGCAATTCGGATATCAACTGTCTTGTGCGCAGCGTGTAGTCGCGATCTCGTTGTGCAATATAGTTTTCTGATGCTCGAGCCATGGCAAAAACCTCATAATAATTAATGATCTTATTATAACCCATCTATTCGTTAAACACAAGTTTTACGAATAGATGAACCATTAAAATCTGATAAGCTACTCTGATAAGCTACTCATAAGCTACTCAGCATTTAGTTTAATTTGATCCGTCGCCAACTTGTCGCAGAGGTTGTTTAATTCGTTGCACGAATGACCCTTGACCTTGTGCCATTTAATATTGTGTATTTGCGAAAGGTTTACAAGCTCACGCCAGAGATCTGAGTTTTCAACCGGCTTTTTATCCGCCTTTAACCAACCTCTTTTTATCCAGGATTCGATCCATCCATTCAAAAATGCGTTACACAAATATGCGCTATCAGTATAGACATCTACTTCACAAGTCCTGTTTAACGCTTGAAGCGCTTTTATAGCTGCTGTAAGCTCCATGCGGTTATTAGTGGTCATTGCTTCGAAACCAGACATCTCCTTTTTGTGTTCACCATAAATTAACACAGCCGCCCATCCGCCAGGTCCAGGATTGCCAGAACAGGCGCCGTCTGTATAAATAGTCAAAGAATGCATGTTAATTCCCCTGTATAAACGCAATAGTTAAATTATTAGCAATCATGCGAGCTCCCTTGATTTTTTCGCACACGCAATAACCGCTTCTATAACAGAACTCCGGAATCCAGCTCCTTCAAGAGATGCGACTGCGGCGATTGTAGTTCCTCCGGGAGAACATACCATGTCCTTCAGTTCACCCGGATGCTTGCCTGTTTCCATAAGCATTTTTCCCGAACCTATCACCGTCTGGGTAGCAAGTTTTACAGCGACGTCTCTCGGTAGCCCCTCGCTTACCCCTCCATCGGCTAGGGCTTCAATAAACATGAATACATAAGCAGGACCGCTTCCGCTCACGCCAACAACTGCGTCCATCAAGCGCTCCTCCACCCAAATTGCAATTCCCACCGACGAAAATAGCTTTTCAGCCCACTGTTTTTCTTCATCTGTAAAGCTTGTTGTATCCTTGCATAGTGCTGTTGCACCTTCACCTACCAAGGCAGGAGTATTAGGCATTACCCGCAATACTCTTGAATTCGGAAGCCCCTCTGAAAGCGACTTTGTGGGAATACCCGCAGCAATCGATACTACCGCTTTACCTGAAAGCCTATCTTTATTTTCGCGCAGTACTGTTGGAATTATATTAGGTTTAACAGCAAGGACCACTCTATCCGATAGGTGGCAAAGTTCCTCTATGCTATTAGCGGGATAAAATCCAATTTTAGACGACTTTTCTTTCAACATAGCATGATTAGTATCATAGGCGATTATATCCTCAGCAACAGGCATAACTCGACCTATAATTCCAGTGATAAGTGCCGTCGCCATATTCCCGCAACCGATAAACCCTAGCTTATTACCTGCTACTGACATAAGAAAGACCTCCTCATATTATCGTAATGTGATCATTTTTAGTTGACTCGAAGCCGCAAAGCATTTATAATTATTTATGTTGGCTTGCAGAGCCGACCATTTAGGGGAGTGGCTCAATGGTAGAGCAGCGGTCTCCAAAACCGCCGGCTGCGTGTTCGAATCGCGTCTCCCCTGCCATCATCAAAGGGTCGGCAATAGCCGACTCTTTACTTATTATAGCAAATCATAGTATCCATTAAAAGGGACGTATCGCAACATTTTTACTATGAATAAAAATACCGCCGGTTTCCAGGCGATATCAGCCTGTCAAAAAAGTCGCCTACAGGCGGCTTTTTTGTTATACTGTAATAGGG
>ENA-UOOM01002941-UOOM01002941.1-fermentation-metagenome-genome-assembly--contig:-NODE-2941-length-13154-cov-5.167799_pt1 | contig 13154 bp, 10 predicted proteins | sample MGYA00245781_ERZ724031 | MGnify/ENA primary metagenome ERZ724031 (study PRJEB28704, sample SAMN03018317) | fermentation metagenome | biome: anthropogenic terrestrial biome; feature: soil; material... | reverse complement strand
TTATTATATTTGGTGCTTCGATTGCAATTATTTCTGGTGCTTTGTTCTTAACTTTTGGATTTTTTCTCAGATAAACTGATTACTAAGTACTATGAGAAGGGAGACCAGTTATGCATACCATGTCCGTTGAAAGAGGGAGCAGACTCCGGAAGAAAAGCTGCAGAGGAGGCAATAGCTATTAAAATGAATAAACAAGCCCTTAATAAGTTTTTTTCAAAATTGAATCGTGCTTTTTTCCTAAATGATACTTATAAAGATATAGCTCACTATGATTCCCCGCTGCCTATCGGTTTTGATCAGACGATTTCACAGCCGTCTTTAGTTTTGGAAATGACGCGGCATCTTTCTCCTAAAAAGAATAGCAGAGTTTTGGAAATAGGGACAGGCTCAGGATATCAAACAGCATTTCTTGCTGAGTTTTCAGCTGAAGTATATACTATTGAAAGAATAAAGCAACTGTCTGAAAAAGCTCAGGAAAGACTCTTGACTTTGGGATACAGCAATATATCCTACAAAATAGCTGATGGTAGTTCAGGATGGGAGGAAAAAGCTCCTTTCGACAGAATCATAGTTACAGCTGCAGCAGGAAAAAAGCCGACCGAGTTAATAAGTCAGCTCAACACAAATGGCAGAATGGTTATCCCGATAGGTCCGCCCTACATGCAGAAGCTGCTTTTAATAACCAAAGATGAAAAGGGAAAGCTTAACGAACAGAATTTGGGGCAGGTAAGCTTTGTAGAAATGGTTGGTGCCTATGGCTGGAAGTCAGATAATAACAGCTGACAGCCTTCCGTCTTATCTTGTCAGACCCCTGGCCCAAGCTCTTCCGACCTTTCTTTAAACAGTAAAAAGTTCTTATTTAAATCTTTGTGTAACCGCCATGCATGACTATAGCATCCAATTTCCTGCCTGAATTGCACATTTCACAGTCACCTGGGCTGAATTTCTGATAATCAGGTATATCTTCATGGGTAAACAAATAATTTATCTCTTGTTCCAAATCCTTCGTGAAAGAATTGAATAGAGCAGATATTCCGACTAATTTACCCCCATAATAGGCAAGACAATCCAAAGCACTTTTGATGGTTATTCCACTGGAAATTGATGATACCAGCAAAATAAGATTGTGGTCAATAATCAATTCCTGAATATTGCTTTGAAAGGTCAATTGTCTGTTAACATTATTCACGGGGGTAACTACATAAATTTCCTTTCCGCTGTTTATTGCGGAGACTCCACCTTTTTTAAGCTCCTCAGCCAAATAGGCACCGATTAACTCAGTTCCTTCCATACATACTATGGTGTCTACCAGTGTGGTTGTTAGATACGGTCGCGCAAATTCTACCGCTACTGATCTGGCGAGAGATGAATTTGTTTTTAGATTGTCCAAATCAAGATAGTGGGTTAGGTGAGAATGGCTGGTTGTAAAATGCCCGGGAATTACCTTCGTGATGATAGATGGGTTGTTGGATAATTTTACATTAAAAGCTTTGCTCATTAATATTCTCCCTCCTGATTTAATATTTTAACTACTTATAAGGAATTTTGCTTGCAACAGGATAAGGTGCAATGCTTCTATTCTATTTCTGTTTTACTATTATTATTCGATAAATTATGGAAAAATCCTTCTTTTAACCTTGTCTTTCAATCGCACATCATATTGAACATAGGTATAAAATGGCAGATAACCAATGCCTATGACGCTGTTGCAATCTAAGACATCAATATGAGCAGGTCACTTCGTGGTAATTCTGCTGTAAGCTCTAAGAAGGTAAAGGGAGACATCTATTGGTTGGCAAGAATTATTCTATATAATGAAAATGTAATGGATTTTATTGAAAAAATAGTTTTAAAGCGCAGTTTGTGATAGAATAATTCTTGATCAAGATTAAAAATATAGTAGTATAATACAAGCGGCATCATCATAAGCACAATTTAGTTTTAAAAGGAGAGTTTCAAATGAGCAGAAGGGATTTTGTACCAATAAGAACAATAGTATTAATAGGGTTATTTGCGGCTATTTGTTATGTTTCTTTATATTTTATGATCCCCATACCATCGCCTGTAGGCAATCCTTTTCTACACATGGGTAATATGTTTGTTATTTTGGCTTCTTTGCTGTTTAACGGATACATAGGCGGAATTTCAGGATCGTTAGGTATGGGTTTATTTGATCTGTTTAATGGTTTTGCTGTTTACGCACCAAAAACCTTTATACTTAAATTTGGTATAGGGCTAATTACCGGGAAGATAGCATATCCAAAGAATGATGAGGATTCACGAGTTTCTCCAGCAAGGTGGATATTTGCAGCATCCATATTCTTCATAGTAGTTGGCGTCATACTGTTAATTACTACACTTGCAAGAGGTTATGTGATTGCAATACCTAGCGTTGAAAAACCATTGGAGATAAGTCCTGTATTATATATCTTCTCGCTAATATTGGGGGTATTGCTGCTTATAGCAGGCGTCCTGGCCAACAGGTATTCTGTTGAGATTCAATATGCAATTATTGGTGCTGTAGCAGGTATTGCCTTTAACCTGGCAGGAGAGTTTTTATTTGGATTTGGAACGCTTTTACTGGCTGGCAGCAGTTTTTACCCAGCAATTATAGCTTCGGCAATCAGTCTTCCTGCTACGCTGATTAACGGTACTTTTTCTATCATAGTGGCTGTAGCTTTATATATCCCATTGAAAAAAGCATTGTCCAAATTTGAATTTTGAGTGTTTGAGTATGAATGTAATGAGGGATCTTATCTATAAATACTATTAACCACAATTTTTAAGGGGGGAATGGGTTTTACCCAAATGAATGAGTGATAATAAAAAATTACCTAAAAGAAGTGAAGTACCCCAGGATTTAAAATGGAGGATAGAAGATATCTATCCAGACAAAGATAGCTGGGAAGAGGATTATCAGTACATAAAGGATATGCTGCCTAAATTAGTAGAGATTAAAGGTACATTGGGCGAATCAGCTGAGTTATTGCTTAGCGGACTAAACCTATACATGGATATGTCTCATAAGATTGAGAGACTTTTCGTATACGCTAAAATGAAAACTGATGAGGATAATGGTAATTCAGAGTCCCAAGCACTGCTGGATAGAGCAATGGCTTTATTAGTGGAAGGTCAAAGCGCTGCCTCCTTTATCGTTCCCGAGATAATAGCTATTCCAGAGGGCACTTTGGAGAAATATATCAGCAGCACCGACGGCTTAAAGGTTTATGACCAATTTCTGTATGATATAGGCAGAAGAAGAGAACACACTTTATCGGTTGATGAAGAGAAGATATTGGCTATGGCCGGTGAAGTTGCAGCTGCACCCGGGAATATCTTTACCATGCTGAATAATGCAGATATTCGTTTTCCCGCCATAAAAGATGAAAACGGGGAAGACATTGAATTGACAAAGGGTCGTTATACTCATCTTATGCAAAGCTCTGACAGAAGAGTGCGTCAAGATGCTTTTAAAGCTTTATATGACACTTATAGCAAGCAAAGGAATACAATTGCAGCAACCTTGAGCTCAAGTATCAAGAAAGATATTTTTATAAGCAAGTCTCGGAAGTATTCATCAGATTTGGATGCATCACTGGATGAAGATAATATCTCAGTTTCGGTTTATGATAATTTGATTGAGGCTGTCAGTCAAAACCTGGATGCAATGTATCGCTACGTTTCTCTTAGAAAACGGGCTTTAAAACTTGATGAGCTTCATATGTACGATCTTTATGTTCCAATAGTGAAAGATATCGACATGAAAGTGCCGTACGCTAAAGCAAAGGATATAGCAGCAGAAGGTTTGGCACCGCTTGGTAAGAATTACCTTTCAATTTTAAATGAAGGCTATGAAAATGGCTGGATTGATGTTATGGAGAGCGAAGGCAAAACCAGCGGAGCTTATTCCTGGGGTTGCTACGGAACACATCCTTACGTACTTCTTAATTACCAGAACAATGTGGATAATCTATATACCCTGGCACATGAGATGGGTCATGCAATTCATACTTATCTTTCAAATAAAAATCAACCTTATGTAAAGGCAGAATATGCGATTTTTGTAGCAGAGGTAGCATCTACATTAAACGAAAACTTGTTAACTCAGCATCTTCTGCGCACCTTGGATGATGATAAGAAAAAAGCATACATTCTTAATCATTATCTGGAGCAGTTTAGAGGAACGGTTTACAGGCAAACCATGTTTGCTGAGTTTGAGAAAACTGTTCACGGTATGGCAGAAGCAGGTCAACCGCTTACTAACGAGAGCTTCTCAGCAGTATATAAGGATTTGAATGTTAAATATTACGGCAGGGATATGCTTGTAGATGATGAAATAAGCCTGGAATGGGCTCGTATTCCTCATTTCTACAGATCCTTCTATGTTTATAAATATGCTACCGGTTTTTGTGCTGCAACTGCATTGACAAATCAGATATTGAATGAAGGTCAAGCAGCAGTGGGTCGTTATATTAAGTTCTTATCCAGCGGAGGTTCTGATTATCCAATTAATCTGCTGAAAAATGCAGGTGTGGATATGACATCTACGGATCCTGTCAATGAAGCTCTGAAAACCTTCTCTCAAATGGTAAATGAGCTGGAGAAGATATTGTTATAATATGAAGACTGAAGAAAAACGAAAAAACCTTGCCATTGATTTACTCGACAAGGAAGTACGAAAGCAGTATCTTCATACAGAAAAACATGGACTGTTTGATATCTTAAGGGTGATGTACCGACCTGTACTTAAGAATGGGAAAATTGTAACTGCTTCCATTGGATATGCCATCACTAATGGAATTCTTCCACTACTTTCAGTATTGATTGTATACACCCTTGTCCGCTTATTAGCCCTTCCGGATGCAAAGCCCGAGAGCTTAATACTAGCAGCTGGGATATATGCCGTTGTGTTTTTTATTTCTTCCTCAGTTTCATCCCAATTGAAGCACCGCAACTACTCATATTTTATGGGCCTGCGGATGGCTGCTCTAAACAGAGCAATGGAACAGTTTATGTCAATGGATTATGGATTGTTTGAAAACTCTTCTTTCTTGGATGACATAGGTAACTGGGATAAAAGTCTTGAAAGCAATAGTGCAGGTCTTGAAGGAACTTACCATAGAATTTTTGAGATGGGGGGAACCTTTATTTCAGTTGTCCTGCTTGGTGTTTTATTAATACTGGTAAGTCCATGGATTGCTCTAGTTGGGGTACTATTTGTAGTTGTGTTCTACATGGTACAGAAAAACATTACTATATACAAACATGAACGAAGAGAAGAGCTGAAAAAAGTTTCACGCAAAGCTGACAATTATACCGCCAAGTCATCAGACTTCCAATATGGAAAAGATATGCGGATTTTTCAGATGAAAGGACGTTTTCAACAAGCATTTACTCCATTGCTGGAGGCATATGAGAAACTATATAAAATCTTCACCTTACGAGAACTTCAGTTATCATTCCTGGAATCTGCTGCATTAGTTCTAATTGATATAGTAAGCTTTTTAGCGCTTGTACTAAAGGTTCAGGACGGCACAATCAGCATATCAGAGTTCGTAATGCTGCTTACAGCGGCAACCTTGTTTACCCAGTCCATACAATTGTTTGCTCAGGGTTTGTCTTTTGTAAAAAGTGAAACCTTATACTACGGTGACACCATTGATTATATGGAAGCTGACCTTGTGTCCACTGGAGGGACAAATCACGTCCATGGTCCCGTAACCATTGAATTCAAAGATGTTTCTTTTCATTATCCCGGCTCTGATGCAATGGTGCTTGAAAATCTAAACCTGACGATAAATACTGGAGAGAAGTGTGCTTTAGTTGGTGTAAACGGTGCAGGGAAAACCACCTTGGTAAAGCTGATAACAGGCCTTTATCAGCCTACAAGCGGTAAAATCCTGATTAACGGAGTGGACGCTGCTACTATTCCTCAAGATGAACTGTTTTCCATATTTGGTGTTGTGTTTCAGGAGGTTCAACCCCTGGCCCTTACCATAGCGGAAAATGTTGCAGCCACAGACAGCGGTATAGATCGAAATCGTGTAATAGAGAGCTTGCATAAGGCCGGACTATGGGAAAAGGTTTCTTCCTTGCCGAAGGGTATAGATTCGCCCATGTTAAAGGTCATTGAAGATGATGGTGTTATACTTTCGGGCGGAGAGAATCAGAAGCTTTCCATCGCCAGAGCCCTTTACAGGGAAGGAACCCAGATGATGATTATGGACGAACCTACCGCTGCATTGGATGCGTTAGCAGAGCAGAAGATATATCAAGAGTTCGATGCTATTTTATCAGGAAAAACAACCTTGTTTATATCCCATCGCCTTGCATCTACACGCTTTTGCGATCGGATTGTCTTACTTGACGGTGGCTCTATTGTTCAGCAAGGCACCCATGAAGAACTGGTAAAAAAGAAAGGGCTATACCAGACAATGTTCTTAACCCAGGGCAAATATTATCAGACGAAAGATAGCGAGGTGACAGCATGAGCAACGACAAAAATATAAATGCAAGCGAAGATATTTCGATAGCTGGAACAATAAAGATGCTGCTTGGTTTCGTATGGAAATTAGATAAAGTTTATTATCCAATACTCGCACTTTTATCGATAAGTAATGCGGCTAATACAGTACTAAATATATTCATACCCAAAATTTTAATTGATGGGTTTAGCAAGGACTGGAATCTTACAACATTCATCAGTGTAATACTAACTATTGCTGCTGCTAAATTTCTTTTGTTGCAGTTGAAAGCTTTTGCGAAAAGACAAGATGACATTCACCGAGCTATGTTGCAAGCTAAATTCCCTATGGAGTTTGCAAAAAAAGTTATGGCTATAGACTATGCTAATTTGGAGGACGCAAAGGTCCTTGATTTAAAAGAACGTGCTTTGTTTCCCCTTACAAACTTCGGGGCATTGCTGCAGATGTTATCCAGCGCAGTTGGTTTCTTTACTTCATTATTCACATTAGTCTCTGTAGCTGCGATTCTAGCCAACTTCAGCCTGGTTTTCACCATAGTTATTGCTGTCCTTACTTTAGTGGCCCTTATTCTTTCGGCCCGGTTCATGAATGTGTTAAAGGAAGTTACCGAAACTATAATCCCAATAAACCGCCGTTATGGCTATTATACACAGATAGCAACAGAACCGCGATTTCAAAAAGAGTATCGTATTTATGGTATGCATACTTTAATGATGAAGAAAATCAATTCATATACGGAAGAAATAGCTGTTTGGTTAAATAACATTTACACTACGCAGGGGAATACCGAGACGACTCAAGCACTTTTAACAGGCATAACTCGTTTTCTTACCTATAGTTATGTAGCTTTACGAGTTCTCTCAGATCAGTTTGGAACTCGTATTGGTTTAGGTGATTTTTCGATAATCATTGGTGCTACTGAATCCTTTGCAAATTCATTTCGCGGTGTGGTTATGGATGTGGTAACTTTGGGGCAGACAATCAGTTACCTGAAGCCTTTCTGCCAATTTATGTCCATACCTGATACGCTTATGGAGAGTGGAGCTAAGGAAATAGAAGCTCTGGAAACATTAAGCTTTAATAATGTTAGTTTTTCCTATCCTAATACAGATAAGATTATCTTAGATAAGATTTCCTTTGAAATTAACAAGGGGGATAAGATTTCCATAGTTGGTCTTAACAATGCTGGGAAGTCTACCATAGTAAAGCTTATCTGCCGATTATTTGAACCGGACAGCGGACGAATTCTTTGGAATGGAATCGATATCCGAGAATATGACTATAAAGCCTATATTGACGAAATCTCCTGTGTATTTCAGGACTTTCAGCTCTTCCCATTTACCATTCGGGAAAATATAGACACAGAGCATGCAATGCTTAACGCAGAGGAGGGAGATTACGAAAATGTTTGGAAGGTTCTAGATGACGTAGGTATTAAAAAAGAAGTTGAAGCTTTGCCTAGAAAGCTGGATACCTATCTGGACAAATCCCTTTATGAGGATGCAACTGATATGTCCGGGGGACAGAAACAGAAACTTGCCATTGCCCGGACCATATATAAGAAGGCGGATTTGGTTATTCTGGATGAGCCAACTGCAGCCCTTGATCCCCTTGCGGAAAGTGAAGTTTATGAGAATTTCAATGAGCTTACCCAGAAGAAAACCTCTATATTTATTTCTCATCGAATGAGCTCATCTATTTTCTGTGATAAAATACTTCTGCTTCAAGATGGTAAAATTGTTGCCTTCGATAGTCATAAGAACCTGATGAATGGTGACAATCTCTACCGTGAATTGTTTGAGGCTCAGGCGAGTAATTATAGGGGATGAAAAGGCGCTAGGCGATAGGCACGAGGCACTAAGAGAATGGATACGGGATACGAGATACGGGTAGGGGAGGCACGAGGTATAAGGCACGAGGAGAATGGATACGAGATGCGGGATACGGGTGGAGTTGGCTGTAGGCACTAGGCGATAGGCGATTGGATACGTGATATATGATACTGGATACTGTAGACATTTAAATCTTGTCATTCCGAGTTTATCGAGGAATCTGGACAGAAAAGATCCTTCACAAATGCTCAGGATGACATTCAAAAAAATTATGAAAGTATAAGATGTTACAAAGCAGGGGCAGACGACGCATAATTAATTATAATCAGAATATTCGCAAACAAAACAAAAAATACAAAATCCGAACATTAATTATTTTTTTATATAAAATGTTCGTAAATTTCATTGACAAGCATATATGGCTTTGATATATTATGTTTGTAGAAAACTCATAATATCCGAAAATAATTCAAGAGCTTCTATTTGGAGGTGTTCTTTATGGTCAATGCACTTAAAGCAGCAGTAATCATGGGCAGCGATTCTGATTTTCCCATTCTAAAAAAATGCATTAGAATATTAAAAGAATTTCAAATAGAAACGGAAGTTCATGTTATTTCTGCTCACCGTACACCTTATCAAGCTGAGAAATTTGCCAGGAATGCAGAGTCGAATGGATTTGGTGTTATTATTGCTGCAGCTGGTAAGGCAGCCCACCTTGCAGGAGTTATTGCTGCCTATACCATTTTACCGGTTATCGGTTTGCCAATAAAATCTCCCACCATGGATGGATTGGATTCTCTTTTATCGATGGTTCAAATGCCCAAAGGTATACCAGTGGCTGCTGTTGCAATTGATGGTGCTGAAAATGCCGCCTTATTGGCTGTTCAAATTCTTTCTTTAGGCTCTAATGAGTTGAAAGCAAGATTAAAGGTATACAAAGAGGATATGGCAGAGCAGACTATGGAAAAGGACCAACTCATTCAAAAAGAATTGGAAAGACTGTAGGATAAGGAAATGAGGAACACAGCGTGATTGGCATTTTTGATCAAGATGGCTTGGATGTACAGGATATCGTATACTTTGGACTGTATGCTCTTCAGCACCGTGGACAGGAGAGTGCAGGCATAGCAGTTGCCAATGGTAATGAAATTATGTATCACAAAGGGATGGGTCTGGTTACCGACATATTTGATGATCACACCATGGCTTCTCTTAGTGGAGGGAAGGCGGCAATCGGGCATGTACGATACACAACATCCGGAGACAGATTGTACGCCAATGCTCAGCCTTTGGTTACAAAGTATAAGAAGGGTTCAATGGCTCTAGCCCACAATGGACGATTATCTAACGCTGAAGCTTTAAGAAGGGATCTGGAAGAGACTGGTACCATTTTTCAAACCAATTTGGACATTGAGGTAATTGCAAATCTAATTGCCCGGAACATAGATTTAGGCTTAGAGGATGCATTAAAAAAGATGGTCAGCATGATCCAAGGTGCATATGCGTTGCTCTTTATGACCGAAGATAGGCTGGTTGCTATCCGCGACCCTCTTGGTATTCGTCCTTTGGCCTTGGGCAGGCTTGGAAATTCCTATGTAATTGCCTCGGAAACCTGTTCTTTCGACACTATAGGAGCAGATTACATTAGAGATGTAAAGCCGGGAGAGCTTATTATTATTGATAAGGAAGGGCTGACTTCCATTCAGACACCAATTCCTTTAAGTTCAGCATTATGTATTTTCGAATTCGTTTATATAGCTCGCACAGACAGCACCATTGACGGAATCAGCGTTTATATGGCAAGAAAGGATGCAGGAGCCAGATTGGCAGCTGAACATCCGGCAGAGGCTGACCTGGTGGTAGGGGTTCCAGATTCAGGAACCACTGCTGCCCTGGGATACGCAGAAGCCTCTGGGATTCCATTTGGGGAAGGCTTTATCAAGAACCGTTATGTAGGCAGAACCTTTATTAAGTCCAATCAACGTTTAAGGGAGCAAGGGGTACGAGTTAAGCTGAATGCCCTAAGACGAATTGTAAAAGGAAAGCGAATTGTAGTAATTGATGATTCAATAGTAAGAGGAACCACCAGCAAAAAAATTGTAGAGATGCTGCGACTGGCTGGAGCTAAGGAAGTGCATATGCGTATCAGTTCACCACCTGTTCGTTTCCCATGCCCATATGGAATTGATATAGAAACCTCAGACCAGTTAATTGGACATTCCTATAAAGTAGACGAAATTTGCAGGATTATTGGAGCGGATTCTCTTAATTATCTCAGCCAGGGAGGTTTGTTGAAAACCGTAGAGGGAAGCGGCTGCGATTTCTGCCGGGGATGCTTTAGCGGCAATTACCCCACGGATGTAGAAATCGACGAGGAATAGTGAGTATGGACTATGCGGCGAAAAATAGATACTGAAGTAAAAACAAACACGGAAGAAAAAATTCATGTACCGGAGGTAAATGGATATGGGAATTAACTACAGAGATGCCGGAGTAAATGTAGAAGCAGGTTATGAAGCTGTTTGTCAGATGAAGCAATATGTCACAAAAACCCATACACCTAATGTTATTGGTGGACTAGGCGGGTTTGGAGGATTGTTTTCTCTGGATACGACAGGTGTTGATGAACCGGTTTTAGTAGCGGGAACCGATGGAGTAGGAACCAAATTAAAGGTAGCCTTCACCATGGAACGCCATGACAGCATAGGCATTGACTGTGTTGCCATGTGTGTTAATGACTTGGTATGTCAGGGAGCCAAGCCACTGTTCTTTTTAGACTATATTGCAACAGCTAAGCTGTTTCCTCAGCAGGTGACCGAAATTGTAAAGGGTATTTCACAAGGCTGTATCGAAGCCGGCTGTGCTCTTATCGGTGGTGAAACTGCTGAAATGCCGGGCTTTTATAAATTGGGAGAATACGATGTAGCGGGTTTCGCCGTAGGAATTGTAGATCGAAAGAAAATCATAGATGGTTCCAGCATTAAATCAGGGGATGCTCTAATTGGGTTAGCATCCAATGGAGTACATAGTAATGGGTTTTCACTGGTGCGAAAGCTTTTAATGGAAAGGAATAATCGTCTGAACGAATACAATGAAGAATTTGGAAAGACAATAGGTGAGGAGCTGCTTAAACCCACACGAATCTATGTTAAGGGTATCTTGGAGCTATTAGGGCATTTTTCAATAAAAGGTTTATCACACATTACGGGAGGCGGATTCATCGAAAACATTCCTAGAATGCTTCCTCAAGGCTTAAGCGCTGAGATTGGAAGAAACAGCTGGCCGATTCCTCCTATATTTCATCTTCTTAAAGAAGCAGGTCAAATGCAGGAACAAAGCTTGTATAACACGTTTAATATGGGAATTGGCATGGTTCTGGCTTGCGCTCCTGATGAAGTTCAGGGAATCCTTGCTGCTTTGAAGGAATCCGGTTATCCAGCTTATTTAATCGGTAAGGTAATAGAAGGGCAGAAAGGTATGGTGCTGAGGTGAAGGGAATAGGGGTGCTTGTATCCGGAAGCGGGACCAATTTGCAGGCAATTATAGATGCAATAGATCGAGGTGAAATTCATGCAAAAATTAACCTGGTGATTTCCAACAGAGCGGATGCATATGGCTTGGTGCGAGCCCAAAATAGCGGAATATCAACTTGTTACCTCAACAGAAAAAAATATACTGATTCGGAAGCTTACCATCAGGCAATGTTAAGTCAACTTAAAGCTCACGATGTGGAGTATATTGTATTGGCAGGCTATCTTTACATTCTGTCACCGGAATTGGTTGGGTATTATCGGAATCGGATCATTAACATACACCCTTCCTTAATTCCTGCATTTTGTGGAATGGGCCTATATGGACAAAAGGTTCATCAGGCAGTATTGGACTATGGTGCGAAGATTACCGGTGCTACAGTGCATTTTGTAGATGAAGGAGCAGACACAGGTCCTATTATCTTACAGAAAGCTGTAGAGGTGCTGCCTGATGATACAGCTGAAAGCTTGGGAAACAGGGTGTTGAAAGTGGAGCATGAACTTTTGCCCAAGGCAGCAGCCTTATTGGTTCAGGATAAAATAAAGGTATCAGGTCGAAGAGTAAGTTTTGAGGAGTGAAGCTTGAAATGAGTAAAAAACGTGTACTAATCAGTGTATCGGACAAGTCCGGAATTATAGAGCTGGCAAGAGAACTGACTGGCCTTTCCTTTGAGATCCTATCTACCGGAGGAACAGCAAGGACACTACATGAAGCAGGAATTCCTGTAACCAATATAAGTGAAGTGACTGGTTTTCCAGAATGCCTGGATGGACGGGTAAAAACCTTGCATCCCAATGTACATGCAGGGATTCTAGCCATCAGGGACAATCCTGACCATATGAAGCAGCTGGAAGAATTAGGGATTGACTGCATAGACCTTGTTGTCATTAATCTGTATCCTTTCAGACAAACCATACTAAAGGAAGGTGTACAGCTGGAAGAAGCCATAGAAAACATTGATATTGGCGGACCGACCATGTTAAGGGCAGCAGCTAAAAACTATCAGGATGTTGCTGTAGTTGTAGATCCTGCTGATTATGAACTTGTCTTAAAGGAATTACGAGAAGGTGAAATCAGCAAGTCCACCAAGTTTAATTTAGCTTGCAAGGTATTTGAGCAGACAGCTCATTATGATGCATTAATAGCACAATATCTAAGGGAACAATCCAGTAAAGAAGGGGAGCGGGGGTTCCCGGAATTACTAACCACAACTTATGAGAAACAGCAGGATATGCGTTATGGAGAGAATCCTCATCAACAGGCAGTCTTCTATAAGGAAGTCAGGCCTATTGCTGGTAGTCTCCCC
>ENA-UOOM01002940-UOOM01002940.1-fermentation-metagenome-genome-assembly--contig:-NODE-2940-length-13156-cov-7.172888_pt1 | contig 13156 bp, 13 predicted proteins | sample MGYA00245781_ERZ724031 | MGnify/ENA primary metagenome ERZ724031 (study PRJEB28704, sample SAMN03018317) | fermentation metagenome | biome: anthropogenic terrestrial biome; feature: soil; material... | reverse complement strand
GTTAATTCTCTATATTTTTATCTTTTTTTGTCCAACAACTATTTTACACTAAGGTCATCTTAAGCAACAGCAGCGGAATAAGCAAAATTTACATTGTTAATAAATCATTAGTATGCTATAATTTCTTTTATGCAAGGAGGTTTTTTATGGTTTCTGCGGATACTTTTAAAAGAGGTTTTAAAAACGGTATAAATACACTGATAGAATTATCTAAATTATTAATTCCTGTCTATATTGCGGTCCAGGTGCTTTCTGCTTCCGGACTTTTAAATATAATAGCTGAAATATTTAAGCCTTTAATGTCGTTGTTGGGACTTCCGGGGGAAGCCTCATTAGTAATAATCTTAGGCTATTTTTTGGGAACATATGCCGCTTTGGGAGCAATTGCCGCAATAGAGCTTACCGCAGTTCAAATAACGACAATAGCCATTATGCTTTCAATTTCACACAATTTGATAACAGAATCGGCAGTTGTTAAAAAATTAGGTGTGAGCGCAGGTGCCAGTATCGCTGTAAGGGTATTTTTTTCAATCTTAATGGGATTTTTGTATCATAGGATATTGGGGTGATATCATGAATGGAATTATAGAATTAATAATTAATTTGTTAAAATTCATATGGGATATAGGAAAGTTTTTAATTCCTATTATGATTATAATAGAAATATTTAAGGATACAAAATTAATTGACAAAATATCCAACCTTTTTAATCCTGTTTCAGAATTCTTTACATTAAGCAAGACGTCGGGAGTATCGCTGTTGTTTGGCTTGTTTTTCGGGCTTACCATCGGAGCGGGCGCCATCATCCAAAGTGTAAAAGACTACAATGTTGATAAAAGAAGTGTTTTTTTAATCAGCATGTTTTTATCCACGTGTCATGCTGTATTTGAAGATTCATTTATAATGGGAGCTGTTGGTGCAAATATTTTACATTTGCTGATTGCAAGATTTATTTCCGCAATACTAACAACCTTTATATTATCAAGAGCAATAAAAAAAGAACCAAATGATGAAATAGGAATGGGGACATACCTGTAAGGAATATCCCCATTTGTTGCGTGACCTACCGGCTATTTTTCAGAAAAAAGACTCTGAAAAATGGGATTAGGTCAAATCCTTAAGCTCAGTTTCGTCTCCGCTGTAAACAGCAAATTTATTATATCCGTATCCTTGGAATTGATTTAATTGCTTGCCTAATTTTTTGGCTTTTTCATACACTGATACAGCATAACCTGTTTCCCGTAAACTTTCCGCTTTTGCAAGAACATCAATATATCTGTCTGTTGAATCAAACAAAAGCACTACCTTTTCCAAATCGGGAACTTTAAAGTTTTCTTCCATAAGCTGGTTTACTAATCTTTCAAAACCAATTGAGAAGCCAATTGCAGGTATTTTCTCGCCTATGAAGTTTCCGACCATTTCGTCGTATCTTCCACCGCCGGCAATGGAATAACCTAAGTTCTTATATGCAATTTCAAATATTGAACCCGTATAATATCCCATTCCCCTTATTAAAGTAAAGTCAAATTCAACATCATATTTTCCGTTTGCATATATATTGGAATCATCTAAAATTTCCTTTACTTCCAAAACAACTTCCTCAGGAACTCCGTATTCCTCTAAGCACTCTGTTCCTTTCTCGTTAATGCTTTCCAATGCTGTCATTAACTTTTCAACCGATACGCTGTTGAAGCTTTTCTCACTTAATTCTTTTTTGACGCCGCTCATGCCGATTTTGTCCAACTTGTCTACTATGATGCAAACTCCGTCAAATTCTTCTTCGGTAAATCCGCAGTTTAATATAACAGATTTAAGTACACGTCTGTCATTGAAACGCACAGCGAAATCCGTTACATTTAGGGCTGTAAGCGCTTTGGCTGTCGTTGCAATAAGCTCTAATTCAGCAGCCTTGGTACTGTCTCCGATTATATCAATATCGCATTGCTTGAAGCTCCTGTATCTTCCTTTCTGAGCTCTTTCGGCTCTGAATACATTGCCGACCTGCAGCGCCTTGAATACGGATGGCAAGCTTGCCCGGTTGTTGCAGTAAAAACGGCTTAACGGAACAGTCAGGTCGTATCTGAGACCTAAATCAGCCAAGTCTTCCTCGGCTAAGCTTTCTTTTTCGAAATTCAGCTTATCCCCTCTTTTTAAGATTTTATAGATAAGCTTTAGATTTTCTCCGCCTTTGCTTCCTATTAAGTTTTCTATATTTTCCACAACCGGTGTTTCAATAAGCTCAAAGCCGCTTCGCTTGTATGTATTGACTATTACCCCTTCCACATAGTCTCTTATTTCTTTTTCACGAGGGGTTATATCTCTCATTCCCTTTGCAGGGTTTAAATTTACTTTCATTTTGCCTCCTGTCTTTTGTTAATATTACCAAATAATTGTTTCAATATCAATATTTTTTGTTAAATTTATCATTGCTGAATACCTGTGAATGAGACTGCGAGATGCCCTGACAATTGCATGGTTAGCTCAAATGTGTTTCTAAAAATTGTTTGTTTATTTCTTCCGGCACTAAGCTTCCGCCGGTTGCCCAGGCTGTATGGACTGCATTATGCATTACATTTTCAAGGTTGTGATTCTTTATATATTGTCTTCCTTCTTCTGTACTTTCTAATTTGACACAGCCTTCAAAAGCGGCGCATGCGGATGGCTCTATATTTATATTTTCCGTCTCACTGAGGCGGCGCATATAGTCGTATAGCTTATAATCATCTACGGTAAATACTCCTCCTAAAATATAGTCCATCATTTTCCCAACCAATTTGGAAGGTCTTCCCACCGCTAAGCCGTCAGCATGGGTTTTGCCGTCTATTCCCAAATCCCGGACTGAAATATCATTGTGAAGCCCTGTAGCCATACCTATCAGCATGCTTGGCGCATGAGTCGGCTCCACAAAGAAGCAGTGAACATTGTCCTTATATACAGATTTAAGCCCGTATGTAATACCTCCCGGTGCCCCTCCCACACCGCAGGGAAGATAAACAAACAACGGGTTGTTTTCATCAATAATTATATTCATGTTATTCAGCTGTTTATCAAGTCGCCTTGCCGCAACGCTGTAGCCTAAAAATAAGTTCATCGAATTTTCATCGTCAACAAAGTAACTCATTGGGTCTTGGTCGGACAATTTACGGCCTTCTTCCACTGCTTTTGAAAAGTCGCTGTCATATTCCACAACTTTTGCTCCCTTTGCTCTTAACAAATCCTTTTTCCACTGCTTTGCATCTGCCGACATATGTACTGTTACATTAAATCCCAAGGCAGCTGATGTTATGCCTATGCTTAATCCTAAGTTGCCCGTAGAGCCTACCTGAATTTTATATCGGCTGAAAAAGTCCCTGTATTTTTGCTCCGCCAATATGGAATAATCGTCGTCCTCTTTTAATATTCCATGTTTAAGCGCCAATGTTTCCGCATACTTTAAAACTTCATAAATACCGCCTCTTGCTTTCACACTTCCTGCAATTGCCAGGTGACTGTCCATTTTAAGCAAAAGTTTTCCCGAAATATCAGCTTTATACAGCTCCTTAAGCTTGTTTTTCATACTGTTGATTTCTTTTATCGGGGATTCGATTATACCATGAGAAGGAATTGTTTCCGGAAATACCTTTTCAATCAGGGGAGCAAATTTTTCAAGCCTCTTTTCTGCGTCGTCAATGGCTGCAATATCCATGTTTATTGCAGTTGAGGCTTTTTCATAAGGCAGTATTTTAGGGTTGAGCCAGAATACTTCCTTTAATTCCGATATGCTTTTCAGATTTGGATATTGGTTTAAAATTTGGTTTTGCATATATCCTCCTTCGCTAAATATTAATTAATGGTACGGGGACACCCTTTTAATTTATGATGACTTTCCGAGAGATAAGGGGGATGTCCCCGAGTGTTATACTTTGATTTTATCCATTATATCATAGGTTAATAATTTATTATATTAAAATTTCTTCTGTTGTAGTGATTATTTGCGCTGACTTAATTTCCGCAAGATCACCCTTGGAAGTGTTGAATATATTTTCTGTTATGATTGACTCCATAACTGCCCTTACTTCAGCTTCTGCCAAACCTTCCTTAGGCTCGTCAACAGTCATGGAAGATTTTGCTCCCTGGGCTGTCAAGAAAGCCATAACCAACTTTTTAGCCATTATATCACCCCTTTCATACAGACTGATATCTAATTATATTTCTTTAACCAATTCATATTCATCGTATCTCTTGATGTTAGACAACTCATATACTTGCAAGTCTGAAAATGCAACACCTAAATTGTACAGGTTTTCATTTTGAATTGCCGGCTTAACATTGCTTAAGGTTTTGCTTTTGGTTATAGTTTTGTTGTTGTCATCTACTCCGGCGTTAACAACTATTTTTAGTTTTGAATTTGCCTGATTTGTAATAACTGCCATTTTATCACCTCCCATTTTGGTCTATAACTATATAGCAATTATCGGCTCATTGTATTGCTTAAACTCTCAAATCATGTTAATATATACATAATGATGCAACTCAAGAGGTAGTTATGGACAAGTCATTGGTAAAGGGAATTAAAGCTGTAATCAATGAAATTGCAGGCTACGACTATATAAGCAGAGTTAAATATGTGATTTTCTTGGTATGCAGTGAATTATATCAATTGAAAATCAGCGGTTGCTGCACAGAATCAAATGATACGGCAATTTTCAAGGAATATAACAATTTTGATCTTAACGATGACAATGCAAAAAAAAGAATTGTTGAATTAATGTCTAAAAACACTCAAGGTATTGGAACCTCAGACTTATACCCTGCCTTACTGTATGAGGAATTGCTTACCTGCAAAGAAAAAAAACCTTTGGGGCAGGTATATACTCCCCTTGAAATAATTGGCAGCATGCTTGACCAGGTATTTCAAATTAAGAATATTGATAAAAATATTAAAATTTTAGACCCTTCCTGCGGCGGGGGTTATTTTCTGATTGAATTATACAAATATATAAATAATGCATGTCCCGAAATAGATAAAAAATATATTATTGAAAATATGCTATATGGCATAGATATTGATAACTTTTCAATATTCTTAAGCAAAATGGGACTTATTTTGCACAGCGGTTTAAATGACGTTGAATTTAATGTTTATAATGCTGATTTTTTGGCTGACAACTTAAATATAGGCAATTTTGATATAATAATAGGCAATCCTCCCTATGTGGGACATAAAAACATGAACATGGAATACAGAAAAATTCTTTATGAAAAATATTCCGATGTATATTACAATAAAGCCGATATCTCTTATTGCTTTTTTAAAAAAGGAAAAGATGTGCTGAAATCAGATGGCATCATATCTTTTATTACTTCACGCTATTTTATGGAAGCTCTTTATGCGGATAAACTGAGAAATTTTTTAAAAAATAAATTTAATATTGTAACTATTTTTGATTACAACGGAAACAAAGTGTTTAAAAGGGCCATGATCAGCCCGGCAATAGTAACATTATCAAATTCATGGAACAAAAATATGTTTACATACGTCAAAAAGAGCAATGATATTTTCGAATCTTATGAATATAGGCAAGACAAACTGAAGGATTCCGGGTGGATTATATTAAAGGATGAAGAAGAAAAGCTTTTTGAGAAAATCGACAGCATTTCAAACATTTACATCAAGGATATCTTAACTATCAGACAAGGAATTATAACAGGCTGCGATAAAGCTTTCGTAGTTGATGAAGAAGTTATCGAAAAATATAAAATAGAGAGTTTTCTGCTCAGAAAATGGATTAAAAACAGCAACATATCAAGGAATGCAGTCAAATATAATAATTTGTACCTGATTTATTCAGATATTATAGAAGATGAGAAATATTGTCCCAACGCAATTAAGTATCTGCACAATTTTAAGGATACGCTTATGAACAGACGAGAATGCGTCAAGGGATTTCGTAAATGGTATGAGCTTCAATGGGGCAGAAATAAATCTGACTATGAAAATCCGAAAATAATTTTCCCGTATAAATCAAAACAAAATAGCTTTTATTATGATGACAAAGCATATTTTTGCAGTGCCGATATTTATTTGATGAATAATTTTTCAGAAGATGTACCTTTGAACTATTTGATTTCCTACTTAAATTCCGATATATTTGAGTTTTATTTAAAATGCCATGTTAAAAAGGTAGGGATGGATATTTATGAATATTATCCAAATAAATTGAATTATTTAAAGATTTATTTGCCTCAGGAAAACATTGCACAAAATTTTTCTCACTTAGGAAAATTTAGCATTGAAATATTGCTAAAAAAGGTGTTTAATATTGATGAGAAGGAGGTAAATATAATTAAGAACTATTTATATAAGAAGGTGATGACGCAAATTGAGGAAATTTAAAAAGCTATTATTATTAATTATTATTTTTATTGTGTTGTCCATTCAGCCGGCCATGGCGAAAACTGTATTCTATGATACTTTTAATCATTGGGCGGAAAGTGATATCAATTTTGCATCCAATACCCTTAAGGTTTTTAAGGGTTACGGTGATTTCACATTCAGACCGGAAAATAACATTACCAGGGCAGAATTTATTGCAATACTGGCAAGAACAGCTTACAGACAGAACCAAATGAAAGAAATTTATACCGGTGATATGTCATATAGTGACATGTCGGATAAACATTGGTCTTATACCTTTATTATTTCTATGAATGAACATTTAAAAACAAGCGAATTTACTTTGAAGGATATATTTCCCGGAAGCAACTTTTATCCTGACAGTGCTATCACAAGAGAGGAAACGGCAGCACTCTTAGCAGCCTTCTGCAAGAATGCCATATATGACAATCCCCTCAGTTTCAACGATGTACCTGCAAGCAGCAAGTATTACAATATAATTCAAAGACTTACCAATGCCGGGATAATTGTTGGTTATGAAGATAATACATTCAAAGGAAAAAACAATATTACAAGGGCAGAAGCCGCATCAATGATTAAACGGGTTTATACGGATATTAAAACCGGCAATAGCGGCGATTACCTTACTAAGTTTGACTTCATGCCTATTAAAGGCGAAGATATGTATTCTTATTTTGGCAATTATAATTTTAATACTACTGATGTTGATGACAAAAAGTTTATTAAAGCTAAAGATACTTTGGAATATGTTTCCTTCGGAGGCATTATATTTCCGGAGGATTCGCACCTTTACGATTTAGATGCTGTTAAAACTATGGAGTCTCTGCGTTCAAGCGGGTATTACAATGTGGCGGGCACAAATTATTACATGATTGTGTTCGGAAGCTATTCCAATGATGAAAAGTCGCAATTTTCCAATGAAATTTTGACAAATATCATAGCAAGGAATGATTTAAAGGATGCTGAAATGATGCAGATTTTTACCTTGGTAAGCAAGTATGAGGTTAATGAAAATCTGTTTATGGGTGCTCTTAAGAAATGGTATAGTATAACTGATAATGACAATTCAAAGGCAAATATCTTATTTTTCAGATATGCCTATCATATCAAAAATGACAACAAGGACATGCTTAAAATTTTGGTTTATGAAGATTTGAAAAAATCCAACAATATTCCTTCTCTCTTGGATTTAAACTTTGACCTGAATGCGGATATATCTTTAGTAGATTTTAGAAATTACAGTTTCGGAAGCTACAGTTTTTCATTGTATAAGGACACAACCTTGTACAGATACTTAAGTAGTATGCCATTACCTTTTAACCAGACAAAGGTTGTTGAGCTGACAAATCTGTTAATGATTGAAAAAAATCCTAAACCGGCTGTTAACATGGCTGATTACGAAAATATTTTCAGCAAGTATTCGGTAAACAGATTGTATGTTCTTAACTTCTTGGGTGAAAAGGAAAGAGCCTTCGTTGAAGGGCTGAATGATTATGACATAATCAAAACATTTGAAATGTACAAGAAAAATCCTGCAGTATTCGATGACACCTACACGGGAATTTTAAAGAAAGTAAGAAAGTGATAACATAAAGACCAGCCTTTGCGCCGGTCTTTTATCCATTTAAGAGGTGTGCTCCCCTTTTATTTAAATCTTAGCTATTTCAATTAACAATTCCACAACCTTTTCCATAGATTGAATTGGTATGTACTCGTATCTGCCGTGATAGTTATGTCCGCCGGTACATAAGTTTGGACATGGTAAGCCCATGTAGGACAATCTTGCTCCGTCGGTTCCTCCTCTTATGGGAACCACATTAGGCTTAATTCCGATATTCTCCATTGCTTTTTTAGCATTTTCAATTATGTGCATATGGGGAAGGATTTTTTCCTTCATATTGAAGTATGAATCTTTTAATTTTAACTCCACTGTTCCCTGCCCATATTTTTCATTTAAATAAGCTGCAACTTTTTCAAATCTTTCTTTTTTAACATTAAATTTTTCCATGCTGTGGTCACGGATTATATATTCCAAAAGTGTCTTTTCAACATTTCCAGACATATCGTTCAAAAGGCTGAATCCTTCATAGCCTTCGGTATTTTCAGGCGTTTCATATACAGGAAGCATGTTGTGGAATTCCATTCCAATCAGTATGGAATTTTTCATTTTATTTTTAGCCGAGCCCGGATGAATATTAACTCCGTTAATTGTTACCTTTGCACTTGCCGCATTGAAATTCTCATATTCCAATTCTCCGATTTCTCCGCCGTCCACCGTGTATGCGTAGTCGGCATTAAATTCTTCAACATTGAATAAATCAGCCCCGCTTTCTACTTCCTCGTCCGGAGTGAAACCAATTTTAATTGTACCGTGTTTAATTTGGGGATTGCTGATGAAATATTCTGCCATTGACAGTATTTCAGCTATGCCTGCCTTGTTATCGGCACCTAAAAGTGTTGTTCCGTCGGTTACAATTATGTCCTGTCCCTTGTACTTTAACAGATGCTCAAACATTTCCGTCTTCATAATAATTTGTTTTTCTTCATTCAGCACTATGTCACTGCCATCATAATTATATATTATTTTAGGCTTAACATTGTTTCCTGCCATGTCGGGAGATGTGTCCATGTGAGCAATAAACCCAATAACAGGTGCATCTGTGTTTCCTTCTACAGTGCCGTATACATATCCGTTTACATCCATGTATGCATCTTTAATCCCTATTGATATCATTTCTTCAACAAGCAGTCTGCCTAAGTCCTTCTGCTTTTCACTGCTTGGAATTTTTTCTGCTTCCGGTACGGACTGTGTGTCAATTTTTACATAATTTAAAAATCTTTCGTGTACTTTCATGTTATCCTCTCCGTATATTATTTGGTTGATTTTAGTATATCACCTTAGATATTATATATCAATAAATGTTATTTCCTTTAGTAGCGTCAGGTTTTATTCCATCGCGGATAAGAATATAAGTTTCTCTAAACCGGATACGGATATTTATATTGAGTTGATTAATGATCAATTTCTGCGTTGAATTATCTTGTAAATTATTATATAATTATAGACAAGAATATGTAGGGGAGGAAGCTATGGATTTTGTAAAGGAAGGATATAAAGTAAAAAGTGCTGCCGTTATAAAAAATCTTGAAAGAAGAAATATGGAGGGCTTCTATTGCGAAACAATAGAAGAAGCCGTAGAAAAAGCCATGTCAATGATTAAACAGGACGATACTGTAGGATGGGGCGGTTCCACTACTATTGATCAGATTGGAATCAAGAAACTTCTACAAGAAAAAAGCATAACTGTTATCGACAGGGATAAAGTATCAGACCCAGAAGAAAAAGTAAAGCTTATGAAAAAAGCTTTGACCTCTAATGTGTTCCTTACAAGTGTCAATGCAATTACAATGGACGGAGAACTTTTAAATATTGACGGAAACGGCAACCGCCTTGCCGCATACTGCTATGGTCCTGACAGTGTTATAGTAATTGCCGGAATGAATAAAATAGTTACGGATTTGGATGCTGCCCTGAAGAGAGCAAGATTGGATTCTACTGTTCCGAACACATTCAGGACAAATTCGAAAACTCCATGCCATTTCACAGGGAAATGCACAGAATGCACAATGAGCGATACAATGTGCGGTCAAATCCTTGTAACAAGATTCTGCAAACCTCAAAATAGAATTAAAGTAATATTGGTCGGTGAAAATTTAGGATTTTAAGATGCCCTAACCCCATTTTTCTGAGTGTTTTTTCAGAAAAATGGGGTTAGGGAATTCGTTGCGAATGACCTACCGCTATTTGTTATAGTTATGGGAACACACCTTTGCCATAGGGCGGGTTCTTTTTTATACAGTATCCGGTTCGCCGTATACTTCTCCGAAAGTATCAACAGTTACCTTATTAAGCTTAACTTCTTCAACAGGTCTATCCATGGGACCTGTTTTTGCTGTTGCAATTTTATTTACTACGTCCATACCTGCTGTTACTTTTCCGAATGCTGCATATTGTCCGTCAAGATGATGCGATTTTTTGTGCATTATAAAAAACTGCGAGCCTGCAGAGTCAGGAATCATGGTTCTTGCCATTGATAATACTCCCGCATCATGCCTTAAATCATTTTTAAAACCATTGGAACTAAATTCACCTTTTATTGAATAACCTGGCCCTCCCATTCCATTTCCTTTTGGGCATCCTCCCTGAATCATAAAGCCTTCAATAACTCTATGAAAAACTATATCATCATAGAATTTTTTATTTATTAATGAAATGAAATTTTTGACGGTGTTTGGAGCTATCTCAGGATATAATTCCGCCTTAATTATATCTCCGTTTGCAAATTCAAATGTTACTACCGGGTTCATAAATCCTCCTGAAATTTTATTCTCTTATATACTGTACAATAATTACAAAAAAATTTCAAGGAAAGGAATGGCGCAAACCTTTTTATTTTTGGAGAAACCTTTGCGGATAAAAGAATGTCCCAAATTATTCAAGATAAAAATTTTGTCAATTCGTGTTTTTCATATATATCCGTGTAACAACTATTTTGATTAAGAATATATTAAGGTAAAGCAACATTAAATTATGAGGAGGTTATGCCAGCATGAAATGCTCAAATAAAAACGATACAGTTTTGGGGACTGGTGGTATTGCAGATAGATGCTGTACGGGTCAATCCGGTTGTGATTGGGATGGTACATTAAGAAATGTAGTAACAGAACCCATATACGTACAGAAAGTTTATGATGCAGTTTTATTTAACTTACAAGGATTAAAAACAGCTCCGGATACATGTTTTGAACCAGCCATAGGCTGCGGAACAAACATTATAAGGATAGCAGCTATTAGATGCAGAAAATTTTTCAACCCAGACAATATAAAAGATGAATGCAATTTAAAAATTAATCCTATAACTACTTTATCAGGAGGACAGTTTGTTAAAAAAGAAGACGGCTGCGACTTTAAAGTTATAGGACCTGATGGAACATTAAGCCAAAAATTAGTTTATGCTGATACATCATTCTGTGATGAAGATGAACTGGGTACTCCAATATTTGGTACTCAGAATATTGAAGTTTCAGGTTGCGTTGAAATTGAAATGGATTTAGTTGTATCTCCATGCAACTCCGACAATGAAAGTATAATTACATTGTCTGCTGTAGTGGAAATTGCTCCTGAATGCAATCCATTAACACTGACAAACTTCTTTGAAATCTGTGTACCGTCAGTATTTGATACTGCATTCTTACCAAGATTCACTGAATTCTGCAACTTAGACTGTGTTGTAAGGCTTGCTACAAACAGTATTCAAAGAGATTTTACAATTGACCCAAGAACAGGAGTATTATCTGTAAATCTAATTATTTCACTTTGCATCTCCTGTGAAAAGAAAATAGTTGTTCCTGTTCAGCTTTGTGTTTTATCAACAGGTTTTGTACAATTAACTCCTGAGCAAGCATCAATATGCCCAACATTCCCACGACTGTTCCCAAGACAAATCGATGAAAATTCTGTAGGCGGAGCAGGAGGCGGCGGATGCAGACCAAGGTCAGCTTCTATTGAAGATTAAATAGAAAACCTAAAAAACCTGTCGACTTGAACCCGACAGGTTTTTTGTTTGCTCTTTTTCTATATTTTAAAGCTAAAATACACTCTCTAACCGCCATCCACTGCAATACATTGACCGTTTGCAAACGACGCATCATCGCTTGCCAGGAATACGGCAACTGTTGCTATTCCTCCGGGACATATTGCATTGCATCTGATATTTTCCAAAGCATACATAAATGCTGTATTCTTAGTTAACCCAACTACCGCATGTTTGCTTGCTGTGTATGTGACACCTGCCACACCTCTATTTCAACTTGACACTTGGCATAAATAATTATTTTGAATGTTTGTACACATTAGTTTTCTATATGCATATTATATTTGTACAAGACGATAATAAATCTGTTTTTGAAATTAAATTATTAGGAGCTGTTAATATGTACGAAATTCCAAGCAATAAAACAAATTTTCGAAGATGTTCAGGAAGTTGGAATAGACCAAATCCTTGTGAGCAATTTGAAGAATATGAAAATGAAAGTTCACGAAAGTGTTGCAAAAAAAATGATAGTGAATGTGAAAATACTATTAATATTATTAATAAAGTCTGCATAAACCAGGACGCCAATGCCCAAGGAGGAGACGGAGGAAATGGTGGAGATGCAGAAAATGGAAATGCAACAGGCGGTTCAGCTGCAGCTGCAAGCGGCTTAATAGCTATAGCAGCTAATGTGAAAGATCCGGAAATTGAAATACCAGTATCTGATGACTTGAAAAAAAAAGATGAATCTGAATTAGAAACGGAACAAGCTAATGGCAGCGGAGCTGCTGCTACCGGTGGAAGTGCAACTATAGGGACCTCCGCCGGCGGAGCGGGCGGAGCTGGTGGCAATGGCGGTACGGCTGAAAATAATGCAACCGTTGCAATTGAAAATGTTGTGATAATATCCTGCAACAGTGATACACCTAATGGTGTATGCATTGGAACAAATAGCAAAACACTTGATATTAAAGTTGATAAAGACGGAAATACATTTGTGAATGGCGAGAAAATGGATGAAAAGAAATTGTCTGACGGAACAAAAGTATTGATTTTCCGAAGCAGCAATTCTGAAAAATAAAATAGTTAGGGCGCACTGCGCCCTTTTAGGGCAGTGTAAATAATTTTGTGTATTCTCTCTTTTTGATGAAAATACAAATATAAT
>ENA-UOOM01002937-UOOM01002937.1-fermentation-metagenome-genome-assembly--contig:-NODE-2937-length-13170-cov-4.935951_pt1 | contig 13170 bp, 7 predicted proteins | sample MGYA00245781_ERZ724031 | MGnify/ENA primary metagenome ERZ724031 (study PRJEB28704, sample SAMN03018317) | fermentation metagenome | biome: anthropogenic terrestrial biome; feature: soil; material... | reverse complement strand
AACAACGAAGCGGTCTTAGCTTAATCGCTAAAACCGCTTTGTCTTCGCTCTGAAATCCCTTGAGAAATCAAGGGATTTTTCATTGCATGTAATTTGATTGTGGGTGCTAAAGACGATCTGGTGCCGCTAGTTTGTCTATCTTGTTCCATTCATCTCTGATACAAGCCTATGTAAAGTCTTGTTGCCCGCAAGATAGCTGCGCGGAAAACAGCTCATCCCGGCTGGGATCATAAACAGCACCAGCGATCAACTCGCCGCACTGCGCGCGATATCCAAAAAGCAGACATCTTCCCCCTTCTTTACGTCTGCTTGAGAAATCAAGGGGATATTGCACTTTTAAATTTCAAATTTCATGCTATACACATGAAGCAAATGAAATGCTCCTTATGTGGGGGAGAAATGAAACGCAACGGCCAGACCAAGGCAGTGACGCAACGGTGGCGTTGTAAGGCTTGTAACACAAGTACCACATGCAATTATAGAAAGAATGAACAGAACCTTGAATCATTTTTTAAGACTGGTTGTTTGGCAAAGAAACGCAAAAAGAGAAAGGCAAACCTGACCGTACGTTTCGACAACAAATACAGGAATACTGGAATTACTGGGCTCTGCCGCCTGTATGTGAAGACAAAGAAACCGTTATCCATGTGGACGGGCTGTATTTGTCACGTTCTGTCGTTGTTCTAGTCGCTTCCGGTGAACAAGGGCCGCTTGGCTGGTATCTAGCTCGAAGTGAGAACAGCAATGCCTGGAGTTCTCTGCTAAGGCGGATATCCGCGCCCGAGCTGGTCGTTACTGACGGTGGAACAGGCTTTGAAAAAGCCAGAAGACGCCTCTGGCCGCAAGCAAAAGTACAGTGTTGTTTGTATCATGTGTTTTGCCAGATTCGACGGATGACTGGTCTGCCCCCAGGCTTGAAAGCCAGCTGCGCAGTCTCTTAGCAATAAATTCAGGCCCGTTGTCGCTGCGGATGTACTCGGGGCAGCCCCTGCCAAGCATGATGTCCGCCAGCGTTTCCATCACATCCGTTCCTCGCCAGGATCGCCTGGGAATGTTGGCCAAACACTCCCTTAGTAAAGTATTAGGGGTTAAATCCCTAACTCACCGCCACATAAGGACGTCGGTATTGATACAATACTGGCGTTTTTTATTTTGTACACTGTAGCCGTCAGAAACTCTTGTCAGCAGGGCTTTCCGGCGGTTTTTTTGTTTCCTCCCGTTTGTAGAGTACAAGAAAAAAACTCTCTCTACAGCGCAAATAACCGCATTATGCCTTGCACTCGGCAAACGGGAAAATTTATATTCCCAGGGAGTTGACAGGCGCATCCGGAGCGGTTAATATGAACATCGTTCATTATGGAGGTGCGGTTTGAACAACTCGGTGACGTCACGGGAAAACCTGCTGGGGATCAGCGTGCAGCTTGTGGCCGAAAAGGGCTTCAAGGCGCTAGGTATTCGCGATATCGCCCAATTGGCCGGCGTCTCCGTCGGCTGCATCTATAACTACTTTCCCTCCAAGGCCAGCCTTGTAGCCGCGACGGTAGAAAAGATCTGGGAGAGCATTTTTTATGAAGAGGACAGGCCTAGGCAGCCTAGCGGCTTCCTGAACAACGTGAGATGGATGTTCCGGCGCCTCCAAGGTGGGTCGGCGCAGTTTCCGGATTTCTTTGCTGCCCATGCCTCTGGCTTTTCATCAGGGGAGTCCGGAGAAGGCAAGCAGGTTATGAACCGCTATTTCGAGCACATCAAGAACGGCCTGCTCCGAGCCCTCAGGAACGATCCCAGCCTCCGGTCGGACGCTTTCGACGGGGAATTTTCCCCCGAAACCCTCGCAGGGTTCACATTGGACAGCCTGATCGTGCTGTTCATGAGGCAGGCACCTGACTGCGAGGCGTTGATTGCTGTGATCAAAAGAGCCGTCTTCTGATCCATTGAGCGGCGGACAGGAATCGGTCTCTTTTTTTGAACATAGATGAGCGTTGTTCACATTGCAAACCAAACCAAAGGAGAGAAAGCAAAATGCAGGGGATTTTCGAAACGGTCTTTGACATCATTTACCTTTCCACCGTCATCACCCTGGGGATCATTATGATCAGGAAGGGCGGGCAGATCAGGCAGTATCTGCTGTTCGGCATCATGGCGGTGACCCTTGGCGCCGGGGACGCTTTTCACCTGGTGCCCCGTTCCTACGCGCTGCTGACGACCGGGCTTCAGGATTACACAGCGGCCCTTGGCATCGGCAAGCTGATCACCTCCATCACCATGACATTCTTCTACGTTCTGCTCTACCATGTTTGGTGTGAAAGGTACAAAACAGCCGGCCGCAAAGGACTGACATTGACTGTGTATCTCCTGGCAGCTGTCAGGATCCTGCTGATCGCGTTCCCGCAAAACGACTGGACAAGCGTCAATCCGCCGCTCAGCTGGGCTATCTTACGCAATATCCCCTTCGCGGCGCTGGGCATCCTGGTGATCGTGCTGTTCCAGCGCAGCGTAAAAGAGCATGGAGACCATGCCTTCCGGAACATGGGGCTTACCATCATCCTGAGCTTCGCATTCTACGTTCCGGTCGTGCTGTTCGCCGATACCATTCCCTGGACCGGCATTCTGATGATCCCCAAGACAATGGCCTATGTGTGGACCGTATGGATCGGGTTCTCCGACATGAGAAGAACCCTGGCGGCAAGCGGAACATCGAATCCTGCCCGTGCTGCCCGATGAGAGCACACACGGGAGGAAAGGAATCATTTATGCAGCAAAAAAGCCGCCGGTCGAACTTTATCCTGATTGGCACCATGCTGTTTGGCATGTTCTTTGGAGCGGGCAACCTGATATTCCCAATCTATATGGGACAGCAGGCCGGAAGCATCTTTATGCCTGCGCTTCTGGGTTTCTTTATGACAGCCATCGGGCTCCCCTTCATGGGGGTTCTGGCCATCGGTCTGTTGGGAACGGGCGGCGTACGGCGCTTGGCAGACCGGGTCCATCCCTGGTTTGGAACTGCCTTCTCGGTTGCTCTGTACCTGACCATCGGACCGCTGTTCGCTATCCCAAGAACGGCAACGGTACCCTTTACCGTCGGCATCGAGCCTCTGATCAGTTCCGAACAGATGCCTCTGTTTCTGGGCATTTTCAGCCTTGTCTTTTTTGCCCTCGTGTGCCGCTTCTCCCTGAAACCAGCCCGAATCATCGACGTCATCGGAAAACGGCTTACGCCCGCGTTCCTTGCTTTCCTGTCGATCCTCATCCTGGCCAGCGTCCTCAAACCGATGGGAGCTTTCCAGGCGCCGCAGGGATCGTACGTCACTGAGGCCTTAGTTACGGGGTTTAAAGAGGGTTACAACACCATGGATGCGCTGGCTTCACTCGCCTTTGGCATCGTGATCATCCAGGCGATGAACGGTCTGGGGATCAGCGAACCCGCCGCGGTTGCAAAAACCACCATCAAGTCAGGAGCCTTTGCGATGGGCCTGATGATGCTGATTTACGCCCTGATAGCCTTCATGGGCGCTTCCAGCGTCGGGACTGTAACCCTTCTGGCCAATGGCGGGCAGGTGTTTGCGGCGGTGGCGCGGCACTACTTCGGCAGCTTTGGGGCTATCCTGCTTGGGCTCATCATTGTGTTTGCCTGTCTGAAGACAAGTATCGCGCTGGTGACATCCTGCGGGGCATTCTTCCATGAGATGTTTCCCAGGCTTGGATACAGGTTCCTGGTCATTTTCCTGAGCGCTCTATCGTTCTCAATTGCCAATGTGGGGCTTAATAATATCATTGCCTTTGCCGTACCCGTCCTGATGCTGCTGTATCCACTGGCCATCGTCTTGATCCTGCTGGCATTGCTGTCGCCGCTGTTTAAACATAGCCGAAGCGTTTACTTGAGCGCGATGACGCTTACCCTGTGCGTAAGCCTGATCGATGGTTATAGCTCGCTTGCGAAAAGCGTACCCGCGGCGTCCGTTCCGCTGTTCGAGTCGGTCAGCAAGTTCTATGCGGACTCCCTGCCCTTGTATCATTTGGGCTTAGGCTGGATTTTACCCGCTTTGCTCGGTGCGTTGATTGGGTTGCTCCTTCCGTTTGCATCGACTAAGGGACACAGTCAGGTATCTCACTGAGGTCATCTTCTGCAGGTAAACAGATACAGTCAAAAAACCACAACTCATGGATGTGATCTCATTGTCAGCGCGCGACATTCGCATTGTCGAGGTCAGGAGTTCGAATCTCCTATGCTCCACCAAAACGGAAATCCCTTGAGAAATTAAGGGATTTTCACGTATTTACGTAAGGATGATGGAGCTGTGGCCAAATGGAAAACTGTCAACGGTGTTTAGGGCTGGAGCAAGGGCCACAATGTAGAATCACAGACAGTAGATTTTTTGGGACTTGAATTTAAGCAACTCGACAAAGCGTGTTCCACAGTCACAGTTTCGAGTATTGGGAAAATCAGAAGACAGCGCCCTCCAAACGGGAAAGGCGCTGCTCACTTATGCCCTATTTGCAGTATCAGTTGGAAATAAACAGAGTGCCATGCCAGGTGTTGGGTTGGATGCCTTCCACATTCAACCAAAGTTCGTTTGGGAAGTCCTCTATGCCCGGGAAGTCTTTCAGGTTCAGCGAACCCTTGTCAACGAATTTCCCGTCCACTTTTATTATGTTTCCATGGCTGGTACCCCCGTCAATCCGATCGCCGTTGGCGTTTATGAAGGTAATGCGGGGCGGCAGAGATTCGTCAAAGGAATCGCCGGGCTGCTTGTCGTAATGGTAGGTCATCTCGAAATACAGGGTGATGGGCGAACGGAGGAACTTGATTTCATCCACCATTACTTTGCTTCCGGGAATCAGAGCGTTTACAGGCACTGCCTTCTCCTTGAGGGCGGCCACCTCCAGGGGGAAGGTAAAGGTTTGATGCTCATCCTCCCCTGCCCCTAAAATTATGACATCTATGGTGGCTTGTACCGTACCCGGTTTGAGGACGTAGTCCGAGCCAATCACCATGTGCAGCTGTCCCACTTCATCCAGGATTTCAAAGGCGTGCCCAGAGGAGGTTGGCAAGCCCTCCACTTTAATTTCCATAGCGACATTCTTCATTTTGCCGCCGGTGCGCTGCACGGCCTGTTCGTAGGTTTCCTTCCAATTCAGATCGCCGGCAATCACCATGGCGTCCTCCGGCGTGGTGCCTTCCATAGCCAATAGAATATTTGCCTTCTCCTTGGGGATGAACGTGGCCGCGCACAGCACCTGCCGTTCATCGGCCACTGCCTGTTGAATCACAACGGTGATTCCGCGTTACCAAGTGGATAGAAGGTTATTTTCTGACTCATTTCTGATTCCTTTTTCTTAATGGTTTTTTCATCTCCTGCGCTTTTTCGGTCAATTGCTCAATTTCCGCATTGGTCAGTCCCGCCTCCTTGATAGAGCGCAGCAAATTCATAACCGCCGGTTGGTCATGCAGGAAAGTCACAATCTCCGGGTCGGTAGATGAGGACAGCCTGAATAAAACGTCCGGGTCAGCCGCCAATGTGTGGGCAAGCTCCTTAATTACCTCAGGGCGCGGCGGGTACTCCTTTCCGCGCTCGATACGGCTGAGATAGGTAGGGGATATATTCACTTTTACCGCAGTTTCTCGGAGTCCGAGGTTCTGCGCTATGCGAAGTTCGCGTATTGTTTCACCAAAGTTTTTCATAAAAAAAGTATAGCATAATGTTTTGTGTTACGCAACACTAAACACTCCGGATTCGAACAATTATTTAAATCAACTGTTCTAAAAAAACACTTAGGGAGTGACAGCGGTTTTCGTTCCACCGCCGTGCTGTGTGACACGCGGACGACACTTGACCTTGATGGTTCCTTTTGAGAATGCGTCGTCGCTTGCTTTGCTCGACCAGATATACGCTTCGCCCGTACCCAGATTGCTCATTTTTTCAGAACTCAATCCGCCAAGCGCCGCGTTCGCTTTCTGAATATGCTTCAACCATGCCGGCGAGTTAAACTTGTGCATGATTATCTGTGTAGAAAGCTCAATAAGCTGCGTCGGTACTGATGGGGGGTCTTGTGATGCAACCATGATACTCGTACCTTTGTGACGCATCTCTCGGACAATCTCTACAAGTCCGGATACCAAATCCGCATTCTCGATGTACTTATGTGCCTCATCGAAAACGACGAGTTTATTGAAAGAGGCTCCTTGGTACTTGGCCTCCGAGAAGATTTGCAGCATTACCACGAAAAGACCAAGGGCTTCATCTTTCTCTATGAACTCATCTCGCAAATCCACAATTATTAACCGCCCCGGCCGAATGAAATCCTGCAACAGGTGGTCATCTTTAACATACTCTGCAGCAAACGAAAGCCGGGTAAGAGCCAAATCCTTCAGATTGTCGCTAAGACGAGAATTCTCAATCCCTGCTCGTAGCGCATCCATCGTGAGATTCTCCCGGAGAGAACGCATGATTTGATTCATTTGTTGCAAATACATCCGCTGGCTTCCGGCTGCACCCATGAGAAATTTCCAATGGGCGGCTTTAAGCTCCGAAGCTGCAAAGGAAATCGGCATGACTTCGATTCCGGGAAACTCTTCGCGTCGCTCATCAACCTTGTTGTCCGGTGCCAGCACCAAAATATCGCGCAATGGGGCTGGTTCCGCATGATACATATTGCGAAGTGTCGCTACTTCTCCGGCAGAAGCGTTCGCTTTTAGCATTGAAGTGAATTCTGGGGTGTAGTCCTGGGTTGGACTGTAATGGAAAATGACCGTGGCCAATGGGTTGGGCAAAGTGTTAATATTTGTAATCGGCATAGTTGCCATTTCCACAATCGTTCCAAGAGTATAGCTCTTTCCGCCCCCTTGAACGCCGAACAAACTGATGGTATTTGTTCCATTCAAATCAAGCGCAATTTTCCTGCCGGCATATTCACCGAGCAGACCATATTGCGGAGAAACCTCAGATGTGCCAAGGATAACATCAAAAGCCACATCGGTTTGGTTCGGTTCCATGGCGCTCAATGCCGATTCATCAGCAGGCGGCAATTCGTCAGGAACGTTTTCGGTTTCCAATTCAACAACGTTTTTCAGATCCTCATCTTTATGAATATCCACAACCGGCATGGCATTCAGTTCAACTGAGGCGGGGGCTTCCCCTACGCGTAAAGGCATATTGTTAATAATAGATTCACCGTCCGGATATGTATATAACGGCACTCCCTCAGTCCTATATGAAGCTTCCCAACTTGTTGTACGCTTTCTTTCGGGAGCAAGAAAAGCCGCGCTTTTTAGCTTTGGAACGCCAGGGAGATTTGCCACGCTCATCGAACAACTCAAAGCTACTACTTCATCACTTTCGGTTTTAGGCTTGCGACAATTCTCCAGCAAATTACTGATGAGATTCTTGCCAATACGGTGGTATTCAATTCCTGCTTCTATATCGGACGATTCCGTTCCGTTCTTGTTAAAATCGAATATTAAAGCTGCACGACGGAACTGTAATGAATAGCCTTCTTCGATGGTGTCCAAGAAATATTTTGCCTCTTGTGTAGCGTCTTCCGCGAAAATACCATAACGAACTGAGCGTTCCAAATAGAACCGCAGCATACCCATCAATTCGCGGCTCTTCAGCAAGCGGTCTGGTCTGTCGGGTGTTTTCATATCTGGGTCAAAATGACGCTGGAATATGCGTTCACTTTGATAAATCTGCTGGGAAATACTCTCTTTCAGTTTGTTGTATGAAGATATATCCCCGGCATCAGAATAGCATTTCACTTCAACCAAGTTGCAGGTGATTGTGCGCTCTTCAACATTCAGGTCAAACAACGCTAAATCTGTCCGGTTCAGACTTACACCATCCTCAACGGTCTCAACATCTCTGCCTGAGCGATACAAGTCAATATGAGCGTCCAACGGAACTATAATTTGGTTGTATAATGCCCCTTGATACTCTAAATACAATCTGGCAAGAGCGAGCCCTAATGCCTCTGCCTGCTGTGTGGTCGCGGAAATCAGTTTCAAAGCAAGTTGCCCTGACAGAGAACGGAGATTGGCCATTATCTGCGACGCCTGCTCCGTATCAATTTTGATTCCGCGTTCAGCAAGGACGGGCTGAAGCATTGCTCTCAGTTCATCTCCGGAACGCGAAGATATAATCAGGTTGTGTGTGGCATTTGTCCTTGAACCCGGAACAAAATCAATCAAATAGTCAGGGCGGTTTTTTCTGCCGCCGTGGTCGAAGAATTCAATTCCCATGAACCGGTCTATTGTGAAGACCCAATCGCTCACCTGATGCACTTCATATATCAATTCACGACTCTCAACGCTCAAACTTAGTGTAACTACTGGAACAGACTGAAAATCTGCCCCGCTTGTTGCGACAGCGGCGGTTGCAAGGCAAAGTTGCCGACTCAATCCTGCCAAAGCATCGAAACTATCATCTGCGTTTTCAAGCAGTCCTGAATTCGGATGCCCTACAATCGGGCGCTTTCTCCACAATGCACCTTCGTCGTCGTCAATAAACTCTACCTGATACGCTTGAATCAAGCCGAAGAGCGGAACAATGGCTTCGTCGCTTCGCGTCACCGACAACTCCTCTGCCGGGAAAACATCCAGCATGATGCTGATGTGAGCCTGAAAAGCTTCTGTATTGGCGTGGAATTCATTGATGTCATAACGAGCAAGATTCAATTTGCTAAACAAATGGCTTCCTGAAGATGTGGAAAAAGCCTCAACCTCAGCCTTCACTGTATTATCTGAGTGCAACAAAGACTCCAGTGCTTCGCCGAGTGTGGGAGAGTCGGGGTCAGCGGCGAAAAGGCGAAGATCGTAGCGCAAATTAGCATACTCGCTTTTCCTTTGCAATTGAGTCATAGCCTCTGCCAGTGCAGCTCCAGTGCCTGGATTGAATACATTCATAGATAACTCGCGCACATATGGATGCTGTGTGAGATAGCGTTCTATCTTCTCTGCAATCACTTCTCCGGTTATATCTGATCCCACATCAGTCGGTGCACTCAACCCAAGCGCAGAGCATATCTCCGCCATCAACCCTCTTGTATTTACTTCGGATGTGGGCATATAAACTGCCCAGAAAGTATTGATGTTGTCAATGGCTGTAAAGATTCGGCCATCTTTATTTGGTACAGCAACAGAAAACGCGTAAGGGCGCAGCGACTCCAACAATGCTTGACGAACCACGGAAATCGCTTCTTTTCCCGATTGAGCCGCTTTTGCAATCCACTGTTCGCCGAGACTCGTCCAGCAAGAAAACCACTGCACACGCAATGGATGCGTCGGCGACAATAGAATGGATTCTTTGCGATTACCGCGATAATCAGTCAATACGACGTAAACAGAATCAATTGCAAGCACGCTACGAATAGTCCCAACGATTGAGTGCAGTTCCTGACCCTGCGCTGTATTTGCCATATGAAACAGACTATTCAACAATTCGTGGTAAGATACCGCATAGTCTAAGCACTCTTGCTTTGCATTCCGATAGAGAAAGCCCTGAGAAATGGAGCCGGTGTCGCCTTGTCGTATCATCTCGAAGAGCTTTCGTCTCGTGCTGAAAAAGCTTGACAAGGTGGTTGTTGCAGGAATATCCAACTCCGTTTTTTGAAAAGCACCTACAGTTCCCATATTGACAGACAGATGAAAATCAAAAGCTTTATCCGGCTCAGCCAATATGGATTGCTCAATGTCTTTCAGAGTTCTGGAAACAGGAATTTGCCGTGTACCTTCACCTTCGAATTTGACAAGCAATGTATCCTGTTTGGCGGTCTTTCGAGAACGACTGCTATCGATCCATGAAACTCCGGCAGGCATTTCAAGGGGTTCTCGCTCATCACCTAAAGCAGTCATTTGCAATGCAAATAATGCATGTTCAACGCTTGTCTCTATCTGGACTGCGCGTTGCGGTGTATCCGCATCTATTGTTCCCTCTTTTAGAATATAAAACAGAGGACTTTCAACTGTGGATGTTTCTGACAGAGGGATAGGGTCATCATCTGATGTCCAAGGAGTTACTCGAACATAATGCCAGCCTTCATCAAAATCGAACTTATCCAATTTCGCAATGTTCGCAGTGCATTTCGCACGATTGCCTGTCCACGCATTGACTTTTTTCGCTTTTCCGACAGCGCCACCGTCTCTGGACAGTATTTGCACTGTAAAATGTGCTAATCCCCTGACTTTTGCGGGAAGGGGGTTTACTTCAAAGCTGATGTTCATCTTCCTCGTTTTGCTCGGAATCAGAACTTTCTGCCCTACCAAGTCAACCAGTCTCTCGTCGCGTTCCTTATCGGAGACCTCCGGTAACTCTGCTATAACACTGTTAATTTTGATGCTATCAAGGTTCAAGTCGTCCTTAAAGACCCATTTGTGGAACGAAAGCCCCCACCAAGTTTTATCGATGGCGATCAGCGGCATCCATGTCTTTGTTTCCTGCAAATCGTACTTATCAAAAAATACAATGATGTTCTTCTCCATTTGCGGGTCTTTTAGATTCAACCCAGTAATGCGCCCACGGAAAGACTTATGAGAATCCAGTAAGCCGCTCACGGTTTCCTTATTTTTTATGATTCTGGATTCAAAATTTACAGTCTCTGCGAAGACTTTAAAATCCGGTATCAGCGAAAGCTCGTACAGGGAAGCTCCAAGCGTTTCCCCGTCAATACCATTTTCCATCGCCGTGAGCAAGTATCGGACTTTCGCGACAGCATCAACAACAAAATTTTTGTCTTGCACACAGCATGAAAACAGGTTTTGAACATGCCCCGCAAGCGTATGTGGAATACAATCAAGTAAAGAGGCGAGGATGTCTTCGTATATCGTGTCGAAAGAGATGTCTTCAAAAGTTGCAACACCAAAGGAATCTTCAGCACTTGTGCGAAGATACGAAGGAATGAAGACGAGCAGGCAGGGGCGCAGATTGCCTTCATCATCGGGATTACGCAATTCAACCAGTTTTGTTGACGTAATGTGATATGGTTTCACAGCCTCGCCATTACCGCAGAGTATGAATATATTTTCATTTGATGAGGCTTTTCGCAAGGCAATACATGCCAATTCCATGACTTCCGTGTCAAGGTCGGTGACTCTCATGCAATGCCCAGCGCCCCTTGAAGAGAGAATCAGCTCCAGCTTAGGGCAGATAGACTCGGCGAGAGCCTTGCTCAATCGTTCGGATGATAGTTTCGCAAATGTACTCATGAAGAAGACCTCCTGCTGCCGCCATCCATTCCAGCTCGATTAATTACATATCGAGGCGACACCTTCTGTGTGATATATGCATCTGACAAGTCTTCATAAAACCCTATTTCACGAAGACGCCGCTTGAAGCTTTCCGTGTTGAGACGCAAAGCCCGTTTGTCAATGATGCTGTCAGACTGGTCTGCGGTGGGGAGACGGTCAATATACAATCCATATCTGTTTCTTAGAAAATCCAGTAAATCTTCAACCCTAATATCTCGTGTAAGGAATTGTCCATCTTCAAATGACAATACAGCAATTTGAAGAAGAACTTCCAACAGCTTGCTTCCCATCACAAAACGTCGGCGACCATCCTTGACGCGTGGCTGCGCAAGTAAACCGTTCTCCTTATTCTTCAGCAAAAGAGAGTCCAGGCATTCTGTGATGTATTGTCTATGGAAGCGGCCGCGGTAAGCCATCAATATTTCAATATAAGAATCGAATGGCTCAAGGTGCATCCCCATCACTTCTTTTATCTCCGGGTCAACATCGCCGCTTCCATCCGTCACTTCTTCGATAAGAGAAGCGAGCCTTGCATCAAAATAAGGATTCCTTTGGGAGTCATACTCCTTGTTTTGCAATGCAACAAGGTCAGCCACAGAAAAAACTCCGCTTGCTGGGGCAATCAGTTTTCCTGTCTTGTGGCACAGATAATCCGCCATTTCATCAAGCTTCTTGACGATGAAATTCGCCTGAATGAATGATGGTATTTTCCGATAATAGCGCTCTGCGGACTGTTCTGCCAAGTGAACCATCTGAGGATTGTTCACTCCACCCATATCAACGACAAGCGGAACGCTGAAAGGGCAACCTTCCAATGCGTTGTCGAAACTCGGGTTTACCGGGCAATTTGCTATTCCACAGTGGGTATTCCCACAATGCTGTTTGGCAAACTGCGGGAGTATCGTCAAGAGCCGAATATGATATATAGACAAATGGAACGCCAACAGCGTCTTGATATAGTCAACCAAGACCGAACGCGGTATGAACTGTTCATATGCCAGTAAGCGAAGAAAATCGTCAGCCAGTATATCCGATTGACCAATACAAAGTGGCTCTACGCGGGCAGGCTCCTTGGAGTCTTTTGCGTCCTGCGTCACTTGACTATCCAAACGAAGGAGGGCTTGTGTCTCCACATCGATGGCAATGTTGGGATTATACCGATCTGTGACCATATCAATTGCCGTAAAGAAAAACCTCTTCAGCGCGTCTCTGACAGCTTGTCCTTTGCCTTTCCGGGCATAGTAGAGCATCCAGTACAACTGCTCTGAGGCATTGTAATCTCTCGTGTGCTTTGCATTACGGAATTTGTACGTATTGCCATGCAAAGGTCTTGGTGCGGCAAACGACTGATTAGCTTTGCCGCGATTGACGACATCCATCAAATCGGTCTCAATCCACTTCTGTACGATTTGAGGATATTTTTCAAATCCGTCAAACCACTCAGGATGGTCAAGAAACTCATCCGTGAATTTGTCAATCTCAAGGTCATTGCTCCGAGGTGGCCTCCGACTGGTGTACCCGTCGTATTTCAGTCGCGGGAAAAGCATCGTGAGAACCCTGTCCATTTCAATGTGCTTGAAATCAACATATGTGGTTTTGGGGATGCGGAATTCTTTGTCCTTACCCTTGATACTCATTGGTTCCCCCTCCTTTCGATGCTCTCCATATGCAAAACCCCTTCACTGTCTCGTTGAACCTGGTAGAACGCTACGCCGTTTTCCGTTAGCAATACTTCCTGGTAAGGTGCAGCAGCAAGCATGTTTTTGAAGACGGAGAGGCTTAAATAGAAACCTTCCTGTTCTTCTACACTTGGCATATAGCCGCTATTCAGTCTTGTCAGCATCTCATGCACATCAAGGTTGATTTTCAACGAAGCAGAAGCGCCGCCGTGCTCCGATTGATAGGTCAAAAGAAGACTATCCGGCAGATGCTCC
>ENA-UOOM01002935-UOOM01002935.1-fermentation-metagenome-genome-assembly--contig:-NODE-2935-length-13183-cov-14.855195_pt1 | contig 13183 bp, 9 predicted proteins | sample MGYA00245781_ERZ724031 | MGnify/ENA primary metagenome ERZ724031 (study PRJEB28704, sample SAMN03018317) | fermentation metagenome | biome: anthropogenic terrestrial biome; feature: soil; material... | reverse complement strand
TGGCGGTGGCCACCACGGCGCTGCCCGATATCGCCACCTGGCCGGCACCGGGTGCCGGCACCGGGCTGGGCGTGGGGGTCGCGTCGCTTGGGGCTGCGGGCGTACCGGCAACGGCCGTGCCGCCGGCAAAGGCCAAAAAGCGGCTCATCACATAGCCCACGCTGCCCCGGTAGCGCATGCGCGTCCATTCGGCGCCGCGCTCGAGCACCTCAATCGTGACGCCGTTGGGCAGGGTGCCCATCACATTGTTGCCGGCGGTACCGGCGCTGCTGCGGTAGCGCAGGCCGCCGGTGTTGCCGGTGGCCACCAGCGCGGTGCCCGCGGCCAGGCCGCTTGGGGCCTGGGGCTGGGCGGGCTGCGCGGCCGAGCCGTACAGGCGGCCCAGCGTCTGGCTGCCGGCGATGCCGTCCGGGCTCAACCCATTGGCCCGCTGAAAGGCGATCACCGCGTTTTTGGTGCCACCGTCAAACACGCCATCGCTGCGGCCGCTCTGAAAGCCTTTGCTGGCAAGCGCCGCCTGCAACAAGGCCACCTGGGCGCCGTTGACGCCCACCTCAAGCCTTGCGCCCAGCTGGGGCTGCAGGGTGTCGCCCGTGGCGGGGGCGGCGGGGGTTTCAGATGTGGCCGGTACAGCAGGGGCAGCCGGAGCGGCCCCCGGCGCGAATGAAGGCGCCAGCTGATACAGGCGGCCCAGCGTCTGGCTGCCGGCGATGCCATCCTCCTTGAGCTGCTGTTGGCGCTGGAACGCTAACACGGCGGTGACCGTCAGCGGGCCATATTTGCCATCCGCGCGCAGGCCAAAGCCCAGGGAACCCAGCGCCTGCTGCATCGCCTGCACCTGGGGCCCCTGTGTTTCCGGCCGCAGCGTGCCATAGGACGCCTGCGCCAGCGTGGGCAGCGCGAGCGCTACACACAGCAGGACCAGGATGATTCGATGTTTTCCGAGAGACCGCATGTTTGTCACCGCCGTTTCTTTGGTTTGCGGTCACAGGATATCACATTATGACAAAGATGTAAATAGTTGTTACGAAATTATTAAGTTGCGATGTGTTCGGTCTCTGGTTTCATTTGTAGCGCCGCCTGGGTGCCGTACATGGTATATTCATGACGTGGCATGGCGGGCAACTGCTGTGCGTGGTAGAATGGAAGACCAAGCGAAGGAATAACGCGGGGGCGGGCAATGGATATCCACCCCGGCAACGCGTGATGGCATGTGCTTGGCATTTGGTGGAGGTGGGTATGACCGGCTACGGACCGCACACACAGATAGATCTGAGCGACCTGAGCTTTCTGACGCAATTATCCGCGCAGGCACCGGACAGGGAGGCCGCGCGCTTTGCGCTGGAACTGTCGGCGCTCAGCTATGACTTCCGGGTAGACCCCTGGCTGGCGGCGGGCTGGACGGATATCTCCATCCAGGCGGACGAGCGGCTGATGGGCGGCGTGGCCGCCCCGGACGCCGCCCACCGGCCGCTGTATCAGCGGGTGCTCAACCAGTGGGTGCCCGTGGCAGCGCGGCGGCACATCTCCTCCAATCGCGTCATCCGCCAAGTGGCCGGCCGGGTATGGAAAGCCCGCCCCGCCCAGACGGGCAAGGCCGTCACCATGATACACCCGCTGCCGGGCGGCCGCTATGCCGTGGCCATCGGTTTCATGGGCACGGGCAAACGCCGCATGGATTGGGAGGTCAACTTCCACTTTGCCCACCCGGAGGGATTCCACGCGGGGTTCCTCTCGGTGGCCCAACAGTTTGAGGACAACTGCGACAAGATACACTTTGACCAGGTGGCGGCGCAGCTGGGCCTGTCCCAGCTGACGCTGGCCGATATATTGGCCGAGGCCCGCCGGCCGGACAGCCGCTTCACCCTGTTTGCCGCCGGGCACAGCCAGGGCGCAGCGGTGCTGCAGCTGTGGCTGTGGCGTCAGGTGCAGGCGGGGCTGCTGCCCCGGCTCATTCAGGGCTACGGGTTCGCGGCGCCCAGCGTGGCGGCGGAAAGCTTGCCCGCGTACCGCGACCTGCCGCTCACGCTGGTGCTCAACAGCGATGACGCCTTCGCCCGAATGGGCCTGCGTGCCCACCTGGGCCGCGCCTGGCAGATTCAGTCGGATGACGCCCTGCGGGCATTCTGCTACCAGGGACATGAGACCGACCCGGTGTTCATGCGGCTGCTGCACCGCTACAACGCGTTTGCCGGCACGCAGGACGCGCTGTTGTTCTCCATCGGCTACCTGCAGGCCATGGCCCGCATGCCCCAGGAGGACGCGCGCGCCAGCCTGGGTGTGCTGCTGGGCGGCGGGCTGACCGAGCGGGTGTTGCTATGGCGGGATGAGCCGGTAGGCAACCTGCTGCGGCTGATGAACCGCCTGCTGCGCAGCAACTATCGCAATGCCACCGGCGGAAAGCCCGATGAAGGCCGGGTGACCGCCCTGGCCGACGCCCTGCTGGCCGAGGCGCTGGAAGCGGGGGCCGAGCGCTACACCCGCACCCTGTTTCAGGCGCTGGGCGCGCCGCACACGCTGGTGTTCCGCGACCGGGATTTGCCCGGCCTGGCCCCCTACACCTACATCGTGGTGCGGGAATACGCGCGCCTCGCCCCCATGAACCCGGAGAGACCCACCTCATAAACGCTACCAAGACAAATCGCCCGGCCAGCAGATGCTGCGCCGGGCGCTATTTGTTATGACCTTGCTATTGGGGAATCGGCAGCTCGGCCGCCTGTCCCAATGCTGCGCGTACTGGCTGGCCATACACCCATATGCTTTGCTCATCCCCCGCCAGCAGCTCCACCCGGCAGCCCGCCGGGGTCGCATGCACGCGCAACTCGCTGCCCCGCCAGGTGAGGGGGAAGCTGTACGCGCGCCACGCATCGGGCAGGCGCGGGTGCAGGTGCAGGCCGTCCGGCTTGACGCGCAGGCCGCCAAAGCCCGCCGTGATGGCCAGCCAGGTGCCGCCCATGTTGGCGGTGTGAATGCCGTCCTTGGTGTTGCCGTGCGCGTCATCCAAATCCAACGTGGCCGACTGGCGGAAGTAGTCCACCGCCTTGCCCAAGTCCCCCAGGCGCGCCGCCATGATGGCAAACACGCAGGTGGACAGCGAGCTGTCGTGGGTGGTGCAGCGCTCGTAGTAGTCGTAGCTGCGGCGCATGATGCCCTCATCGGCCAAATCTTCGTACAGGAAGTGAGCCAGCACGGTGTCCGCCTGCTTGCACACCTGGTGGCGGTACAGCCACAGCGGGTGATAGTGCAGCAGCAAGGGGAAGTTTTCCCTGGGGATGGCGGCCAAATCCAGCGGGGCCAGCTTGAGGAAGCCGTCATCTTGGGCGTGGATGCCCAACTTTTCATCATAGGGCAGGTACATGGCGTCCGCCGCCCGCTCAAAGGCGGCCAGCTCCTCCTGCGTCACGCCGGTGGCTGCAAGCAGCTGCCCGGCCAGACCGGCCTCCCGCAGCCTGCGGGTCATCATGGCAGCGCCGCGCATGGTTTCCTGCGCGCCGGCGTTGGTATAGAAGTTGTTGTCCACCACGCAGCTGTATTCATCCGGCCCCGTCACCGCGCCGATGCGGAAGGCGCCCTCGTGCCAGTGACCGGCATCCAGGAACAGGCGCGCGGTCTCCACCAGCGCCTCCCCGCCCCGCTCGGCCATGTATTGAAGGTCGCCCGTGGCGTAGTAGTACTGAAGGAAGGCATGGGCCACGTCGCCGCTGAGGTGATATTGCGCCGAGCCCGAGGGGAAGTAGCCCGAGCACTCGGACCCCGAGATGGTGCGCCAGGGGTACAGCGCCCCGGTGGGATGGCCCATCAGGCGGGCGTGTTCCCGCGCGGCGGGCAAAATGGTGTGCCGGTAGTCGAGCAGCCCGCGAGCCAGTGCCGGGTCAGTCAACAGGAAGAAGGGGAACACGTAGATTTCCGTATCCCAGAAGAAATGGCCCTCATACCCTTCGCCGGACAGGCCTTTGGCGGCCATGCTGCTGACGGCATCGCGGCCCACCGAGCAATACAGGCTGTACAGGCTGAAGTCAAGGCTGCTTTGCAGGGCATCATCCCCGCCCACCACGACGCGGCTGCGCCGCCAGAAGGCGGCAAGCATCTCCTTTTGCAGCGATTCGTAGTGCAGCACCGGGCGGGCGCTTGCCTCCGCCAGGATGCGCAGCGCGGCCCCGGCCGGGTCGCCGTGGCGGCGGCTGTCGGCGAACACGCAATGCTTGACCATGGTGAGCGATTGCCCCTGCCACAGGCTGCCCTCCATAACGGCCTCCAGCGCCGTGGGCTGCGCCTGCACGCCCAGGGTGAAGCTGGCGGGCGGCGTATACCCGACCGCCACCGCAAGGTCCAGCCCCGAGGCGATGGTGCGCGAGCGGATCAGCCCGCCCGCGGGCAGCGGCCGCACCTCTTCCACGCGCAGGTGCTGCAGGGCTTCGCCGGCCACGCGCGGGTCGTCCGGGTCGGCGAAGTTGGTTACCGCGCCCTCCTCCCGGCTGACCAGGCGCACGCGTCCCGCGAAGTTGACCGCCTTCACCGTGTAGTGCATGATGAACAATTCGCGCTGAGCAAGCGACGCCATGCGCCGCACGGTGACCTCCACCTCACGCCCGCCGGGCGAACGCCAGTGGATAAAACGGGTCACAATGCCCCGCTCCATGTCCAGCGTGCGGCGGGCGGCCAGCACCTCGCCCGTTTTCAGGGGCTCAAAGGCCTCATCCTCCAGGTACAGGCGCACATTTTGCACGTCCGTCAGGTTGACAATGCCCTGCTGGGTCTCAGGAAAGCCGTACAGCTTTTCGCCGTAGCGGATGGGCTTGATGTCATAAAACGCATTGATATAGGCCCCGCGGATGCTGGGCACGCCGGCAGGCGCCCCTTCCTCCGGGCAGGCCCGCACGCCCAGATAGCCATTGGCGGTGTGAAAGAGGCTCTCCTCCAGGGCGTTCTGGGCGGGGTTAAAGTCGGAAAAGACAATGGGTTGCATAGCAAACAAACCTCCGAGGCACAGGCGGCAGGCTCTTAAGGATGTCCCGCCTTTCCCTCTTTTTCTATTCTTTGACAGCGCCGCTGGTGATGCCCGACACAATCTGCCTTTGGAACAACAGCACAATAATCAGCGTGGGAATAATCACCAGCACCGTCGCGGCGGTGATTTCGCCCCACAGGATGGTAAACTGCGTGCGCAGTGCGTTGATAGCGACCGGCACCGTATGATACGCCTTGTCGGAGTTGAGGGTCAGTGTCAGCAGATACTCGTTCCAAGCAGCGATGAATGTCATGATAGCCGTGGTAAACACCCCCGGCGCCGCCATGGGGAAGATGACGATCCAAAGCGCCTGCCACTGACTGCAGCCATCAATCCGCGCGGCCTCCTCTACAGACAGCGGGATGCGTTTGAAGTGGGCAATCATAATCCACACAGCGCTTGGCAGCGTTATGGTTGAGTATGCCATGGTGACCCAGTAGGAATTGAGCATCTTGAGGTTGTAGAACATGTTGAACACGGGCCCGATGATAATCATCTGCGGAAACATGGAGATGCCCAGTATCAAGCCCATCAGCATACGCTTGCCGCGGAAGCTGAAGCGGGCGATGATATAGGCGGACATTGATGCCACAAAGACCACATACAGCGTCGTAATCAGCGACACAATCACCGAGTTCTTTACCGCGTCCAGAATTCCCTTGTTGATAACCGTTGTATAGTTGTCTATCGTCGGGTTGACCGCGATCAGTCGGAATGCCGTGTCGCGGCCATAGATTTCTGCCCCCGGCTTAAAGGAAGTGATTAATATCCAGAGGAAGGGGAAGACCATGACAAACAGGAACAGCGCAATCACTAGCCAGATTAGCGGGTTTAACCGTTCACGCGACGGGGTTGTTTTTTTGGTAGTGGCTAAGGATGTCATCCCTTTCCTCCTTTCAGTCGTTCATCAGCTCTGCGCCGAGCACCTTGACGTAGAGCAGCGCAATTAAGCCCACACACAAGAACATGGCCAGTACAATCACCGCGCCGTAGCCATAGTTGCCCTGGCCGATCATCACCTTGTACGCATAGATGGACAGTGTTTCGGGCGTACCCTTGGTCAACACCGCGATCAGGTCATAGACGCGGAAGGCATCCAGCGTTCGGAACAGCAGCGCCACCAACAGGGAGGGTTTTAGCAGCGGCAGCGTAATCTGGGTGAAGGTGCGCATCGGGCCTGCTCCATCCACGCTGGCGGATTCATACAACCCGCGGTCAATCACCTGCAGGCCGGCCAGCAGCAGTAGTGCCATATAGGGCGTGGTTTTCCAAACGTCCGCAATAATCGCTGCAGCCATCGTGCCCCCCGCGCTGGTCAGCAGCAACTCGGGCGAGGCAATCAGCCCCAGTTGCGTAAAAACCCGCGCCACAATGCCGCTGGTGCCGTCGTACAGATAGGTCCAGATCAAGGCGGAAACTGCCGTGGGAATGGCCCAGGGAATCAGGCTGACTGTACGCACGATGCCGATTCCCCGAATAGACCGATTCATCACCAGCGCAAGGCCCATGCCGATGATCAACTCAAAGAACACAGAAATTACCGTAAAGACCAAAGTGTTGCGGAGCGCCGCAAAAAAGCGGGTATCGCCCACCAGCCGCTGGTATCCCTTCAAGCCGATGAAGTTGCTGCCGACTATGCAGGTTTCCATTTCCTTCAGCAGCGTGTCGGCATTTTCAGAGATATTGAGTTCTGTGCCCGGATAGGCTTCCTCCAGGCTCCGTATTCGCTGCCGGATTTCACCGATTACGGCCAGGATGCGCTCCTCTTCAGGCTGGGGCAGGGTGATGGGCTCCTTCTTCTGAGCATATGGTTCAATGGCCGCTTCAATATCAGCCTGCAGGGCGGCAATCGTCGCTTGGCCGGGCTCGTCCACCAATTGCAGGTCCTTCTTCAGGTAAAAATTGAGGTACTTGCCGTCCTCATGGAACAGCGGCGCATTCAGATGCCCGCCCGTGTACATGGCGTTGCGTGTCTGATCGTTGGTCTGATAGTCAAAAAACGAGTATACACCCGAGGTGATAATCGGGTATAGGGAAAACACGCTTACCAGCAGCAACAGGGGAAGCACGAACAGGAATTGCCGCCAAGTCATGCGCTTGGGCAAACTTATCACCAGCCTTCCGTCAATAGATAGAAAGCGCCGGAGAAGGGAGTCCCTTCTCCGGCACGGTACGATGGATTAGTTGGCTAACGCCGTTTCGACTCCCTTGACAGCATCCTCAACAGTTCCGGTGCCGCTCAGGTATCCATGTATCGCCTGCTGCAAAGCGTCAGACACCTTGCTGTACTCGGCCGAAACCGGGCGGGCGGTGGTGGTCTTCAGCGCGTTTTGGAAGCCCTCCATAGAAAGCAGTTCGTTGTTCTTGACAACATCTTCGTTGGTCAGCATGGCATTGAAACCGGGCAGGTAAGCCTGGCTCATAACGATTTGACCGGCCTCGGAGTTGAGGAACTTGATGAACTCAAAGGCGCCTTCGGTGTTCTCGGAGTTCTTGTTGATGGCCAGCAGCCAACCGCCCACCGTGGAGCCGCCGGGCAGAGGCGCAATGCCCACCTGGTCGGTCTTAATGGTGCCTTCTGATTTGATCATGCCCCACATATAGGGCCAGTTGCGCGCAAACACGCTCTCCCCCTTGACAAAGGAGTTGGCCGTCTCACCCTCGGTGTAAGTCATGATGTTGTCGGGGGTCGTCTTGTCGTCGATCATGGCCTTCATGGCTTCCAAGCCGCCCTTAATGTCTTTCCAGTTGGCGGTGAACTCATTGGCGTTGCAGACCAGGCCTTCATAGAGTGCGGACTGGAATACGAAGCCATCCTTTGCCCCAACCTGCCCCATGTACTTCTCAGCCATGGCCTGCAGGTCAGCCCAGGTGTAATCGCCGGCGATCAGTTTCGCTCCATCCTCTTCGGATACAATGTCGCTGCGGAAGTACAACATGCCCAGGTCTGGGAAGAAAGGCATGACATACTGCTTGCCTGCATAGGATCCGGAGGCCATGGAGCCCGCGTTATAGTCTTCAATTTTCAGACCGGCCTCGTCCATCATCATGTCCAGCGGCTGAATGTAGCCCGCCGCGGCGAACTCGCCGGCCCAGACCACGTCCAGAGACACCACGTCATACTCGCTGCTGCCCGCCTTCAGCGTGGTAATCAGCTGCTCACGCATGGCACCAGAATCGTTCGTCATGTCCACCCACTCCACCTTATAAGCGGTTTGGGCGGCATTGAAGGCGTCAATCACTGCCTGGGTCGCGGGCGTCGAGTCCCCTTGGGCCGCAAACTTGACGACAACCGGTTCAGCTGCCATCGCCGTGGTAAGTCCGCCAATCGCCAAAACGGCAATGAGCAATAGAATGGTCAACTTTTTCATACTTCGTTTCATCCTCCTTATTATGTAAAGACGGGTTATCCGAAATAGGTCTGAAACCCGCTTTTCTGGTTTTATTATACCCATTTTTTTCTATCTGTCTTGGCTATTTTCCGATATTTATGCTATTATTTTGATATCTTTCAAGTTCAATGGCTTTTATGAGGTGCGCCATGTCAACATCCAATCTGATTCAAAGCTTGCGGCAGCTGTCTTACGCCTGCCAGATACAGGCAGGGTTGTACCACCAGGGCGAGCTTGTCTACGCAATCCCGGAAGTGCGCCGGAGCGCTTCCCTGCTGCTGCACGGTCGGGACCCCCTCACAGCTTTGTCCCCTCTGCCCGGCCTGTGGGACAGCGCGCAGACGCTGCAAAACCCACAGGGTGAACAGTATCTCTACTATGCGCTCAATGCGTCCAGCGCTCTGCTTCTGGGGCCCTGGATGACAAAACCATCCGAAGACCAGCGGCTGCTGCGGCTGGCTCGCCAGTTGATGGACGATCCAGCGGTTGAGGCCCAACTGCTTGACCATTATCACAGCCTGCCGCAGTTAGATGCGGACAACGTATTCTACCTTGCCCAACTGGTCGTGCGGTTGTTTGAAGGCCAGCGCCAAGATGATACCGATTACTTCCCCGATGTTCGCAAGCTGTATTTGATGAACTCCATACAAAACCAGATGACCATGTTTCGCCACCCGCCCTTTTTTCTGGAGCAGGAGCTCGGGCATGCCATCCAGCATGGCAACCAGCACAAAGCGCTGGACGCCCTGTCGGAAATCAACAGGCTCACCCGGGCCACCCTGGCGCATGACCCCTTGCGGTCGCTTAAAAACTCGCTCATCGGCAGCTGCGCCTTGTGCAGCCGTGCTGCGATTGCCGGCGGTGTGGAGGCAGGCGAGGCTTTCACGCTGGCTGACAGCTTCATTCAGACATTGGAGGAGCTAAACAATGTCACTTCCCTGGCCGCCCTGGAAGAAGACATGGTCATCCGCTTTACGGCGCAGGTGGCCGCGCTGCGCGACAGCCAGGTGTCCAGCATTGTGCGCGGCGCGATGCGCTATATCGATGAACACCTGTCCGACAAGCTGCGCGTCAGCGCCATTGCCAAACAGGTGTATGTGCATCCGGATTATTTAAGCGCCCGCTTCAAGCAGGAAACGGGCGAGGGCATCAGCCGCTACATCCAGCGCCGACGGGTGCAGGAGGCGTGCCGCTTTTTGCGCTACAGCGCCTACCCCATCGCCCAGATTGCGGGCTATTATCAGTTTTCTTCCCAGAGCGCTTTCACCAAGGTGTTCAAGCAGTATCAGGGCCTGACCCCCCGGCAATACCGTGAGTGGGGCACGGCCAGCACTATACCTTGATTTCCTCCTCCGGCAGGCGGATGTCGGCGTAGCGGGCCAACATCTCCCCCGCCTCGCCGCGCAGGTATTCCTCGGTCTGCATGGCGGCGCAGCCGATGTAGCGCGCCGGGTCCAGCGAGGCCCGCAGGGCCTGCTCATCCAGGTCAAAGGCCGAGTCCTGGGCGATGCGGTGCAGCAGGTCATTGTCGCCGCCCTCCAGCTTAACGCGCGCGGCAGCAGCTTGGCTGTGCACGCGGATGCGCTCGTGCAGCTCCTGCCGGTCGCCGCCCCGGCGCACGGCATCCATCAGAATATTCTCCGTCGCCATGAAGGGCAGTTCGGCCATCAGGCGGCGCTCCATCATCTTGGGGTAGACCACCAGGCCGGAGGCGATGTTGTGGTACAGCATCAGCACGCTGTCGGCCGCCAGGAACCCTTCTGCGATGGCCAGGCGGCGGTTGGCGCTGTCGTCCAGCGTACGCTCCAGCCACTGCTCGGCGGCGGTCATCGCGCCGTTTTGCTGGTTGGCGATTAAAAAGCGGCTGAGGGCCGCCATGCGCTCGGAGCGCATGGGGTTGCGCTTGTACGCCATGGCGGAGGAGCCTATCTGCTGCTTTTCAAAGGGCTCCTCGATCTCCTTGAGGTTGGCCAGCAGGCGGATGTCGTTGCTGAACTTGTGGGCGCTTTGCCCAATCTGGGCCAATATACTCAGCGCCCGGCTGTCCACCTTGCGCGAATAGGTCTGACCGGAAACGGCCACGGGCTTGTCAAAGCCCATCTTGCGGGCCAGCATGGCATCCAGCTGGCGCACCTTGTCCCAGTCGCCGTCAAACAGCTCCAGAAAGGATGCCTGGGTGCCCGTGGTGCCCTTGGAGCCAAGCGGGCGCAAGTCCTCCAAAAAGCGCTCCACCTCGCCCAGGTCGTAGAGCACATCCTGCAGCCACAGGGTGGCGCGCTTGCCCACCGTGACGGGCTGCGCCGCCTGGAAATGCGTAAAGCCCAGTGTTGGCAGGTCGCGGTGCTTGTCGGCAAAGTCGTACAGCGCGCGGGCCACGGCCACCAGGCGCGCCTGCACCAACAGCATGGCGTCGCGCAGAATCAGAATATCGGCATTATCCCCCACATAGCAGCTGGTGGCGCCCAGGTGGATGATGGGCCGCGCCAGCGGGCAGGCATCGCCAAAGGTATGCACATGCGCCATCACATCGTGGCGCAGCTCCTTCTCATAGCGGGCGGCCAGGTCAAAATCGATATCCCCGGCCTGCTCCTCCATCTGGCCGATCTGCTCGTCGGTGATGGGCAGCCCCATGGCCTGCTCGGCCTGGGCCAGCCATATCCACAGCCTGCGCCACAGGCCGAACTTGTGCTCATCCGAAAACAATGATTGCATGCGCCAGCTGGCATACCGCTGGGAAAAGGGAGACTGGTAACCGCTGTGATCGCTCATGGGGCCTCCTTGCGTGCTGATAGGCAGTGCCTCTATTATAGGCATGTGAGCGGATGAACGCAACGCGTGTTGTGTATCCGCCTGGTATGCTGACATGAAAAAGCCACCATAGGCCGAGCGGCTTGTGGTGGCGGTTCATGCTGCGTGCTATTGCTTGCGGATTATCCCGCCAAATCCTTGGACTGATCCTCCAGGTGCCTGCGCAGGCGCGCCAGGCGGCGGATGCGGCGGAAGCGCTTTTTCTGGGGCGCGGGGGGCATGCTGTAGGTGAGACCATCATCGTAGAACACCTGCTCGGGCGGCTGCTCCAGCAGCTGCGGGTCGGCCAGGTACCTGGACACCATGGCCACCATCTTGGCGTAAATCATGCCGGCGCACACGCGCTCGTCCGCCGTGATACCGATGGGCAGCACGCGCTTGCGCTGGGCCTCGCCCTTGGCGTTGACGGTGACGCCGCGCTCCAGGCTGCCGATGCTGATGAATACCGACGTGGTGCCGAAGTTGTAGATGTGGTGGTTTACCGCGGGCATCCCGATGGACGCCATGTTGGTGATGAACATGCTGGTGTGGAAGGGGCTAGCCTCCACCAGAAACCGCGGCATCAGGCCGTAGCGGTCCAGCAGCCGGGCCAGGCCGGCAATGGTGGTCGCCAGGATGGGGTTGAGCAGGAACTTAGCCACCTTCATGGTGCTGTTGTCCGTCTCTTCCTGCCGGGCCTGGCTAATGGCCTCGCCCGTGCGGGCGGCCACGTCTAGGATGGTGTCGTGCGGGTCAAACTTGCACTTGACCACGTTCTCCTGCACGGAGCCATCGGTTGTGTTTTTGAGCACCACAAAGGATACCGCCAGCTCCTTGCGGGCATAGATGCGCTTGTTGGCGATGAAGCGGTTGAGCTCGGGCATCTGCGAGATGGCCCGCACATAGGCGGCCAGCACAATGTCCATGAAGCTGAGCTTGTACCCCTCCGCCCCCTTGGCCACGATGTAGCGCGCCAGCGGCTCATAGTCCGCCTTGTAGGTGAGCATCACCTGCGCGTCGCAGCGCATGGGCATCAGGTAAGGCGTCAGGGCTACAATCGGGTCAATCGACCGCACCACGCGGCCGTCACTGCGTCTTCCAAACAAGTTGATCCCTCATTCATTTCCGTTCAATACAGCTCGAGACAGGCCGGGCTGATGGCATTATAAACACCACAAGGGCAAGTGTCAATTTTAGTTAAATGTCAATCGTCAGGCCGACCGGGCAATGGTCGCTGCCCAGCACATGGTCCTCAATCAATGCCTCCTGCACCTTGTCCAGGAGGGATTCCGACACCACGAAGTAGTCAATGCGCCAGCCTGTGTTGTTGGCCCGCGCGTTGCCCATGTAGCTCCACCAGGTATAACGGTTGGCGGTATCGGGGAACAGCCGGCGGAAGGTATCGGCAAAGCCCGCGCCCAGCAGCTCGGTCATCTTGCCGCGCTCCTCGTAGCTGAAGCCCGGCTGGCCGATGTTGGGCTTGGGGCGCTTGATGTCAATCTCCTCATGGGCCACATTGAGGTCGCCGCAGTAGATGACCGGCTTCTTTTCGTTGAGCAGCAGCAGGTAGGCGCGCATGTCGTTTTCAAACGCCATGCGGTAGTCGAGGCGGCGCAGCTCGGGCTGCGCGTTGGGCACATAGCAGTTCACCAGGTAGAAGTCCGGATACTCCAGCGTCATCACCCGGCCCTCGTCGGCGTGCTCGGGCTCGCCGTCCAGGCCATGCAGACGGATGCCAAAGAAGATGGCTTGCGGCTCATGTTTGGTGAACACAGCGGTGCCGGAATAGCCCTTCCGGTCGGCGCTGTGGTAGTAGGCCAGGTATCCTTCGGGCGCGAAGTCCGCCTGCCCCTCCTGCATCTTGGTCTCCTGCAGGCAGAAAAAATCGGCGTCCGCCTGATAGAAGTAGTCCTCAAACCCCTTCTTCAGCACCGCCCGAAAACCATTGACATTCCACGAGATAAACTTCATTGCGCGCTCCTTCATTTCATCCATG
>ENA-UOOM01002934-UOOM01002934.1-fermentation-metagenome-genome-assembly--contig:-NODE-2934-length-13190-cov-11.683746_pt1 | contig 13190 bp, 6 predicted proteins | sample MGYA00245781_ERZ724031 | MGnify/ENA primary metagenome ERZ724031 (study PRJEB28704, sample SAMN03018317) | fermentation metagenome | biome: anthropogenic terrestrial biome; feature: soil; material... | reverse complement strand
CTTAACCGAAAAATTAGAGCTTCGAAATCGCCTACTTTTCATATACTAAACGTTACCACCAATGCTAAAAAGACAGACGACACAGTAAGACAATGAATAATAACGGACTCGACATACAGACCATATCGACCAAGCGGACAGACTTTCAAACTGACCGTGTTTTGCTATTAAGACAGATGACAGAAAAAATAGAAAAAGCCGACCCTTCGCATTTTTTAAAATTTCTTTTTGCCTACCCGCATTGCACACATTTGGTTTTGCCCGACACAAAAGCCAACGCTCCGCAAAACCAAAAGAGTGCAATTTTTTCCAACCCACAAATGAAAATAATATCATAAATGAGTAAACTAAGAGTCATAGATTTCTTTTGTGGTGCGGGTGGATTCTCTGAGGGTTTCAGACAAATGGGTTACGAAATTGTATACGGATTTGACCACTGGAAGCCTGCCGTAGACACTTATAACCATAACTTTAGTTTAAACTGTGAAGTAAAGAACATTTTAGATTTTAAACATTCAGTTGATGAAATTGAGAATTTACCGAATACAGAAATCATCATTGGAAGTCCACCTTGTGTTAGTTTTTCAAGTTCTAACAAATCTGGTAATGCTGATAAGTCTTTAGGGGTTGAACTAACGGAAACTTTTTTGAGAATTGTTGCTGTAAAAAAACATCAGCCAAATTCAGTTCTTAAGGCTTGGTTTATGGAAAATGTTGTAAACTCAAAAAGGTATTTACAGACTGCATATACTTTTAAGGACTTAGGGCTAACGCAATGGGCAAATAAAAATAGAATTAGCCCTCTAAAGATTGCAATTGATTTGTACGACAATACAACAATTATCAATTCAGCCGATTATGGGTCTTTTCAAGCTAGAAAAAGAGTAATATCTGGTGAAATTATTAAGAAAGGGAAACTGATTATTCCAAAAAAAACTCATTCTGAAGATGGCCTTGATGGTAAAGAAAAATATTTGACGATTGGAAAAATGAAGAAAAACTTTCCTCATCCCTTTACTAAAAAATCAGATAAAAAAATTATCGACCCACAATATCAATTACAAATTCAACAAAACCAATTGACTGATCATTTCTATGATACAGGGATTTACAAGGTTGAATGGAAATTTTCTAAATATTGGAAAACGAATCACCCCTTTATGGGGAAAATGTCATTTCCTGAAAACGAAAACAAACCAAGCCGTACCATAACAGCAACAAAAATTGCAAATTCTAGAGAGTCAATAATTTATAAATCCGAACTTAATAGAGTTGGTGATGGTGAATATCGTCTGCCAACTATCAGAGAAGCAGCAATAATAATGGGCTTTCCAATTACCTATCAGTTTATAGGAGCAGATAATAGTAAATGGCGATTAGTGGGAAATGCTGTTTGCTGTTCAGTTAGTAGAGCATTCGCAAAAATGGTTATTGAAGACCTTCGACATACAATTCCGAAAAATCTTGTATTAAATAACGAGCCTAATATTGAAGGGGTTATAAATCTTAACACATACAAATTAAAAGTATTCGATAAACCCCCAGTTAAAAACCAAGGATCAAGGTTTAGAAGACACGTCATTAAAGATGGTAATTTAACTGTTACTTTATCCAACTATGACATTGAAAAGAATGCTAAATCAGCCGAAGGCAAATGGTTTACTTCTATTCAATATGGAACCGGCAAGGGATTTCCAATTCAGAAAATAAATGATAAGTTTTACAAAAACATTGAAGAACTAATTAAAGAATATAAAGGGGGTAAAGACTTTCTAAAGTACATCAATAATGGGTTTTCTGAGAAAATTGGAAATGCCAAGGAATTGCAAAAACTTTACGAATTACAAAAGTCAAATTCTAAATATACCGAACCTACTGAGTTAGTTGATACAGTTCAAGACTTAATTGAAAAACTTAACATAGAAAATATTGAAGTTGTACAAAACAAAATCAAAGTATTTAAGCACAAGGATAAAGTGCCAGTAAAGCAATTCTTTGCATTGTATGCGATTAATAAAATATCAACCATCGCAAATGAAAATTGATTATGCCAGTAAAATTTCATCCAAATAACCCAATAGATGCTTTAGAAACCATAATTGTAAAGGAGGATGGTTCACCCCTGCGTGGTGAAATTGACATTTACAGACAACTTTGGAATGATTTAAACAATAGCAGTTTAGAATGGGATGTTTGGCACGATTTGAAATTGCCCGAGCATTCAGATAACTTTAACTACTATAAAAAGACCAGTTCTCAAATAGATTTTCTAATTCTTTGTAAACACGGTCTTCTTGTTTTGGAAGTTAAAGGTGGCCCAATTTCTACGAAAGACAATACCTTTTTCTATGGAAAAAACTTCGACACACCAATAAAGCAAAATCCTTTCAAGCAAGCCGAGGGATATAAATACACTTTAAAAGACAACATTCTTAACAATTTAAAAGGTTGTTTTTTCTGCGAAGCAACAGCTTTTCCACACGTTGATTACCCATTTGAATCAAAGCTAATCGATAATAAACTTTTGTGGACTTCTTATCTTGCTAAAGATTATGAAGGTTCAATAGAAAAGTTTTTATTAAATGTCTTTGACTACTCCAAAAGCAAACATCAAAAGCACTTTAGAAATTATTCAGAGGTTTCCCAAAAAGAATATTTTGCAATCAAAAAAATACTAAGCCCAATTATTGGAGATAGAAATCACCTAAATACAATTAATACACTTGAGTGGCTTGGCATCCAAAACATTGAAATACTAGATGGATTATATAAAAATCCAAGAATAATGATTGAAGGTCCGCCAGGAAGCGGTAAAACGACCATTGCTAAGGCTTTTATTGATAAACAACATAACAAAAATGGGATTTACTTGTGTTGGAATAATCTATTAATGCATTACACCAAATCTCTTTTAAGTGAGCGGCAACTTTCTAGTAACATAGAAGTTACGACCTATTTTAGATTCTTTCAAAAATATAATCCATCATTGGACTTTAAGGAATTAAGTTCATTAACTGAGGATCAGTTTTATGATTTGGTTAAAGCCACCATTCTAAAACTTGAAACTGAAGAAAAACTAAAACCCTATGATTTCATAGTAATTGATGAAGCTCAAGATATACTTGATAGAGGATTGGATTTGTTTATTAATAAATTTTCAGGCTTTAATGGACAAGGTTTATCAAATGGAAACTCATTGGTTTTATATGATATTGACCAAAGCTATACAGCAAGTGGAAGAAGTGTAGCTGAAATAGCGGACTTAATGACTGAATATTATTGTCATTTTAAAATCAATGAGGTTAAAAGAAGTGCACAAAATCCTGATATTCGGAGATTATCATCAGAAATTTTAGAACATCCAGAAGTATTAGATACTGATGATTTTGAGATGAAATTTTCTAATATCCCAGTTAGACGGCACAAAACATTACAAGAAGTAAAGTCGCATATCGTAAAAAACATCTTAACACCCATTAGAGAAACAGATTCTTCATTAAAAGGGCAAGACTGTGTTATTCTGATTGAATCAACATTTTTAAGAGGTGAATATAAAGGAAAAGAAGATTTGCGGGAATTGCTGATAATAAAGGATGTAGAGGAGATATCAGAAAACAATATTGGCGATACTGCAAATAAGTTGAGATATTCCTCAATACTAAAATTCAAGGGCCTTGAAAAGAAGAATGTTTTCTTAGTGATTTCCAAACCAAGTGAGATTAATAAATATGAAATATTTGTAGGGATTACAAGAGCTATTTTAAATGTCGAAATTAATGTAGTTGAGTAATGGAGTTAATTAAGCAACATATTAAAACGCATTTGCCAGATTTTGCAGTTTATCAACAATCTGTTTCTTTTGATGAATTGTTTATAAAACTGTGTTCTGCCAATAAATTAGAGAACAAGGCTCTTTTACAATATATTTTCGGAATTATTGAAACTAATTCTCGCCCTCCATTAAATCCTAACTTTTTAAATCCTCTTCATTTACACCTTGATATAGAAAACAATTTAGAAATTAAATCCTTGATATTAGAGTTTTTGTGGCATTACTATTTTAATAAAGCATACGCATTGGACAACAAGGAAGACGTAAATTATCAATTAGAAAATAAAATAAAAAAATTAACTAATCTTGTAAATAGACCATTAGAACTTCCATATAATGTAACTAAACCACAAGAGAAAAAACTTAGAAAAGAAAGATGTTTAATTAGAGAATATCTCAAAGCCTATAAAACACTTGACATAAAGTCTACTCTTACACCAAAATCACTAATCAATGTAAAAGTAATACAGGATAAATATCTATCTGAATTGCTTGAGAAAAGTCCTTTTTTATTGCGTATTCAGGAATTATCAGACGTCAATTCGTACGTGGTTTTAAATCTTGAATCGTTCACCGCTATTTCAAAATTAAAACTCAATAATATTCCAATCTTCAAAATATTTGAAAACATTATTCTTTTTGATTGTGAGGATAGAGTCCAGAGATTTAGCCAATTAAATTTTCAAAATTTAGTCAATTTAAATCAAAGACACGGAGCAAATTTTAAAAATTTTATAGTAATAACATTTGATAATGAATGGTATTCAATAAATTCAGTCCGAAATAAAATTGATTTAATCAAAGATCGATTTAAAATTCCAGATACATCGTCATACACCATACTTAAATCAGAAGTAGATTTTCTTCTCGAAAGAAAAGAAAGTTCACAACTATCAATTGAATTTGTTGGGTACGATTCATCAAGTTTTTGGGATACGTTCGTGTTGGAAACAAACATCAGAGAATTGTATGAATTAAGATTAATTAAGTTGATAAATATTTATTCAATTTGCTATACTGATGAAATTAAAAATTATATTATTGGTGAAATCTTCTCAAACAAGGAATCATCGGAACTGATTTCTTCAACTACTAAATTGGCAATGCTTGAATTAAGAGATGAAGACATTGAGGTTTTAAAGGAAGCTCTTTCAAACACACTTGATGTATTAATGAATTCAGGCATTAAATCAAAAGTCTCAGATTTAATCACAAACAACCCAACAATCATTTTAGATGAAGCGATTTTGAGAAATCAGAATTTATTATCAAAACTCAGAAATTACCTTGGTTTTACGAATACATCTAAATTTAAGACTTGGGCAGATTTGACAAATTCAGATTTAAAAAATTTAGTAATCCTCTCCTATCGGGATCAAGGCAGATATCCAAATTATTATTTCCCGAGTTTATTGGAGCTTGATTTAGATTCCGAATGTATTGCAAAAGCAATATTGCCAAGCTTTCTCTTTAAACAATATTATAATTGGTCAAAATACAATCTTTATAAAGAGTACCATAAACTCTTAACCCATTCTATCAGGGAGCAGTATTTTGAGTGGAATAAGCTCAAAAATAAAATACAAGAATTAAAGCCTGAGCAAAAGTTAAATATTGACTGGAATTTAGAAAACGAATATTCAAATTCAGACCAAAGAGAATCGTATAAATTAAAACTGAAAGGGCAAGGAATCAGAACTGCTTACAGTTCTGATTTATTTATTATTTCAGAAGATACGAAAACGGTGATTAGAGTTGTTAAGATTGATTATTTATTGTCACTAGACAATGAAGATAACAAGGTCTTTATTCAGAAGCTAGATGAGATACAGCAAAACATAAACATTTACGATAAAATAGTTGACAAAAAACAACAAGAAGCAGAATTAGAGATAATTCGGAAACAATTCAATTTAGGTGATGAGACCGCTGGAAGACTTTGGAAAGTTCTTTTAAAAAATCTTGCCGAGGTTCAAGGAGAAGATCAACTTTATTCAGAGTTGAAAAAGTATTTTGAAGGTAAAGGAATAAAAATTGTTTCTCAATTTCACTTCAAAAATAGTTGGATTAATCCCCAAAGTGAATCAATAGCTCCGCTTAGTAAGCGAGTATTTATTGAGTTGTGTGAATATCTCAAAATACCAAAAATCTACTTTATTATCATTCAGAGAATTCGCAATTCCTCTAAACAATCAAGTCGTCAGAGTACAAGGCAAATGAATCAACTATTGAAAGATTTATTTAATGACTGCTGTTTTGATACCGATAGAAATCCAAAAGAAATAATCAATAATCGATTAGATTATTATAAGGCAAATCATCCATTAGATGACCTTGGCATTGATGAAAATCATTTAACTACCAATTTAGTAGCGCTTGTTGAACTCATCCAACCAGAGTTAAAACTATTTGAACTTGAAACCATTGAAAAAACAAACAATGAGTAAAATTTTAGAAAAAAGAAAATCTCTAGAGCGTTTCATTCGCGAACAGACATTAGGTCCGGGAATAAACGGGTATAGGTTTGTGGATTTAGAAAATGAAATTCTTCTCAGTAAGAACCTTTTTAAGGAAGAACCAATAAAATATTCCTCTGAGATTTTGGATATTGTACCTGCTGCAATTTACAGTACAGGAATTTTATTCCCTGAGGATAAAAGTGGTACTTGCAAAGAAGGAGTTTCTCTTGATAATAACGAGCAAACCGATCAAAAGGATGAAGCTGATGAACAAGACTCTCAAAATAATAGTTCGGAAGACATTGAAGCAACAGAATCAATTGAATTAAATCAAATGTTTCCTAGAACAATGGGCTTAACTTGTTGCTTAGACGAGAATTTTTTAATTAAAAAAACAATTGAGTTCAAGGTTAATCTGCGATACTATCAAAAACTAAAGCAAGACAAAGAAGGCAAATTCAACAATAAATATGGACTACTTTGTGAAGTGAATCACGAAGAAATTCAAAATTTCATAACCAAGTATGAGCTAAATTCTTTTAGAATAAGAGCAATCAATGAAAATCATTTTCTGTTATTGTCTAAATTAACATCCGAAGAAACAACTCAGATAAAAACAAGAATCAGAGTAATACAAAAACAAATTGCTGAAACGCTTTTTGATTTAGCCACTTCAATTTCAGCAATACCACATTTAACGAAATCCTCTTGTTTTTTAAGTAATTTAAAATCATCTATTTATTACGAGTTAAAAAATAGTATTACTAGTAATGAGACCAGAAAGAAACTATATGAAGTAACACAAAAAATAGAACTAACAGAGAGCATTACAGATCATTTCAGAAACTTGCTAGATGTCTTTTCTGGTGGATATGGTTTATGGCAATCAACACCAGTTGAGAGAACCATAAAATTAAAAAACGTAAACTTCTCGAAGGAATCTAGAAAAATATCTTATTTACACAATAAATCTGTTGAAGAAGTCAATATTACAGTAATCAAAGAAGATGGTTCAACTTCTTCTGGCTTAAAAGATATTTTCCGATTTGATTTAGATGACAAAAAAGAGGACTATGCCTCAATATCTGCAAACATTCAGTTAAGTAGAGATTCTAGAAAAAAAAACAACAAGATATTTCTTAAAATACAGCTGATAAATACGAGTATTGCGTTTGACGAAGCAAAACAAAATGACAATAGGTATTATTCAACATTTAATGAGTTAGTAAATCAAAAATCATTTTTCGGAGTCAACCTTTCAGTTGAATCTGACTATTTAGTGCCATACAGTAATCACGAATACTTTCAAGAAAAAGATAACACATACTCCGAAGACACAACAACAGCTTTCATTTATGACCAATTTAAAGATTATGCCATAGGCCACGGGTGTTCTGTTAAGTGGAGTAAGCTAGGAGTAACACTTAAGGTTGAAGCAGAGTATTTGCCTAATTGTGAAACTCCGGATATAGACCCAATACCAAGGGATAAAAGTAGAAATGCAGTATATAATAACAAGGAAGGATTCATTTCTCCTTTGTTTTTAGAAAATTCTAAGTCACAAGAATTTAAATGGCTATCGGTTTTTTCAGACGCAACTAACGATGAAATTGTAAAGGGTCTTAATGATTTTGTTGATTCCTACGGGAGTTGGATTGAGCTAAAAAGACAGGATGAAAAATATCAAGGCATTTATTCAGGCATTGCAAAACAAGAGTTAGACAAATGCGAAGGTGATTATCTGAGAATGAAAAAAAACATCCAAGATTTCCTTTCAGGTGACAACAATAGAGAAAAACTTGATTCATTTCGATTGATGAATGCTGCTATGTTTATGCAATTATGGCATTCAGTCAAAGCAAAAGACGATAAAGTGATGCCTTTAATGAATCAAGATGATTTTAGTTGTTTTAATTCGGAATTTTATAAAAAAGCAGATGATAAACTATTTCCGCCTTACACCCAATCTGCTGGATGGAGAGCATTTCAGCTTGCCTTTATTCTACTAAACCTAGATGGTATATTCAAACCCGAAGGCGATATAAAATGGGAGAGACGAAATAATGAAGTTGATTTGGTTTGGTTTCCAACAGGTGGTGGTAAAACAGAAGCTTATCTCGGTTTAATTGCTCTCACTATTATCAATCGAAGAAAAGAGTTTAAAGAGAAAGGCGGTGGGACTGCTGCAATAATGCGATACACACTTCGATTACTCACAATGCAACAGTTCCAAAGAGCAAGCTTAGTTATTATGGCTTTGGAATTAATCAGAAGATGGGGTAATTACGAATTAGGTAACGAGTCAATAAATATTGGCTTATGGGTTGGGGATAATTCTTTACCTAATAAAATTGATGATTTAGTTATTGAATATGAAAACCTTAAAAATGGCAAGAGTAACAAAATTCCTTTCTCAACTTGTCCTTGGTGTAACTCAAAATTGAACCCAATTCCAACAGGTACAAGAGTAAAAGATACAAATGACACCTATAATTTTAATAGGGTTCATCTTTATTGTGATAATACTAAATGCAACTTTTCAGAACCTGATTTCTTTGAAGAAGATAATCTTAGAGGAGCTATTCCTGTAAATCTATGTGATGAAACCATTTATCAACACCCACCAGCACTACTTTTTGGAACAGTTGACAAGTTTGCTCAATTAGCCCATAAAGTAAATGGTCAGAATAATGGGAGAAATTCTGATTCAAGGAGAATTTTTGGAACAGGGAATTGGGAAGCGGGAAAACCTCAAGACGGATATTTACCACCTGATTTAATAATTCAGGATGAGTTGCATTTATTACTTGGGCCTCTTGGTTCTGCTGTTGCTTTATTTGAATCAGCAGTTGATCAGCTTTGCACAAGACAAGATGGAACAAGACCAAAAATAATTTCATCAACGGCAACCACGAGAAATACGCAATTACAAATTGCAGCACTCTTCGATAGAAAAGTAAATCTTTTCCCGAAACCTGGAGTTGAATGTGATGATTCTTTCTTTGCTTTTTATAAAAGAAGATTTAAAAGTATTGATGACAAAACGCCTGAATACCTATCTAAAAGAAAATACATCGGTGTTTTGCCAACGGGAAGAACTCAGATTTGGATGCAAATGCGTTTGGCGGCAATCATAATGACTCACAGAGCCATTTTTGAGTTAAAAGAGTTGGGTGAAAACCATCCGATTGATTTCGATTCTTTTTCAGAGTTCGAAAAGGCAATGGACTACTATCATACTACTATAAGTTACTTCAACAGTCTTAAAGAAGTTGGTAAAACCCAGTCGCAGGTTCAAACTTATATTTTGAAGGAACTTAGAAGAGTATTTTCAAGAGTTATAAGACCTCAAAAGCTAATGCATTCACTCTATACCTATGGCCCAATTCAAGAATCTGAACTAACGGGAAGGCTTTCTGGTGAAGAAGTTAAAAATGAACTAAAAAGTGTTGAAGCTAAATGGGAAGCGAAGAAACGCTTCGCAAGAAGCGAAAATAACGAATTGGTTAGAGGTAAAGTTCCTCCAGAATTCGTTGTTGCAACAAATATGATTTCAGTCGGGATAGATGTTTCAAGATTCAACACCATAATTATGAACTCTATGCCTCGTAATACAGCTGAATATATTCAGGCAAGTAGTCGTGTTGCAAGGAATGATTATGGACTTGTTTTAACGGTTCATCATCCATTCAGAGCAAGAGATATTTCTCACTATGAAAAATTCATTGAGTTTCACGAAAAAATGTATAGCTACGTTGAACCTATTTCAATAACTCCATTTACACAAAAAGCTGTAGAAAGATATATGGGTTTATATATAGCAACAATGCTTCGTCACAGGACCAGATTTACTGAACGACTTTCTGCAAGTGATATTTCTTCAATTTCAGAAGCACAACTATCTGAAATAATTTCTGAATTGACTGACTACTTTGAAGAACGAAAAATCAGAATGAACACTTATGACACTTTAATTAGTAATCTACTAAAAAATGAAAATGTGGAACAAATAAAAAGATGGATTCAAGAGGCATTTTCTGAATGGAAAGAAGAATCAAACAGAACTTTGGAAGATAATAAGACTTTTGTTTTCAATAATAAATCGGCAAGGTCAACCCCACCCCAAGAACAACTCTATGTTGATATTGAGGAATATGAAGGCAATATACATAGTAAAAAATGGCAAGTTCCAATGTCATTGAGGGTAATTGAACCAGAAGCTGCCATAAAAATAAATTCAATATAAGATGAAAGTATTAAGGCAAAATCAATATAATCAAGGAGTTGGCAAATATAAACTACTATCCTCAACTTCTGGCGTTGGTTCAATTATTACAACCAAACTTGGCTCTTATGTTTTAATTTCTGACATAAATAAATGGAGATTTATAAAATGGGCAAATTCAAAAATTGAAGTTATAAGAACTAACAACTCAGATGACAGAAAAGTATATGAGCTGAGCAAGTCAGAAATTTCAAATAGAGGAATTGAATTTATTGATGATCAAAGATTTATTAAATTCATTAAATCCGAGAAAAAGCTTGAAAACTTAGTTTGTTTGATTGGCATTCCACATATGGCTTTGAATGAATCATTCAATACACCTAATTGGAAAAATCATCCAATAAGAACTGCATTAGAAAGAACAGGTGAACAATTTGAAGGAGTTTCAAGCCATTATATGATTAATGGTACTCACTTTCCAAAATGGTTTAAAAATTCCGATGGTGAATTAAAATTAATAAAAGAATGGTTTGCAATCTGGGAAAAAGAATGCCGTAAATATCCTGATACTCTAAAGCTAGATAATTTCTCACCGCCTAGAGATGCTCTGAGCAAAAAGGCATTTATTCGTGAAATAAACTCAAAAAATGAAGACGGCAACCCGATCAAAATTCGAGAGTATAAGACTCTTGAACAGACTAACTTAATTTTGATATGTCCTAATGGCCACCTTTCAGATATTCCTTGGGCTAACTATTTACGATGGAAAACAGAAAAGTATTTAAGACTTCGTCCTGAGGAAGATAAAGGGGAAAATCTTATGTCAAATGAAATGGTGGGCCCTTGTTGCAGTAATCCAAAACTTAAGTGGACAGAAAGCAAAACAAAATCTGAAGGTTATGGTAGTATCTACATTGAATGTAATAGCTGTGGTTTAGGTACGGGTTTAGACAAGGATAAACCTAAAATCAATCTTGAAGGGATAAATAGTATAGAACCGTATTGTATTGGTCAAAAACCTTGGGAGTTAGACCTTGATAATCCCACAATCACTCCTTATGAAAATTGCTACATTAGAAACGACAATAAAAACGGTCGTGAAAAAATGAGAATTGCTTTGGTAACCGCTAATAATGTTTACTACGCTAATGGTTTTTCAAGTCTTTTTATACCAATTTACTTAGCGGAAAATAAATCGAAAGAATTAATTGACGCATTAAAAATTATTGAAGAAAGATACAACAAGAGAAACTCAACTAATCCAATAACAAAGGAAGATTATTGGGATAAAAAAATTGAAGATGATTTTGATGAGTTTTTATCAGACAATGGAATTGTTGTTACCGTTGATATGGAAAACTTCAAAAAGCAGCTCAAAAGTGAATTTCTTAATGTAATCTCCGAGACTAACGTAGATAAACACGAAGAATATAGATGGCAAGAGTACCGATGTTTTTCTCAAAATTCACTAATTAATGGATTAGACGACAATAAAGGTTTAAGATTTAAGGACATAAAGCTACCTGATGAGTTAACAGATTTCTTTATAAAAATTCAGCAAGTAGAAGAATTAAAAGTAACTAACGTACAATTGGATTTCACAAGAGTAAAACCTAAAGAACGAATTGTAGTTAATGGTGAGGTGCAAGAATCTTCAAGTGGTCAAAATATATTTTCTATTGACTCTAAAGAATTATATACACTTCCTGCAAATGAAACGCTAGGAGAAGGTCTTTTCTTTGAATTCTCAAATGAAAAAATTGATAGTTGGGTATCTGGAAATATCAATGAATTAGAAAATCGATTTGGCAAATACCTTAATACAATTCCAGATTCAAATAGTCAAGGTCTAAGCTCCAAAATGAAAATTTACAACAACAAATACAAACACTTTTTAATTCACTCCTTCTCACATATGATGATGAGAGAGTTAGAATTTTCTTGTGGTTATCCAACAGCAAGTTTAAAAGAAAGACTATACATTTCGACAAACCCTGAAAAGCAAATGTCAGGTTTATTAATCTATACAGCAGAAGGATCAGAAGGTAGTATGGGTGGTTTGGTTTCACAAGGAGAACCAGAAAAAATTCTTGAGATTATAAAAAAAGGACTAGAAAGGTCAATTAATTGTTCTTCTGACCCATTATGTTGGGAATCTGAAGGACAAGGAATATTTGACTTAAATTTATCAGCTTGTTTTTCCTGTTCTTTAGTAGCAGAGACAGCTTGTGAAGAAATGAATCTAGGGTTAGATAGGCGAGTTTTGGTGGACGAAGATTTTGGATACTTTAAAAGCATACAGACTTAATCCACCCATTTTGCAAGCACATTGCCAAAGCCGCACAAGCCAACACTGCAACCAAAGCTTTGTCAAAGAGCTTGCAAAGCCAACGCAAGAGAAAAGAAATTTTAAAAAATGCCCCACCGCACGACAAAAGACAATGAAAATGATAGCGACAAATAGACCAAAAAACACTGCAGACAAGGAAGCACTGGTGGTAACAGGCGTTTGGCTCAATGGCGGGTGACGTGGTTAATTGAACATTCTACCTCGCATCAACTTTTGTGTTGTATTGACAGTTTTGTGCTCTGAAATCCGCCACTGCGCCAAGCCCCGAAACGTTAGCGGCAATTGCGAAACACATTCAAAAGAAATAATGACTGAAACGGAACT
>ENA-UOOM01002930-UOOM01002930.1-fermentation-metagenome-genome-assembly--contig:-NODE-2930-length-13198-cov-4.023739_pt1 | contig 13198 bp, 11 predicted proteins | sample MGYA00245781_ERZ724031 | MGnify/ENA primary metagenome ERZ724031 (study PRJEB28704, sample SAMN03018317) | fermentation metagenome | biome: anthropogenic terrestrial biome; feature: soil; material... | reverse complement strand
GCTCATGGACAATGTCAGCAACCAACTTGCGGACAAAAAACTTGAGCTAAAACACCTAAAAGTAATAGTGATATTATAGTGGTGAAAAAAAAATCACTACCCTCATATGCTGTTTAGGAACACAAGGCTAAAAGATTCTTATTAGTGTTTTTTGTATTGACAAATTATTGTGAGTTTAGTAATATAATATTAACGATAATGATTATCAGTATCAAAAAACATTACTGGAGGCGTTTAAATGAAAAAAATTAGTATTATATATTGGAGCGGTACAGGGAATACGGAGTTAATGGCAAAGGCAATGGAGGAAGCATTAGGAGACGTACAAGTAGAATTAATACCTGTAGATCAAGCCACAGTTGACCATGTTCTTCAGGCAGATGGCGTGGCACTTGGTTGCCCTTCTATGGGTGCTGAGGAACTTGAAGAAGAAACCATGGAACCCTTTATTTGTGAATTAGAGGCAGAAAATTTAAAAGGAAAACCTATGATATTGTTCGGCTCATACGGCTGGGGGGATGGCGACTGGATGAAAGACTGGCAAGAAAGAATGAAAAAACTAGAAGTCAATTTAATTGACGAAGGGTTAATTGTTCAAGAAGAACCTACGAAAGAAGGCTTGATCCAGTGCAAAGAATTAGCAATGCGCCTTGCGGAAGTGGTAAAAAAGTAGAGGATGTCTGTGGATTTATCAAGCATCAAGGTAAAAATTGTCTTCTATGTAGATATTGGAAAGTTTATCATGACCCTGATAATGCCCAGAAACAATTTGAAAGCTTCGATTGTGCGAGGAGATTAGTGATACAGCAAGCTATAGAAAAGTACCGTGCAGCATAAGGAAAAAATCGAATGTAGCTTCCACTCGAGTCAGATTCCACCAAAGCATAGCAAGATTATTTTCAGAAGAGAGGTGACTAGGAGCAATAGTAAACATGTAGACGAGCGCATCCATCCATAAGGAGGGTGCGTTTTTAATACAAGTGTTAAATATTAGATTCAAATGTGATACTGCGCATGGTCTTTATAGGAATCTTAAGTTAATATAAAGTCTAGGCCTTAAAGTATTGCCACGAATTGACGATATATTATATATTATAGTTTTAATACTTTTCAGCCAAAGAGGGGGTATATTAGTTGTATTTGCCGGATATTGTTTCAGTTATCTATTATATTGCGTGCGTAATCTACTTTTTTTATGGGCTACTGATTCTTTCATATAATGCAAAGTCGACGATGCATTGGTTATTTTTTTGCTGCTGCTTGGATATGTCTCTATGGGCTTTATCCTTCTCCATAGGAAATGTGGCTACAGACTATGAAAGCGCCCTTTTTTGGCGTCGAATTGCATCGGTTGGCTGGAGTTCACTGTTCAGCTATTTTCTTCACTATATTCTTTTATTGACAGGAAACAAGCTCTTAAAGAAAAAGTCGATTTACATATTGCTCTACATGCCGGCGCTTTTGAATATCTTCTTATATGGTATTTATACAAATACTGTAGTTCAATCCTATCATCTTGTGCAAACATACTTCGGCTGGATCAACATATCTGGGAATACCTTGCTGGACTGGTATTATAATCTTTATTATGTTGGCTATACAGTGATTGGTATTGTTCTTCTGCTTTACTGGGGCTTTACCTCAAAGGAAATTGCCAAACGGAAACAATCTGCTATTATTGGTATTTCTTATATTGTTGCTGTAATCTTTGGAACGTTGACGGAATATACTATTAATTATTTTTTAAATGTCAAAGTTCCTCAGCTTGCCCCGGTTATCATTCTGATTCCATTATCCGCTATGTTGTACTGTATCAGACGATATAACTTTATGCGTAAAGAGATCCAACACGAAGAACCAAAAGCCAATCAGATTCTAAGCGAATATACTAAAACAAAGCTATACTCTTATCTGTCTATGACATACGTGATTGGAGGATTCGTGAATTTTGGTATGCAGTTTTTTTCAAAGCGTGAGCAGATTGGAGATATACTTCTTTTCAGTTCAGTCCTATTTGGATTGGGTCTTGTGATTAATATTATTCAGAACGTGAAGATAAAATCGGAATACAAGCAGCTGTTTTCCAATATTGCTTTTATTGTTTCCATTCCGGTTATCGTTTTGAAATATACTGATGTATCGGGTATTTACGCATGGGTGGTACCCGTGATCCTGATGTTGGTAGCCATAGCCCTCAACCAGCGACATATGCTCTATCTCATTTGGGTGGTGACTTGTGCAACCTTAATATGGATCTGGGCTAAAGCTCCGGTTTTGAACATCACGTTTTCCTCTGTAGACCATTTGTCTAGGATAATAATCTTGACGATAATCCTTTGGTTCGTTTTTTACATCAACCGCACGTATACTAATATTATCAATGTAAACAAGGAGAAGATCAGGTTGGAGAAACTATTGAATAAGATATCCAATCTGTTTTTAATCACAAATGAAACCAACATCGATGAAATAATGTATGAGGGCATACGCCTTTGCGGGGAACATTTCAATTTGCAATGCGTCCACTTATCATTCGGTTCGAAGGAAGGCCAGCTGGATAGCTATAAATGGCATGCTTCTCGGGTAGCAAAATCCGAACACCAGTGTAGCTTAGAGAAGCTACAGGATATGATTGTAGACGTTTATGTGGACAAGCTTGCAACCGAAGGCAGCCTTTTCAAAGCCGATTCCAAGGCGTCAGCAGAAAATGAGCCAATCGCCAAACTGCTTGAAGCTATGGGTATAAAGTCTCTAGTCATCAAACCGATGAGGGACAAAAATGAAACAATCGGTATCTTATGCCTAGGTTCTACCGAAAGGATTCTGACTTGGGAGGAGGAGCAGCAGCAAACTGGGAATTTGATTGTTCATCTGATTACCGATATATGGGCAAAGTTGGAGGCTGAAAGAGAATTATCCTATCAAGCAAACCATGATGCTTTGACAGGCTTACCCAACAGAATCACATTTTTCAAACAACTAACCCATGAAATAAACAAATCGAAAAAAAATGGTAATCTAATAGGCATCGTTTTTATTGATATTGATGAGTTCAAATCCGTGAATGATTCCTTGGGCCATGATAGTGGGGATTTTATATTGACTCTGATTGGTAAGACCTTGCTCGACTGTATTCGTCCAGCTGATTTTCTGGCGCGTTTTGGAGGCGATGAATTTTTAATTATGATTCCGCAGATGGATACAGTGGATGATATTCGGAGGCATACAGAACACATAAGGAACAGCTTCAAAAAACCGTTTATAGTTAATAATCAAGAGTTCCATTTGTCAGGCAGCATCGGGATTTCTGTATATCCCTACGATGGCAGTGACCCAGAGACACTCATAAAAAATGCCGATCTTGCAATGTACAAGTCAAAAGAGCAAGGGAAAAATCAATACAATTTTTGTACTGAGGAAATGAAAGCGGAAACCGCCCGAAAGCAAAAACTGATAGAAGACCTTCACCAAGTACTGGAACGGCAAGAATTGCAGCTGTATTATCAGCCTCAGGTCTGTGCGAAATCAAAGAAGATTATAGGCTATGAAGCTCTCCTCCGGTGGTTTCATCCGGAATTAGGCATTATATCGCCTGGTTTATTTATTCCACTGGCGGAGCAGATTGGACTGATTAGTCATATTGGTGATTGGGTATTGATGGAGGCTTGCTTGCAGTGCAAAAAACATCACTTAAAAGGGATGAGGGATATTCGAGTTGCCGTTAATGTGTCGATTTTCCAGTTGCAAAATCCCAAGTTTTTTAATCGTATCAGCCAGATATTAGAGGAAACTCAACTGGAGCCTCACTACCTGGAGCTGGAGATTACAGAAAGTGCTACGGTTAACGAGCACCATAAGATTATCGAGTTGATTGGAAGCCTGAAAAAGCTGGGAGTATCTGTTTCTATTGATGATTTCGGAACCGAATACTCATCGCTTAGCCGTTTATGTGATATGCCTGTCGACCGCATTAAACTGGACATCCAATTTATCCGTGGCATTGACCAGAAGGAAAAGAATAATGCAATCATACGTGAGATTATCAGGTTGGCTCATACCCTCGGACTCAAGGTTATTGCTGAAGGCGTAGAAACCCAAATCCAACTCGATTTTCTCATAGAAAGCAACATCGACGAAATCCAAGGGTTCTATTTTTATCGACCTGTACCACCAGATGAGCTTGAGCAGATCTTATTGTCTAGCTATAATGACCTAAACCGCAAAAACTTCGTCAATAGGAATAGTAGCCACTCAGGATGACTGGACAGGAGCCAATGTCAAAAGTAGGACTGTTCTATTACATAAAAACACCTTGCAAGTAAAGGAGTACTTACAAGGTGTTTTTTAATCACTCATTAATAAAGTGATGTAAAACTTTAGGCATAGCTAGATTTATCAGTGGGACTATTATCAGCAGTAAGCTAAATAAAAACACTATAAAATTTGCATTTCCTATTTAAACATTCCTTATTTAAATGATAAAAAGCACACTGTAAATTTGTAATTTTATCTAGCTCAATATTTAAATATTCTTTAGTAAAATCGATTGCTGTTTCTATAGCTGAAAAAGAGTCTCTTTTACAACACCGTGGGCCACCGTATTTACTTATATTTTTAAGTGCCTTTGATGTCATTAAATTACAAAGTCCTCGTTCTTCCTTATTTATAGGGCCCGATTCTTGTATTAAGCTCGTATAAATACCACAACCTACACCAGCTCCACATGCCCCATAAAAACCACAGAATCCTCCTAATATGTTCTTAGCTCTTTTTTGACATTCATCTAGCAAAGTCTTTAATTTTTCTTTTTCATTGATTTTATTTAAAAATGCAGTGCATAATACTGCTGGAACTAAGTAGTGGTGTTCTGGCCCATGCATCTTAATAGATGGGTGCTTCATCAAATTGAATGCCATTTCTAATGGATTAATACCATTCGTTTTTAAGCAGTAGTTTGTTATAACTGTGTATGCATCACTACTATGGCAAACATCGCATACATAATGTCCATTTTTACATACTATAGCCGACTCGTATGTCTCTTTACAGAAAGAACATACTCTTTCTTTGCTTTCGTTCTCATAAAGTACTTCGTCGTGACAAATTAAACAATTAAACGTATTCATTCTAATACACCTTTCTATATGTTATCTATGAAAATGAACTACTAGATAAATGACTTGAATTCTTATTAATTTTATATATAAACTTTCAATAGATAGTATATCATAAATATTTGAGCTCAGATTTCTAAAGTGACAGATAACCTAAATCTTATTAATATTAAAGAAGGGGTTTTTAATTAATGTTATATATACTTTATTTCGAGTTGACAAGAGCAGATGCTATATTTATAATTTATGTAAGCGCTTACAAAAAATTATATAGAATGGATGCTTTTGGGTAACTTACACAAAAGATGAAAATCAATATAAATTAAAAAATATTTACTGCTATCGCATGAAAATTGAGGAAAATATTCTCAATTCATATTTTATAAGAATAGGGAGGATACAAAATGAAAATTGCAGTAACTGCAGATGGAGATACATTAAAAGATGTAGTCTCTGATGAATTCGAGAAAAGCAAATATGTATTTATTGTAGAAATGGATGATTTGAGTTATACCCATTATGCAAACAATCAGCATATAGATCCATTGGGAATTGAAATGGCTAAGAAGATTATTGATTGTGATTGTGAAGGAATTATTACAGGAAGCATAGAGGAAAAAGCATTTGATGAATTGGCAATAGCTCAAGTTACACGCTATTTTGGTGCAAAGCATAGTGTAGAGGAAGTCCTAGAGCTAATGGAAGGTCGTAAATTAGATCTTATCCGTGATTATAAAGGTGGTAACGGTAATCATCATCATCACGATACTTGTGAGTGTGGTGAAAATGAAACGCCTCTAGAAGATAAATAAGAAATGAGGTAAGGTAATGGAAAATTTAAAGGGGACAGTGATTGGAGAAACAGAAAGCGTATGTCCTGTGTGCCTTTCAAGAATTAAAGCACAAAAAATCCAATATGGTGATGATGTATATTTACATAAGACATGCAAGGAACATGGGGATTTTTCTGTGCGCATATGGAAGGGGTTGCCTTCATATAATTCCTGGGCACCTGAAAGAAAGGCAGCTAAGGATGTATATAGTATAACAGAAGTTAAAAAAGGCTGCCCATATGATTGTGGTATATGCCCAGATCACAGACAGCATACTTGCTGTGTTTTGCTGGAAATTACGAAAAATTGCAATTTACATTGTCCTATATGTTTTGCATCTTCAGGAGAAGTTAATGAGGAAGATCCTTCTCTAGAGGAAATTAAGCAATGGTATAAGCTTCTGAAAGAGGCTGGAGGAACATTTAACATTCAAATTTCTGGAGGTGAACCTAGTCTAAGAGATGATGTACCAGAGATCATTAAGATGGGAAGAGATTTAGGGTTTCCTTTCTTTCAATTAAATACAAATGGTATAAGAATAGCTCATGATATAGACTATGTGAAAAATCTTAAAGATGCAGGACTCGATTGCGTATATCTCCAATTTGATTCCTTAAAAGATGAGGTACTAGAAAAGATTCGTGGGAAAGCTTTGTTACATATAAAAGAAAAGGCTATTGAGAATTGTGCAGAATACGGCATAGGTGTAGTTTTGGTTCCGACTTTGGTTAAAGGATTAAACACAGATGAAATAGGGAAAATTTTATACTTTGCCATTGAAAAAATGCCCTATATAAGAGGGGTGCATTTTCAACCGTGTAGTTATTTTGGACGGTATCCAGAAGAGGATAGTGAGCATTTTACTTTGCCAGAACTCTTAAGAGCTATAGAAGATCAAACAGAAGGAAAAATGAAAGTCCAAGATTTTAAACCGGCCACAGCAGAAAACCCATATTGCTCCTTCAATGGAGGTTTTCGTTTAAATCCAGATGAAACCTTAACACCGCTTCAGAAAACACAAAGTTGCTGTTGTTCATCTAATAATGAATCAGAAAGATCAAGAGAGTATGTTTCAAGAAGATGGAAGGGAGCAGTGAATAAAGCAAATGTTGCCCCTAGAAATCAGAAGCCTCAAGATATTGATGAATTTTTAGAACGCACAAAACAGTATACTCTTGCAGTATCCGCCATGGCATTTCAAGATGCATGGAATCTTGATTTAGAAAGACTAAGAGATTGTTATATCCATATTGTAAGTCCAGATAAACGAATCATACCATTTTGCGCGTATAATTTAACAGGAATAGATGGAAGGTCATTGTACAGGAGATAAGACTATAGATAAATTTCATATGAAACGATATAAATAAAATGGACTAGGCGACCAAAATGGTCGCCATTTAATATGAGTTTATGAGGGCGTGAATTGTCGACGTTCAAAACCTAGATATCTGGTTCCTTGAAAAGACAGACGACCCTTGTCACCCTCTGCGAGTTTTCCGTATTCAAAACCGTCTACTTTCAGTTCCATTCGGTCACCGCTTTCTATCTGAAAAGTCACGTAATAGCTTGTGGAAGAGGAACTATGGAAACTACCCATATCTCCTGTATTATGGTGATGATGACTGACATTTGTGCGTTTTGCTACAACGGTCGCTGCTATAGTTAGTCGAGGAGAATGGTTGTTTTTGTTCCATTGCAGAATACTCTTAATTAGTGTAACTCCGATTACGCAAAAAACCAAAATAAACATTATAGAAAAAATAATTTCAAAACCTCCTCCAAAAAAGATAGAATCTATAAACATTTATTATCCCCCTTATTTTAAATTGATATCTTATTATTATATCACCCAGTATATGAGATGCATATGAACAAATTATTAAATTTGTAGCAAGCGCCTATAATTTTAAATAATTAGGGTATAAAAATAACATGGCTAACAGTTTAATTGATTCGGATGTTGCGTTAAATACAATAAATACAGTCTATAATAAATCTCAATTAATCTTACGCGAAAGGAATGAAATATATTATGTCAAAGATGCCAGTTGTTTTTATAGGCCATGGTTCTCCTATGAATGCTATCGAAAAGAATGATTATACAAAAAGTTGGAGAGAAATTGGACAAAGAATACCAAAACCCAAAGCCATAATCTCTTTTTCTGCTCATTGGTTTACACAAGGCACTAAAATTATGAATGAAGAAAAACCAAGAACTATATATGATATGAACGGGTTTCCTGATGAATTATATGAAATTATTTATCATTCACCTGGATCACCTAGCCTTGCTCAAGTTACTAAGAATTTAATTTCAAAAGAAACAGAATATGACAATTCTTGGGGAATAGATCACGGTACATGGTCCGTATTAGTTCATATGTATCCTAAGATGGATATCCCATTATTTCAAATAAGTATAGATGCCAACGCTTCGCCAGAAGAGCATTATGAGATAGGAAAAGCATTAAGATCCTTGAGAAATGAAGGGGTTCTGCTATTTGGTTCTGGTAATATCGTACACAACTTAAGATTAGTTGATTGGAATATGGGAAATGAGGGGTTTGATTGGGCTTATAATTTTGATGATTTTATAAAGGAAAATATCCTAGAGAGAAACCATGAAAATATTTTGCATTTTGAGAATAAAGGCAATCTTGCGAAGCTAGCAGTGCCAACGCCAGATCATTTTTATCCTTTGCTATATATACTTGGTGCTTCAAGTGAAGAAGATAAGGTGACTATTTTTAATAAGTCTGGTGAACTTGGCTCTTTAACGATGACAGGTTACCTTTTTGAGTAAGCTGCAGCCGAAACGGACTAGCTAGTGCATTGCAGTAGACTAGAATTTCCAGAGAGTCCCCAAAGTGGGACTCTTCTAAATTTATCATTTATAAGATGGGAAATTCAAAAGATATTTTTAGTAAGTTTATGTATCTTGGCAATCAAGATTTTATTCAAATTCAGTATTAAGATGAACCTTTTCGTTTATGTTTTTCTCCTTTATAAATTGATCAAAAGTGCCATGTCCTTTCAGAGCAAAGAATTCTGTCCAGCAATTTGTAGTATTTACTTGGCAGTTAAGCTCGTAGTATTTTTCTAAAATGGCTTCAAGTTCATCGTAATCTGCATTGAGTTCAAATAATACTCTTAAAGCATCTTTTATTACTGTTAAAGCTTTTGTTGTATGTCTCTTGTAAGCAGCAGGGTCTGACAAGCTATCTCTTTGCATTTTCGCAAATCGAACCTTTTCAATGATACGAAATATGTACAGATTTTTTAACGCATTAGATAGATCTATATCTGAAGCAAAGCACTTTACTACAAAAGAAGGATTGCAAACAAGTTCTTTTTCATTTTTTAAAGTAAAGTCAATAAAATGCATGACATTCATAAGATTATCTGATTTGTTTGTTTCTGAGAAAAGCATGTGAATAAGGTCAATTAATTTTGGCAATTGGAGCTCTAAATTTCGTAAATTTTCTTCTACAAAAGAAATAAGGGATGTAATAAAGTCTTGCTTTTGATTTGAAACTGCCTCTTCTAAGGTGTTGAGAGTGCTATCAGAAAAGAAATAACGATTCAATAATTTTTTAATATCATCTATACTATAAATCATCTTTTTATCCAACCTTTCTTAATCAATTTCAGCAAGTATATCCTGCGTTTTGCCTTTTTTATTAGATACCCAACAAATAATAACCTACTCAAAGAAAATAGATTTCTTGAGGAAGAGAATTTTTAACGTCAAATGTCTTATAATTTTAGGGCAAAATTATAAGAGTGAGTTTTGAGTTGATTTACAGATATATTCAAAAATCCACTGTAGAAATTTATTAAATATTTAGAAAAATCAACTTTTTATAATTTGAAATCTGATATAATAACTTAAATATGGAAAATTGACGATTATACCCTCTTCTCAATCTATTTTTTAATCTTTTTTATAAGTACAAGCAATAGGAGATAAATAGAAGCATGTTGATATAAGACGTTTATAAAATTCTACCAGGGTGCCGGAGGTGAATTTATGTTTGAAGCAAGAAAAATACTGGTTTTTCTGTTTGTAGGTATTCTTTTGTTTTATAAGATCCAAATTTTAGAAACTATGAAAAAACATAGAGAAGATTCTCATGTTTTTATTATCTTAATTTGTGGACTCTCACTTCTGTGTGCAGGAACTTTTCTAGACACATTTGCAAACTACCTACATAATCAGTATGTCTATCTTACAATACATACTTGCTTTACTGCAGGATCTATCTTATTTATCATTGGAATTATTTTGTGGAGTAATCTAACGAGAAGAATCATTAATGAACTCGAAGAGGTCGCACATTTGGATTCTTTAACACGAGTTTTAAATAGGAAGGGTATTTTAAAAGTATATGAAGCTTTAGTTGAGAAAGGTGAAGATTTTTATCTTATTATCTGTGACTTAGATGGTACAAAGTTAATAAATGATACAATGGGGCATCTGGAGGGGGACAAGTTCATTTGTGATACATCCCAAATATTAACTAAATTTATAGGGAGAAAGGGACATGTTTCTAGAATCGGTGGAGACGAGTTTCTTATAATAGTAGTAGATGCGGACTCACAATTCGTTGAAAAAACAATAGTTTCCATAAAAAACAAAATTTCTAGACTCTATTTAGAACAAGATTTTGGCATAAGTATTGGCTATGCAGCGCATCCAGTTGATGGGCGAATTTTTGAAGAACTAATAGAAGTCGCAGATATTAGAATGTATGAAGATAAAAATAAACATAAGATAACCACAAGTATTCTAGGCTAAATTATAAAAGGATAAAGGAACATTGATTTTTAAGTGTGTTGCAATATTTAAAGGTTCAGAAAATATCTATATGATTATTTTTTGATATGGTGAACCAATAAAAATAGGAGTACATCAAACAAAGTCAATCATCCTATTGTGACAGGGTGATTGACTTAATACATGCTTAAAATAGCCATCACATATTGTGGTGGTGATACCTGGCATCGCGCATTTTGTCAAAATGGATGCAAGGACAGTTAACCTAGGAGAGAAAAAAATATGCTTTTCTCATTGTGATCAAATATTGCCTCTTAAAATTAAATGAATGCATTTTGTTAAATAGTTCCAAGTGTCAATAAAACTTTCTAATTCTTTTTTTCCTTTGTTTGTTAAAGAGTAGTATTTTCTCATAGGACCCAAGTCTGATTTGCGCATAGTGGCCGTTATAAATCCGTTTTTTTGCAATCTTGTGTACAAGGGGTATAGGGTGCCTTCTGAAATGTCTTCAAAGCCATTTTCCTTTAAAATTCTAGCGATTTCGTAACCGTATGTTTCCTTTTCTATATCAATAATGCGCAAGACACATCCTTCTAAACTTCCTTTTAATAATTGAGATTTTTTATTCATTTACATTTCCTCGGTGTATTACATCTTCAATTATATATTGAAGAGTATAGATCGCACCCAATAGGGCTAAAAACACGAGGTAATTTAATGTAAAGAGTACTTGACGAAATAATAATTTACTCACTACAAAAAATATTGTCGTAAGTAAAAATATTAAAAAGAAGATCAACGTCCACCTGCGGTCTTGCTTTTTACTTCCGTGATTTAGCTCAAATGAAATCTTAGGTGCATATTGTAATCCAAAGTAAACCATCAGAATCATAAAGAGGGTGCTTACCACAGTAGATAGAGTAATAGGTACTTCCACAATAAATCTTTTTTCTTTTATCCATGTAGGAAAAATACTATTCAAGCCAATTTCCCAAAAACTAAAAATGAGAAGCATTAAAGGTATATACTTTATTTTTAGATAGATTTTCTTCATGAAATGATAATTGCTTTTAACTTCTGTAATATATTCATCGCAAAAAGCAGTAACATCATCAGTTCCAAGGATTTCTTTAATGTTTTTATTTTCATTTTCTGCTTGTAGAAAAAGATTTAAGCAATGATGGCTAAACTCTTCAGCATCATGCTCACCTAATTCTGAAAATCTAATTCTTAAAAGTATTTCATCAAATATCTTTTGATGTTGTTCATTCAAATTACTACTGTATTCATTCATTTCCTCAATAATTTTTTTCGTTTTCAATTTAGACACCCCTCTAATAAATTTAGCTACTATGTAATACATAATAGTGTAGGTATATGGTATAACATAGTAGCTGAAAAATCAAACTTTTTTTATAAATTATTATTAAATTTTATAAATGGAGTAATCTATCGGTTTTATAACTCAAGGTGTTTGTAGGAATGACTATGAAGATTTTTTATCCCTATGATGGTTTAGAAATATATGATAATTACAGTACCATAAAGATTAATCATATACTATCTTTATACAATCTTGTATTCTTCTGTAAAAAGAAATATAATTACAATTACATAATACTGTGAAAGTGGGTGGAATGATGGATTATATTACAGTTGGTGAAGCGGCAGAAAAATGGGGCGTGTCCGCCCGTTCGATTACATACCATTTGGTTGCAGGGCGTATTGATGGTGCAATAAAAAAAGGTCATATGTGGCTGATACCAGCAACCTCTCCTAAACCCCTAGATAGGCGTACAAAGAAGGTCTCTGCTTCTTTTAACACACTATTAGAGCAAGAAGATACCCTCTTTTCTGTGCTTAATCTTTTTCCCATTCCAATGGAGGTATTTTCTCCTGACGGCGTTTGTTTATTTATGAATAAGGAATTTTTAGAATTTTTCTGCATCTCAAATCCTTCGGATATTATCGGGAAATTCAATGTTTTACAAGACTCCTCCATTAATGACAAGCTAGGCTTAACAGACTATTTAAAGCGTGTGTTTTCTGGAGAGATTCTCACAGCACATGATATAAGAGTACCCTTTGACGAAGTCTATAACGGCTACCAATCCGGAAGGGCAAACCTCGTGGAGCATGAGATGTATCAACAAGATATTACGAGCTTCCCGTTATTGCGTGAGGGCGGAAAAGTGGCTTATATTATTTCGTTGTTCAAAACAAAGCACATATATCCTTCAAGGCTGGATACCATCAAGGTCAAGCAATATATAGATACCCATTGGCTAGATCATTTCGATTTAGACAAGATTGCAAATCATGTTGGCTTATCCCGTCACCATCTTACGCGATTGTTTAAGAGTTTTATCAACATGACGCCTTATAGCTATTATCGAGAGATCAAGATTGAAAAGATTAAGGAAGCTCTGGGGGATGTAGACCTAAATATCAGCGAGGCATTTACTTTGTGT
>ENA-UOOM01002926-UOOM01002926.1-fermentation-metagenome-genome-assembly--contig:-NODE-2926-length-13207-cov-179.526384_pt1 | contig 13207 bp, 13 predicted proteins | sample MGYA00245781_ERZ724031 | MGnify/ENA primary metagenome ERZ724031 (study PRJEB28704, sample SAMN03018317) | fermentation metagenome | biome: anthropogenic terrestrial biome; feature: soil... | reverse complement strand
GGCTGCAGATATAAAAAACTTATTTAATAAGTATACAGCGGAAGAATGAATTGGGTTCTAGAAAAGCGGAAGGGACTGATTAGCAATTTAAAATCATTAATGAACAAATCGCAGCGGAGATAAGAAAAATATATGGAATGAACATCTTTGCAAACGGGAAAGTGAATGGAATATATTTTTCTTATCGTAGCGGTGTATTAAATCTAAATTATGAATTACAGATTGTATGTAAATCCCTTAGTGCGATAGCTCCTTTTGGAAGTAGATAAAATTTGCTATAAAGGGTATACTTTTTAGAAAAAAGTGGAATTATTAAGTTAAAGGAGGATCAAAGTAACTTGAATTGGGGTGCATGGTCTAAGTATTTTTATATGGTTATTGAGATATTACTTATAATACTTTGCACAAAGATATTTTTAGATGTTTTAAAAAAAATAATAACAAAGGTGGAAGCTAAAAACAGTGATAAAAATGATAATAAAAATGCAGTAATTGAGCTTATAAAATATTTATTAACCTTTGCAGCATATATATTAGCTATAGTATTAATTTTAGGGGCAGTAGGCGTGGACACAAAAGATATAGCAAACTTTTTAACTAAAGAAAGTCAGGGACCTTTTAAATTTGTTCTTGCTGCAATAAAAATAATAATCATATTTGTACTTACTAAAATTCTTATTAGAGTACTTAGTGTAGTAATAGATAATTTTTTTGAAAAACAAAAAAAATTAAAATATGGAATGAGTGAAAAAAAAGCTGATACTTTACAAGAGCTTTTAAAAAATACACTTAGATATCTTTTATACTTTATATCGTTGCTTTTAATGTTAGAGCAAACAGAACTTGGAACAAAAACACTGATTGCAATTACAGGCGCCATTGGTGTTGCAGTAGGATTTGGTGCTCAGGGTTTTATAAAAGATGTAATTTCTGGTTTTTTAATCATTTTTGAAGACCAATTTGCTGTTGGAGACTATATATCAATTGATGGAATGAGTGGAACGGTTGAAACAATTGGTCTTAGAATAACAAAAATTCGTGATTTCTCTGGTGATCTGTACATAATACCTAATGGAAGTATACAAAAGGTTACAAATAAGTCAAGAGGAAACATGAGGGCACTTGTAGATGTAGATGTAGCTTATACTGAGAATACAGATAAGGTCATGGAAGTATTAAATAAAACATGTGATATAATGAAAAGGGATTTTAAAGAAGATATTGTTGAGGGGCCAAGTGTACTTGGAATTACAAAATTAGGGGAATCAGGTTTTACTGTTAGAATATTTGCAATGACAAAATCTATGAAGCAGGGGAATATAGAAAATGAACTTAGAAAAAGGATTAAATGTAATTTTGATAAAGAAGGAATACAAATGGCATACCCAACAAGAATAATAATTAATGGGGATAGTGAAAAGAATGGTAAAGGAGTTTAATTTGGGGGATATAGTACAGACAAAGAAGACTCATCCTTGCGGTAGTAATAATTGGGAAATTATAAGGGTTGGAGCAGATATTAAAATTAAATGCATGGGCTGCGGTAGGATAATAATGATGCCCAGATCGAAATTCGAAAAAGTCGCAAAAAAAATAGTAAGAAATTCACAAGGGGATAACAACGATAGTGTTGATATATAAATAAATTTATGGTAAAATAGGAACGTTATGATCCCTGCTCAATTAAATTTGAGCCGTAAGTCCAAAGGGAGGAGGTGAAAGCCGTGAAGAAATATGAAACATTGGTTGTTTTAAATCCTAATCTTACAGAAGAGGAAGTTAAGGCAGTAGAGGAAAAGGTTAAGGAAGTAATCGTAAACGGCGGTGGAGTTGTTGAAAACGTTGATGAATGGGGTAAGAGAAAACTTGCATATGAAATTGACCACATTAACGAAGGATACTATGTACTTATAAACTTCAGCGCAGGTCCAGACTTACCTAAGGAACTTGATAGAATCCTGAGAATTTCTGATAAGGTTATAAGACACATCGTTGTTAAACTTGATTAATTTTTAGGTGGTGTTTTATATATGTTAAACAAAGTTGTTTTAATTGGAAGGCTTACAAAGGATCCAGAGCTAAAATTTACACCAGGATCAGGTGTTGCTGTGGCATCCTTTACTTTAGCTGTAGAAAGAAACTTTGTTAATCAAAGTGGTCAAAGGGAAGCAGACTTCATACCTATAATTTGTTGGAGAAAGCTTGCTGAAAATGTAGCAAATAATCTTGGTAAAGGAAGATTAGTTGCAGTTTCAGGGAGAATTCAAACTAGGTCATATCAAGCTCAGGATGGAAGCAGAAGGTATGTTACTGAAATAATAGCTGATGAAGTTCAATTCCTTGATTGGCCAAAGGATGGAAATGGGAATAGACAATCGAATAATCCTGAGGCGGGAGTTGGCACCACAAACGATGATGTTGGTTTTATGCCTGTTGATGGAGAAGAAGAGGTTCCATTTTAATTTATTAGGTAAGGAGGGATAAAATGGCAGCTCCAAAAAAACAAATGAGACAAAGAAAAGCTAAAAAAAGAGTTTGTTCTTTCTGCATGGATAAGAATCAGACTATAGATTATAAAGATGTAGCAAAGCTTAGGAAGTATATAACAGAAAGAGGGAAGATCCTTCCAAGAAGGATTTCAGGAAATTGTGCAAAACATCAAAGAGAGCTCACAGTGGCTATAAAGAGAGCAAGGAATGTAGCTTTACTTCCATATACAACAGAGTAGCAGTAAGAAAAGTGCCTTAAGGCACTTTTTTCTTATCATAAAATCGTAGGGAACGGTCTTGACCGTTCCGTTGATGAACAAGCAGAATCTAGGAGAGCAAAGCGGTGCCAACACCCAGTAACAATTTCATTCTATAGCATTTGCAGGATGATCAGAATTTAGGGGCGGAGCGGTCAAGACCGCTCCCTACGGCTTGTCTGGCATTTTAATCCTTAGAACATCTTTGCAAACGGAAAAGTGAATGGAATATATTTTTCTTATCGCAGCGGCGGATTAAATCTAAATTATGAATTGAAGTTACGGGTAAATATACTTGTAAAATAATTAAGTATGATGTAGCATTACAGTAGAGGAATGTATAGATTTTAGGGGTTGGAGGTGTACTCCATGAATAATGATGATTTTGATATAATGGGGAATGTAAGGCTTATTGAAAATTATAAAACCTATATGCTTTCATCTGTAGCAGATTTATTTGTTACTATGTCAAAAGGAAATCGTGCCAGTATGGATGATATAAAAGATGAAATATCTGAAATTATAATACTTTCTTATCTGTTATCTAAAAGGCTTAATATAGAATATTCAGAAATTGACGATAGAATTATTAAAAAATTGAAATTAGGCGTTGTGGAAGACAATAGTGTTGAGAAGGAATATGGTGATTATTCCAAGCTTATTCATTACATTAAAAATGAACGGGTAAAATAGGGGGAGTCAAATGAAAAATAACATAAAACTTAATCCGCTTGTTGAATCTGCAATGTTTGCGGCATTAGCAGTTATAGTAATTATTGCAACTACCTATCTTCCTGCATTTTATTTTATTGGTATAATAGTTCTCCCATTACCTTTTGCTTTTGTATATATTAAACATAATTTTAAATATGCTGCGCTAGCATTAGCTACAGCAATTTTAATATCTATTCCTTTTGGAGACTTATTTACTGCAATAAGCCTTGGTTTGACTTATGGAATAGTTGGAATTGTTATGGTTTATTGCTTTAAAAATGATGAATCTGTATTGAATACAATTATTTTTATGGCTGTGGTTGTATTCTTATCAACAATTTTAGTTTATAAAATTTCAGTTTTAATTACAGGTAAAGATGTACTTCAGGTTACTGCAAAAGAAATAAGTAACATTATCCAAAAGTATAAAGGGGTTTATGAAAGTCACGGTGCTTCATCAAGTAAAATAAACACTTTACTTGATGAAAATAATATGGTTTACATTATGAAAATGATTATGCCGGGAACAACGTTTGTTTTTTCAATAGTTTCTACCTATTTTAGCTATAGATTTTCTACGTCAATATTTAAAAAATTTAATTATACACTAAAAGAAGTAAAACCAATATCAAATTGGTATCTTGAACCGCAAATATCGATAGTTCTTTTGATTTTTGTGACAATTTCTTTTATACTTGCAGCTGTAAAAGGAGAAAGAGGAGATATATATATCTATAATTCGTTTTTGATTTTTACATTTGCATTTAGTATGACAGGACTTGGTGTAATAAGTTTTCTTTTTGAAAGAACGAAAATGAAAAATGTTTATAAAAACATACTTCTTATTATAATATTATTATCACCTCTTAATAATATATTATTTTTTGTAGGAATGACTGATTATATTTTTGATTTTAGGAAGTTAGATCCAAGAAGAAAAAGATATAAATAATTTTATCTCCTTTAATAGATGGAGGTTTTTCAATGGACAATAAATTTAAAAATTTTTTTCCTAATACAAAAGTTTATATGCTTATTATAGCTGTACTTTTGGCTATAATTTTTAATTATAATAAACCTGTTGGTATTATTGGGTTAGTTGTATATGGGATTTTAATAATATATAATTTAAAAGATAGCCATACAAGAGATGATGAAATTTCGAGAATTCTTGAGGATATTACTACAAATATTGACATTGCAGGGAAGAGTACTTTATCTAAAATACCCCTGCCTCTTGCTATTGTAGATAATAGGGGTGAGATTCTTTGGGCAAATAGTTATTTTGTTGGAATAACATCAAACAAGATTTTTGGACAAAATATAAATACTTTGATTGCAGATTTTGATTCTAATAAAATAATAAATAAAAAAATAAATTGCTATAATAAGGTAACTATAAACAACGAGTATTTTGATGTACTTATCAATCCTATAGAAGTAAATAGTGAAAAACAAGTAAAAAATTATATCATTCTTTTATATTTTATAAATAAAACCCAATATTATAATATTTATAACACTTATAATGATGAAAAACCTATTATTGCTTTAATAGAAGTAGATAATTATGATGAGGTTTTAAAAAGTACAAGTGAAGAGGATAGGCCAATATTAATTGCTGAAATAGAAAAACATATTAATGCTTTTTCAGCTTCAGTAGATGGTCTTATTAAAAAATACGATGATAATAAATATATAATGATTTTTGAAAACAAGTACCTTGATACTTTAGTAGAAAAGAAATTTGATATTTTAGACGATTTAAGAGATATTTATTTTGGGAATAGAATTCCTGCCACACTAAGTATAGGAATAGGTAAGAATGGCAATGCCTTAGGAAAAACAAGTGATTTTGCAGCAGCAGCAAAGGATTTAGCTCTTGGCAGGGGTGGAGATCAGGTAGTTATAAAGGATGGAGATAAATTATTTTTCTATGGAGGTAAAACCAAGGAAGTTGAAAAGAGAACAAAAGTTAAGGCCAGAGTAGTAGCCCATGCTATATCAGAGCTTATAGATCAAAGTTCTGAAGTTATAATCATGGGACATGAGAGCCCAGACATAGACTGTATTGGCTCATGTCTTGGAATGTATAGAGGCTGCACAGAAAGAGGAAAACCAGCGCATATTCTATTGAATCGCTCTAATGATTCAATAGAAAAGCTTCTTATAAAGTTAAAGGAAGTTGGGGAATACAATGGTATATTTATAGATAACGAAGAAGCATCTGAAAGAGCAATTAACAATCCCCTGTTAATTATAATGGATGTTCATAGAAAAAGTTTTGTTGAGTTTCCTGAGCTCCTCGATATGGTTAGCAATATAGTAGTGATAGATCATCATAGAAAGAGTGCGGATTTTATTGATAACGCAGTTATATCCTATATAGAACCTTATGCTTCTTCAACTTGTGAGCTTACTACAGAAATAATTCAGTACCTTACAGAAAAGCCAAAACTTCGTGAAATTGAAGCCCAGGCACTTATGGCTGGAATTTATGTGGATACAAAGAATTTCACGTTTAAAACAGGAGTTAGGACATTTGAAGCAGCAGGTTTTTTAAAAAGGCTTGGGGCGGATTCAGTTGAAGTCAGAAAATTATTTTCTGATGATTTTGATACCTATGTTGAGAGAAGTAAATTGGTTTCAAATGCAGTTATTGAAAACGGAATTGCAATAGCAGTTCATAAGGGAAAGGTTAAAAATACATTAATCATACCCCAAGCTGCAGATGAGCTTTTAAAAATCAATGGGATAGAAGCTTCTTTTGTCATTGCAGAAGTTGGCAGCGATGTGGTAATAAGCGGAAGATCCCTTGGATCAATAAATGTCCAGCTTATTTTGGAGAGTATAGGCGGAGGCGGACATATGACCATTGCAGGAGCAAAGCTTGTTAATACACCTATAGCTGATGGACTTAGTATGCTTAAAGAATCTATATATAAATATCTTAAGGAGAGTGACAAGAAATGAAAATAATATTACTAAATGACGTAAAAGGCATTGGAAAAAAGGGAGAAATAAAAAATGTCTCCGATGGTTATGCAAGGAATTTCTTGCTTCCTAAAAAAATAGCTATGGAAGCAACAGAAGGTAATATTAAATTAAGAAAATCACAAATTGAATTGGAAAATAAAAGGAAAGCAGAAGAAGCTAAAAAAGCTTCTGAAACAGCAAAAAAGCTTTCTAATATAACAGTTAATATAGTAGCTAAAACTGGGGAAAATGGGAAGCTATTTGGTTCTATAACTGCAAAGGATATAGCTGAAAAGTTAAATGAACAAACTGGTATAGATGTTGATAAGAAAAAAATTGTTCTTCCTGAACCAATAAAGGAAGCAGGTAAATATGAGGTTGAAGTTAAGATATATCCTGAGATATCAGGAAAATTAACAGTTGAAGTTGTTGAAGGTTAATGTTTACTAATTTAAAGGTTAGGTGGTGTGACTTTGGACAGTTTAAGGGTTCTTCCAAATAATATTGAAGCTGAACAATCAGTTTTAGGTTCCATAATTGCAGATAATACTGTTATAGGTGAAGTGTCACAGATATTAAATGGGGATGAGTTTTATAGGGAATCTCACAAAATTCTTTATAGGACTATGATGGAACTGTTTGAGAGAGATGAGCCTATAGATATTGTTACATTGGTTGATACATTAAGGACTAAGGGAGAGCTTGAAACCGTCGGAGGGGTATCATATCTTTCAGATCTTGCGATGTCAGTACCATCTACTGCTAATGTTAAAGCTTATGCTAAAATTGTTCAGGACAAGTATGCTTTGAGGCGCCTTATAGAGGCTTCTAATAATCTTATAGAAAACTGTTATAACAAACAGGATGATGTAGATGATATATTGAATATAGCAGAGAAAAGCATATTTGATATTTCACAAAAAAATAATCACAATGATTTTGAGCATTTAAGTACTATAATAGCAAGAAGTTTTGATGAAATAGAAAAGATATGTAAGAACAAGGGGGAATTAACTGGAATTCCTTCTGGATTTACTGATCTTGATAGTAAAACTTCAGGATTTCAAAATGGAGATATGATACTTGTAGCAGCAAGGCCTTCTATGGGGAAGACAGCTTTTGCACTTAATGTTGCAAGCTATGCAGCTTTAAGAGCAGGAAAGAGTGTGGCTATATTCAGTCTTGAAATGTCAAAGATTCAGCTTGCTTATAGAATGCTTTGTGCAGAAGCAAATATAGACATGCAGAAGCTAAGAACAGGTGATTTAAATGATGAAGACTGGATTAGACTTGCAAGAGCAGCAGGTCCCATGGCAGGAAGTAAAATATTTATAGATGATACTGCTGCAGCTTCGGTTACTGAAATAAGATCCAAATGCAGAAAGCTAAAGATAGAGCATGGGCTAGATCTTATAATTATTGACTATATGCAGCTTATGTCTTCAAACAAAAGAGCTGAAAACAGGCAGCAGGAAGTATCTGAAATATCAAGATCCTTAAAGGCTTTAGCAAAAGAAATGAATGCTCCTGTTATTGCATTATCACAGCTGTCCCGTGCACCTGAAATAAGAGCAGATCACAGACCAATATTATCAGATCTTAGAGAATCTGGTTCTATTGAGCAGGATGCTGATGTTGTAATGTTTTTATACAGGGATGATTATTATAATAAGGATACGGATAAAAAAAATATTTCCGAGGTAATAATTGCAAAGCAAAGGAATGGCCCTACAGGCACAGTAGAGCTTGCATGGGTTGGACAGTATACCAAGTTTGGAAATCTTGATAGATATCATAATGAATAATTTACTGCAAATAATCCGGAAGAAAAGCTTCCGGATTATTTACCTTCAAGACTTCACCGTCTATTCTGTAATTTAGATTTAATACACCGCTGCGATAAGAAAAATATATTCCATTCACTTGCCCGTTTGCAAAGATGTTCTAAGGATTAATAAAATGGTAGGGAACGGTCTTGACCGTTCCGTTGATGAACGAGCGAAATCTATGAGAGCAGAACGGTGCCAACACCCAGTAACAATTTTATTTTGTGGCATTTGCAGGACGATCAGAATTTGGGAGGGCGGAACGGTCAAGACCGTTCCCTACAGCTTATCTGGTGCTTTAATCCTTAGAACATCTGTTGACAACGCTTAAACCTGTAGTAAAATTATATTATATGCTTCATTAGCGCAGTTGGTAGCGCAACTGATTCGTAATCAGTAGGTCGGCAGTTCGAGTCTGCCATGGAGCTTTAAAGGGAAGCCTTGTAGAATCTATATTCTATGAGGCCTTTCTTTTTTACTATAAGTTTACATAACTACAAATTGGGGACCGATTGGGGACAGTATTTATTCTGTCTTGATGGCTTCGAGGGCACTTAGTTTCATGGCTCTTTTGGCTGGGGAGTATCCAGAAATAAGGCCTATCATTGTGGAAAACGCAAGTGCAAACAGGGCAAGCCATATAGGTATTATTGAAAGCTTTGCACCTTCGCTGGTAGGACCTACAAATTTAGAAAAGTTTTTGCCGAAGAAGTTAAGTATAAATGAAATAATATAGCTGAAGATAATACCAAAAACTCCTCCCAAAAAACCTATCACCCCAGATTCAAAAAGAAATAATTTCTTTATATCTTTAAGTGATGCGCCAATAACTTTCATTATGCCTATTTCTCTTGTCCTTTCGTATATGGACATAACCATTGTATTTGTAATCCCTATTGCAGCAACAAGAAGCGATATAGCTCCTATTCCTCCAAGTATCACTTGGAGAGTATTTGACGTTTTCTCAAGTTGATTGAGATAATCATTTAAACTGTAAGTAGTGAATCCCATATCCTTAATTTTTTGCTGAACATCTTTTACATCCTTTGAATTTTTAACCTTAACAAGAGCTTGAGAATAACCGCTTTCTTCTCTTTGACGCATTTTTGATGAGCTGTCGCTTTTGCTTTCATTTTTTTTATTATCTTTAATAATTTTTTTAAGCTCATTTATATTCATATATGCATAATAGTCTTTTTCTTGATTGCTTTCTTTTAAAATGCCTACTCCTTTAACTTTATACAGCTTTGAAGGAGTTTTAGGCTTATTTTGTTCATAAGGTGCAACTCTTTCATTATAGGACATATCAAAAGTTAAAGACATATTATCCTTTAGAACATCAACTTTTGGTTTTTGCCCATTCTTTGGAGGACCATAATCGTAATATCTGTTTGCAGACTTTGGATCCATAAAATTAAAAGGAATGGTACTTCCAAATACAATAGTTGCCCCATCATTTTTTTCTAAAAGTCTTCCCTCGGATATTTCCATATCAAGACATTTCATAGTTTCAGGATAAATTCCTCTTATGGGGACATTAGCTGTATATTTACCTGAAACTAATTTTATATAAGATTCAAGGATTGGCGTTACAGCCTCTACGCCTAAAATTTTACCAAAAGATGCTACAGCAGAATCATCAAGGGATTTAAATTTTTGATTTCCACCATCAGGACCGCCTCTCCCTCCAGGCATAACAGTTATTACAGTTAAATTTCCCATTTTATCTAAATCATTTTGAAAGCTGTATCTTATTCCATAGCCAAGGGACATCATTATAATAATAGAAGCTGTTCCAATTACAACTCCAAGAATCGTTAAAAATGTTCTAAGCTTTCTTCTTTTTAAGCTTTGAAGGCCCATAAGAATAAGATCTAATTTATTCATCGAAGGTCAAACCACCCTTCTTTTTCTTGATTTTCTTCCTGATGATAACTAAGGCTGTAATGGCGGCAGCGGCCCCTAAGCCTATATATATCCACTGCTTTCTACCAAGTTTTTTATTATTTTGTGGTTTCATTGCTTCTGGTGGAATTCCTTCTGGCATCGGTGGACTTTCAAGAACATTCATAGTGAAATCCTTCTTTATTTCTATGGGCTTTCCAGTGGGATCTTCAAAAGATATAGTAATAAATCCGTTTAAGTCTCCAGCAGTTTTTGGAATAATGCTGGCTTCAAAATATTCATTACCTCCTATATCAAAATTGCCTACAAAATATTTTCCATTTTGCTTTTCAAAATCTCCATTTATAGTGACCATTAAATTTCTAAGCATCACTTTGCCCATATTGAAAAATTCAAGAGAAACTGGTGTTGGCTGTCCTACATAAGCTTCAGGAGGAAAAGATATTTCCCCTGTTTCAAGTCTAACTTGCTGATTTACAGGGATTCCTATTATTTCTGAAGCTTTAAATTCATTCTTATCTGCATCTTCATATTCAAAATTTGCAGTTAAATTATAAGTCCTTGCTTTTGCATCGGGGATTGTAAAAAATTCCAAGGATTTACTTATACTTTCTTTTGGACCAATTGAATCAATAAATATTGTATTGCTGCTGTTTACAGGAGTGAAAATATTTCCGCTTTCACTGGCATCCGTCATGGTGAAATATATTTTTATGTTTTGTATAGTTTTATCCTTATTTGTATTAAAGAAGTTAAGGTTTAATCGAAAGTTTTCACCTGCTTTAACTATTGAAGGATTGCAGTTATACTGCTGCAGAATAAGTTTTGGAACAGATTTATTATTGCCTGTAGAAGGTGAATCATTATTTATAACAGGGATAAAAAACTGCTGCTCTTCGGATACATCTTTTCCGCTTGGATCTTTATAGTCTATTTTAAGAGTAAGCCCATAGCTTCCTGTAGTCATTTTTGAGGCAGCATTTAAAGTGAAATTAATTGGTACAGTGCCAGTCCCATAAAACTTTTTAAAAGCCTTTACATTAGTACCGCCTACAACAGTAAATCCATCATCTTTTAACCCTACAAGGCTTACACTGACGTTATTTGCATCAAGGCTTCCACTATTATATAAGGATATGCTTATATCAACATTTTCACCTGCATTCACGCTTTGAGGATTTATATCAATATTATTTATTGTAAAGTAGGGACTTGTGCTTCTATTTATTACTTTTATAAATATATTTTCAGCAGGTATACCCTTTGAAGAATCATAAACGTCCCCCGAATAATTAGAATATGAAAGATTAAGTTTAATAGGATAAATTTTTCCTTGAGCATTTGAATCTACATCAAACTTAAAATTAACAGCTGCAGATTTCCCTGGAGCTAAATTCCCTATAGACTGGGATAAGGTAAAACTATCTACAGCAAAAGGGCTGCCGCTTTCAAGTTCCGGGGTAATTTTTATATTATTTGCCGCATAGGAACTAACATTTTTTATTGTTACTGGAACTGTAACTGTATTTCCTGCAGTAGCAGTTGGAGCTTCCGAGCTTACAATTGAAAGCTTTGGTGCATATTTAGAAGTATCAACAGGTACTGATGGTGTATTATCATCTGGTGATGGCGGGATAGCATTGAAACCAACATAAGTTTTAATTGGTGTGCTGCCATCATACCAAATTTCTATTGGTATTTTTTTACTTGGGCCACCATCATAAACTAAATCAAATTCAACTGTTGCCCGATTTTCCAACCAGCTTTCAACCTTTTTAATTGAGCTGGTATTTTTAGGATAATAATTTCCATCTTTAACTTCTACATAGACATTAGTTTCATCTGGTATGATACCATTTTTTTCCAAAGTAAGTATTAATTTGAAAGATTCTCCACTATAAATATCTTCCCTTGTTGGATCATTTGAAGCATAAGCCTTAGAATATATAATAACAATATATGGTTCAGGAGCTTTTTCTGTGTTTGATTCAGTGGGATCTCCTGCTGCATATGCATTTTGACTTGGTATGTATAAAATACTTAAAAGTAAAAATAAAATCAATAAACTACTGCCTATTTTTTTCATTTACATCCCCCCTCGTTACCTGAATATTTTGACTTTTCTTTTTCAATTTTCCCATCCCTTATGTATATGATTTTGTCTGCATAAGATGATATTTCAATATCATGAGTTACTACAATAAGTGTTTGGTTGTTGCCTCTTGCCATATTAACCATAAGGTCCATAATTTCAAAGGTAGTTTTAGTATCAAGATTTCCTGTAGGTTCATCTGCAAAAACTATTTCAGGGTTTCCGATAAATGCTCTTGCAATACTTACTCTTTGCTGTTGACCGCCGCTCATTTCAGTAGGTTTATGTTTTATTCTGTCCCCAAGACCTACGGCTTTTAACATTTCAAAAGCTCTTTTATTTCTTATTTCTTTTTTTACACCGCCAAATTCCAGCGGAAGTGCAACATTTTCAAGAGCAGTAAGAGCGTTCATAAGATTGTATGATTGGAAAACAAAACCAACGTGCTTTTGCCTAAACTTTGTAATTTGTTCCTCGTTCATCCTTTCAATATGATATCCATTTATAATAATTTCTCCTTTAGTGGGCTTCTCAAGCCCCGCCATCATATTTAAAAGAGTAGACTTACCAGAGCCGGATGTACCTAATAAACAGCATATTTCTCCTTTTTTTATTTGAAGATTTATGTTGTCCAGTGCGACAACTTTTTCCTCCCCCATTCTATAAACTTTTCTTAGATTTCGAATATCAATTACATTATCCATTCATCCTCCTCCCCCCACAAGATGAAATACCTATAAATACCATTTTTACTTATTATAATATATTGTACTAAATATATATATACAAAATGGTTACAAAAGTAAATTTTTCCAATAATCAAGTGAGTCTTAGAAGGACTGATCCAGGGGGCTGTTGCAAAATAGTATGATTATGACAAAAGCAAAGACAGTGGAGATAAGAAAAATATATGGAATGAACATAGAGTGAGCATTTAGATGTTCTTAG
>ENA-UOOM01002918-UOOM01002918.1-fermentation-metagenome-genome-assembly--contig:-NODE-2918-length-13235-cov-11.986419_pt1 | contig 13235 bp, 15 predicted proteins | sample MGYA00245781_ERZ724031 | MGnify/ENA primary metagenome ERZ724031 (study PRJEB28704, sample SAMN03018317) | fermentation metagenome | biome: anthropogenic terrestrial biome; feature: soil... | reverse complement strand
TTGAGGGGCTAGCGAATGAATATTCGTGGGGGTTCAAATCCCCCCAACCGCACTAAAAATACCGGATAATTGTATGAGTATGCTAATAACCGGCTATGAGGAAGATAAAAAGCCAAAAGGCGCATTTGTAGGCTTCCTTTTGGCATCAAGCAATGTTATCTGCTATATTATTCTTTTACATTCTTGTTACATAGTTTCCTATTACATATCCGTCAATTCCGTTATAGTTTATTCTGTACCATTCTCCCACCTGCTCGGTTATATTTACGATTGCTCCGTTTGGAGCCATACCTATTACTTCGCCGCTTAAGGCAGGACCGTTTCTTATATTCAAATAACCGCTTGATAAAGTAACTCTTCCTGTTTGACCTGTACCGGGCTGCTGACCTGGGCCGATGAAATACTCATTAACGGAATCCGCAATTGCCCGTGCAATTGCATCGATATTATTGGTAATCCAATTCGCATCTTCAACATTGTCATGATATGCAACCTCAATTAAAACAGATGGCGCATTTGTTCTTGAAACTTCACCTAAGCTTGTATTGCTTACAGCATTTACCTGGTCAGGCAGAGGATATATTTCTCTGAAATTTTGAACTAATAGTTCAGCCATTCTCCGACCTCCTGCGCTTCCGGGATAATAAAAAACAATTACTCCTCTGTTTCTGCGTGCCTGGGCTTCTCCGGATGCGTTTGAATGAATTGCTAAGTGAAAATCCACATTCCTTGCATTTGAATCTCTTATAGAAGAACCGGCTGTCATTTCAGGAGTATTTCTATAATAATCTATTCCGTATTGCTGAAGATACGGAATCATTGCATCCACTATTTGATTCATCCAATATTCTTCGTTTCCTTCTGTTACAAACAAATTGTATTGCTGTGTTGATGGGCTTAAATATATAACAGGCATTTTATTCCTCCATTTCTCACTAAAGTTAATTTATTTTATGCATTCTTATCATTACTGTTAACATATAATATAAGGGGGGATTAAATGATTTTAGAGATATGGAGATTTATAAAAAAATATATATTTATTCTAATTTTTTTATTTTGTATATTGGTAATTTTGTTTTCTCTGCGGGGGTAAGAATGTTCAGAAAAAAGACTCTGAAAAACTAAGGTTAGGTCATACAATAGGGCAAGCCGTGATTAACACGGCTTGAGGCAAAAAATTTAAGAGGCATTTATAAATTTTAAATTTACAAATGTATTAACATTATACTACTATTTTGAAAAATTTCAAATATTTTTTTTATATTCTTCCCTTAACATAGACATTAAGTGTAAATCGAAGTACCCATTGTTTCTTTTTGCTGCTTTCCTCATTATGCCTTCATATTTGAAACCAAGGCTTAAATACAACTTTGCTGCGGTATTTCCTATATAATGGTCTAATGATACTCTTTCCATTTTTAAATTGTTGAAGCAATAGTCCAATAACAATTCCATTGCTTCTCTCCCGTAGCCTTTTCCTAAATAATCCTTTTCGCCTATGTAAATCCTTGTAATGTCCATGGAATCTGATTCTTTAGATATTTTTGAAAGATAAATTCTGCCGATAGGCTCTTTATTTTTCAGAGTAATTGTATATTGCTCATTTGAAGAGTCCTGCTCTCTCAAAATAAATTCTCTTATAACTTCCTCGTATGTACGCGCCTTGTTGATAGTCAGGAATTCTTTTATATAATCCTGCTGTTCCCATTTTGTAAATATTTCACAGTCATAAAAAGTGCTTTTTCTTATTATAACATTTTCAGATACCATTTTTTCCTCCGACTATTTGTATTTATATCTATTATATCTGAATATAATGGATTTTTCAAGCAATCTGCTGTTTTCATCCACTATTCCTTTTAGTCCCATAACAATAAGCAAAAAATACAAATAATTTTTGTACACATGTATTATAATAATAAAGCAAAGGATAAAAAAGGTATTAGTCATAATTATATATCTTGAAACTGTTTTCATTTCCAGAAATATTTCTAAAACCGTCTTGCAAATATTTCCACCGTCTAAAGGCACAATGGGAATCAGATTCATATAAGCTAAAAACAAATTTACATTTGAAAAGTCATAATATTCGGTATTTCTAAACCCAAAGTAAAGGCATAAATTACACGCAGGACCTGAAAAAAACAAAATTAATTTTTTAATATATGAAATATCATCCAAATCTGCATTAAGATTAAACCCGAACAATGTAATTTTAACCTTTGAAAAACCTATGTTCAGTAATATTGCCGAAAACACATGGGAAACTTCATGTGCGGCAAGTGCAATAATTAACATTTCCCCAAAGGGCTATTTTATCAAATCATATAATGTTGAAGGATTTATTGATGCACCATCCTCCCAAACTTCTATATGAAGAATCATATTGTCTTCCTTAAGGGCTCCTATTACATCTCCCTTGGATACACTGTCTCCCTCTTTAACATAAGTTTCGTTTATTTTACCGTAAATAAATGTTTTTTCATCGTTTTGAATTATAATGTAGCCTGAAAGTTTTTCATTGTTTCCTAAGGATACTACTTTCCCTTCCGTTATTGATTTAACTGATTGCGTCTCAGATTTAATATCCATACCATGATTGTAATATGATACATCGTCAGTTTTATTCAGTCCGTATTTACGGTAAAGTGTTCCTATAACCGGTGAAGCCGATTCCTTCTTTCCGACAAAGGGCAACTTGTTTATTGCAGCTTTAAAACCACCTGTAATCGTATCTCTCACTTGCAGCAATTCAATGCTTGCACTCATTTTTTCATCTGCAGCATTTATAAATTTTTCCGATAAGTCAGAGTTTATATTCTTTGTTACAATAACTGCCGCTACCAAGACTATGCTGAAAATAACCTGCAGCGCTAATTTTTTATTAAATTGTTCCTTTCTTTTAATGTTGATTCTTTTTTTTGTTAATTTATTCATTTCACCACCCCTTCCATACATTTTATTAATGTGTTACAAGCTTTATTACAAATAAAAAAACTTTTGCGGACAAAAGTTTTTATTTTATATTCTTTATTATATTGTTAATTTCAGTTTTCAGAAAATCAGCATCGAGCAGCATCTCATACCGTATATCTGAATATTTTATGTTTTCTTCGATTAATGATGCTGCGGTTGTTTCCGTAAGCCTTTCTATATCCTTAAGCCTCATCATAATTCCTTTGCGGGCGCCTTTTTTGTTGTACTTGTTTATTACGACAATAAAATTTGCAGCCTTTGATGAAATTGTTTTATCTGTGTTTATTTCCTTAATACAGGAGAAATCATTATTATTTATTGTTATTGCATTTTGAATTTTTGAAAAATCGATATAGACTGATGTCAATTTGTCCGCATCTATGATTAAATAATCGTATCCTTCTATATTATTTAATAAATTAACAAATAATTCTTTATTAATTTCATTTAATTTTCCCGGCACTCTCGGACATGGCAGAAGAGCCAAATTTTCATTAATTTCAATAAGCCCCTGGTCCAAGGGACATGTGTTATTAAAAACATCTGCTATGTCATAAATAATATCCTCGTTTACTTTCAGGTATTCAGATATTTTAATTTTCCCCGAAGATAAATCCATCATGAGGACTTTTTTGCCTGTGCTTGAAAGTTCAACTGCTGTCTTTATGCTTATTACTGTTTTACCGATATCACTTTTTTGCGAACCAATTAATATAACATTCATCTTATATCTCCCGAATATTTTTGTTTCGAACTTCGCCGTCGTTAAGTATAACTTAATCAGACAGCTTCAATAATCTACGAAGTGCCTTCCGCGCAATCGGCAAGAAGAGCACCCCTGATTGATCCCTTTTGATTTGCTAATCAATTATACCGTTTATCTTCAAATATTCCCCTATAACTTCTCTGACTATAGGTATGGGGTAACGTCCGGAGCCTCCCTCAAACAACACGCATGCAACCGCTATTTGGGGGGCATCGTACGGTGCAAAGGCAACATACCATGCAAAGTCATCATATGGCTCTCCCGTTTCGGGATTTATGCCTTCCTTTTCGGCAGTACCCGTCTTGCTTCCCACCTCCACAGGAAATTTTGAATATGGTTTTGCACTGTCATCATATGAAACCATCTTCATTCCTTGTTTCACCACATCTAAATAGCTGTCCGAAGATAATTCGATTTTTTCGGATTTTCTTAATGGTATATAGTCTGTTTCTTTTCCGTCATAGGTTTTTACTTCTTTTATAACACTGACATTGTTTCTGTAGCCGCCATTAGCTAAGGAAGCTGCGTAATTTGCCATCTGCATTGTTGTATAAGCATTATTTCCCTGACCGATGCTTATGTTCAAATTATCTCCCACAGTCCAAGCAGCCTGGTTTATATAGGAATATTTGATTATATCCACCAATGGCACATAATTGTCGTTGGTTTTATCAGGGTTTAAGTTTAAAGCCTTAAGCCCTTCATAAACTTCGCCTCTTGTCATCGGCTCTTCTCTGTCTATCCAGCTTACTATTTCTTCAATTATTTCATTTTTCATTGATGAATCTATAACGGCTCCGTCATTCAGGTATCTTTCCACATTTGCTTCAAGAAATATCCTTAAATAAACACGCATGCTGGATTTTTTACCCTCAATGCTTGGAACTCCTCCGGAAGCTTCCTGTGGTATGTCTATTTCAATACCTGTTTTTGAATTTAAGCCAAACTTACTTGCCATATCAATTATGTCTTCCGCATTGACCTTTACTGTATGCTTTTGATGTGTGGCCAAATTTTCGCCAAGTACAGTTGTATAATAATAAAAGTTACAGGAATTCATTATTGCCTGATACATTGTCTGATAGCCGTGAGACCCGCCAAACATATTATGAATCCAACAGCTGAAAGGTCTGTCACCAACCTTCATGGTGCCGGCGCAATAAACCCTTGTGTTCGGGTCTACTCCCTTTTCCAATGCCGCCAAGGATGTAATCATTTTAAATGTAGAGCCGGGCTGTATTGCAGTAAGCATTGCTATATTGTACAGAGGTCTGGGTGCTAATGGATTTTTTGAATCGTTTAACAGGCTATTCCAATCCTCTGTTGTAATTCCGGTTGAAAACAAATTCAAATCATAGGAAGGGTAGTTTGCAAGCGCCAAAACTTCTCCTGTTTTCACGTCAAGGGCAACCAAAGCTCCCGACCGGGCATTTTCAAATTTGTCCTTATATGCAAAATCGCCCCATTCGCTTTCGAACACACCGCCTTCACGAATTCTGTCCAAACCCTTCTTTAATGATTCTTCGGCTTTTTTCTGCAGTCTAAGGTCCATGGTTAAATATACGTCATCTCCCGGAACAGGCGCCTGACTTGATACTGAACGAATGGTTCTTCCAACATTGTTCACCTCAACTGTTTTTTTACCCTTAACTCCCCTTAAATAATCTTCAAATTTTTCTTCCAATCCTGTCTTACCGATTATATCATCGGTACTGTAGCCTTTTTCCACAACATATTCCTGAATTTCATAATCCTGAGCAATTTTACCAAGATAGCCTAAAACGTGAGATGCGGTTTCATATTGGGGATAATACCTAAGAGGCTCTATTTCAACACTTATTCCATTTAATTCGTGAGACCTCTCGGAAATCATGGCAACCGTTCTTTCGGATATGCTGTAGCAAATATCAACGGGATGGTATGAAAGAAAACTTATTTTATTGTATCTTTCTCTTAATACCATCATATTTCGCATGTCATAATCATTTATTCCTTCAGCTATTTTAAGTGATTCCCTAAGCATTTCAAATACTTCTTCAGCCGTATAATCATCAACTTTCTCAGCCGATTTTACATTGTTTATAATCCAGCTTTTCTTGTTTCTTATGGGCGTGTATTCCCATTCAGCTATAGATATTGAAGGGTTTACATGTTTCAACAGTTCTATTTGGGCAAAATACTTAACTTCATCATCAGTAATCAAATTATATAAAATATCATAATTTTTAAAAGCTATTTCCTTAACAAAGCTATATGGAGTAGTGCTAAGGTCCATATGCTGCTGATTAAAATATTTATCCCTGACTGTTAAATCCGTAAATTCAAAACTTCCCGCTTTGTCATTTTCTATAAATTGAACCGGCAAATCCGGATATATTTCCTTTAACCTGTCGATAAGAATTGACCCCGGTTTAATTTTTTTATTGTTTCCTTCATAAACTGTCTGAAGCAAATTATCAATTGAATTTTTCATTGTCAGAATAACAAAATCATCCTTTGCGGATGTGTTCATTGTTATTTCTTCATTGGACGCATTTAAGCTTTTCTTGGTATTTTCATATTCATCATCCTGCACGAAGGAAAAATCATTAAGCTTTATATTTTCCGCATACCCGTTTTGAACTAAAAATTCATAGGATAACTTCCTAATTTTTGAATTGGAGAAAAGTGAAGCCAAATACTTGTTGTTATTAATTAATAATTGAGCCACTGCTTCTGTTGCATTTATATTTTCTTTTAAATTGTTTTCCGAAAGCCATATTTGAATTTGAGTTTTTGATTCTTCCGTACCTAATTTTGATGTTATATTTTCCTGACCCTCTGCCGCAATGTCTGTATCGGCAACAGGCTTAAGCATTTCCTCAAGATATTCAAAATTCCCGTCATTCAATTTAACGGGTACTTCGTCCTTTAAAACAGCGGCAAGAACTCTTTGCTTCGGAGAAAAATTTTCACCATATATTAACGTGCTGAAATTCAGCCACTCATGAATATTTTCCTTTATAATTTTAATAACTTTTTCTTCGGCAGTGGTATAAGTAATTGTTTCAACTTCCTCTGACTGCAAGTTATGCTGAACGGTTTCAATATTTTCGTTGATATAATCAAATGTGTCTATCTCAATCGGAAAATCGTCAATGGGTTTTTCCATATTTTCATCTAATATTTTGGATAATTTATATGAAATCTCATTAAAGTTTTCCGATTTTATTTCATCGGTATACATTTGCACCGTAAAACTTGACACATTGTCCGCAAGGAGTACACCGTTTCTGTCAAATATTTTTCCCCGGGGTGCCTTTACCGGTATGTCCTTAATTTTTTTAATATCCGCAATTTGTCTGTAGTCCTGTCCTTCCACAATGGTAAGAACCGCCATTCTAAAGCCTAAAGCAACCAACAGCACAACTATTATTAAATATAAAATATTAAAACGATTTTTAAAAAATTTTAACAAATTTAACACCTCATGCTTTTACTTTAAATAAATCAAATATATATATAACAAATTTTAATACAAATACAGCAAGAACCGCATTTATTACAGTTTCCAAAATTATTCCCGGCAAAATGCTTCCGGCCGTTTGAACCCTGAATCTTAAAAAGAATAATATCAAGTACAGTAAAAAATGCATCACTAAGGTTGAAAGTCCTGTTATCGTGCCATAAACAAGATAGTTTTCTCTCAGCATGTCATCGCTGAAGCTTCCTGTTATTGCACCGATAAAAAAATAAATTAAAGTATATACGCCAAAAATATCAAATATCATTGCATCATATAACATACCGGTCATAAAGCCAAGAATTCCTCCGGTTAATCCATCTGATAACATAGCAAGTATTATAAGTAAAATCAGAGAAAAATTTGGAATGACGTTAAAATGATTAAAAAAACAGAAAAATGACGTTTGAAATATAAAAAATAAAACTATTAAGGAAGACATAAGACTTATTCTTTTCATATAACTGCCTTTCACTATTTAGTCAGAACATAAACTCTGTTTATCTTTGTAAATTCAACTGCCGGAGCAACGATAATCCTTTGAGTGGAAGCATCTGTCGTTTTAACAACTTCTTTAACATCACCGATATAAATATCAGGAATATAAATTTCACCGATTCCTGATGTTACAAGATTATCTCCTATATCCGCACTGACTTTGCTGTTGAAAAAATATCCCGTTACATTGCTGTCAATGCTTCCCTGCACAATTCCGCTTTCATCGTTGTTAATGTCTCTAAAACTTACCTTGCAGCTTTCATCCAAAAGGGTAATTACCTTAGACCAATTTGATGAAGTTTCCGCAACTATGCCCAAAAGACCTATCTGTACAATTCCATCTTCTGTTTTCACAGCTTGTATAACTATATCATTTTGCTTTATACCGTCATTTTTACCCTTATCGATGGTGAACCTGCTGAACCAGTTGGAATCGTCAAGGGCAATTACTTGTCCAACAACATAGTCATAAGAAAGGTTTTTCTTCATTTCATATTCTGTTTCCAAGACATCGGATTTGTTAACGATATTTTCCAAAATCCTTACCTGTTCCTTAAGGCTGTAAACAGTTTCCGTAAGCATAATATTCTCTTCACGCATTTTTACAATTTCCTGAACAGAGTAAAATGAGTTGGTAAGGGTAAGACCTGTTTTATAAGTTACTTTTTGAAATCCGGAAATCAAGTTTCCAAAAAAACCTAAATCAGCGTTTTCCGTTCGCCCTATTGATGACAACCCTATCATTATTATCAATATAAAAATAGTAAGAAAGAATAATATTTTCTTAAAATGCTCTCTTAAAAAATTCATTTATTCACCGCTTTACAAATTTTCACTAATTCTGCCTGCACCCAAAGCAACGCTCTGCAACGGATTATCGGCAACAAAGACTTTGATTCCTGTTTCTTTTTCAATATACATATTAAGACCTTTTAATAAAGCTCCGCCTCCGCTTAAATAAATTCCGTTTGTATAAATATCGGAAGATAATTCAGGAGGTGTTCTTTCGAGAACCCTTTTTATGGCATTAACGATTGAATTAATTGTTTCAGTAATTGCTTCTCTGATTTCATCATTTGTTATTGTTATTTTCAAAGGAAGTCCCGATACAATGTCTCTGCCTCTTATCTCCATTTGCTTAAATGCATCGTCTCCGCCGCTTGCATTTTTTTCTTTATTATCCGCATTATCTCTGATATATTCGCTGTCGTTATCTTCATCATCTTCGCTATCTGCATCATCCTCATCATCCAAGACGGATACACTGTTGTTATGGTAATAATCCTTGCTGGCATTTCCAAGCACCATCTTAACTTTTTCCGCAGTAACAAGACCTATCTCCATTTTGTATTTATTCTTAACATAGTCCTTAATATTTACATCTATATCATCTCCGGCAATTCTAAGAGAATCGCTTTCAACAATTCCTCCCAATGATATTACTGCAATTTCGGTTGTGCCTCCTCCTATATCAACAATCATATTGCCGACAGGCTGGTCTACATTAAGCCCTGCACCGATAGCAGCTGCCATAGGCTCCTCCACAAGCTTAACCTTCCTTGCGCCTGCATCATATGCAACCTCTTCCACGGCTCTCCTCTCAATAGAAGTTACTCCCACGGGAACACTTATTACTATATTTGATTTAATAAATCTTTTTTTGTTAAGAGCCTTGGTAATAAAATATTTTATCATTGCCCTTGTTATTTCAAAATCCGCAATTACCCCGTTTTGCAAAGGTCTTCTTGCACTTATTGTTTTAGGAGTTTTGTCAAGCATAGCCTTCGCATCATCACCAACAGCGCATACTTCATGCGATATTGTGTTTATTGCAACCACTGATGGCTCATCTACGGTTATTCCCTTATTGTTAACATATACTAAAGTGTTTGATGTTCCTAAATCTATTCCTATCTTCTGTGTAAAAAAATCATAAAGTCCCATTTATGTTTCCTTTCATTTAAATTAAACCTTCTTCCTTAAAGCTGAAATACACGCCGTCACCGATTATTATGTGATCCAAAATCCTGATTCCCAATATTTTACCGCATTCATCCAATCTGTTTGTCAAAACAATATCTTCGTGACTGGGTTCACATTCTCCGCTGGGATGGTTGTGAACCAAAATTATTGATGAAGCCAAGCTTGCTACAGCTTCATGAAATACCTCCCTTGGATGAACTATTGAGCTGTTTAAACTTCCCACGGATATTCCGGAAATCTTTTTCACGTTGTTCTTTGTGTCCAAAAGGATAATTTTAAAATATTCCTTTTGATAATACCTCATTTCTTCCATCATTATTATGGCTGCATCATCAGGAGAAGAAATTTTTATTTTTTCGATTTTTAGTGTGCTCATTCTTTTGCTTAGCTCCGCAACAGCCATAAGCTTTGCTGCTTTAACGTCACTGATTCCCTTAAATGACTTAAATTTTTCTATTGTTCCCTCTGAAATATTTCGAAGCCCCTTTTCATCTTCCTTTAAAATCCTCTGTGACAGCATAACTACATTTTCTTCCCTGGTTCCTGTTCTTAAAATTACTGCGATAAGTTCTGAGTTAGACAATGTATTAGCTCCATATTTTAATAGTTTTTCCTGAGGTCTGTCATCCTCAGGTATTGATTTTATGGTATAATTAGTATTGTCCATTTTATCCTCCACTATGCAATTATTTGTTTAGAGCAAGCTTATAGAAAAATGTTTTGAGAGTAAAGTATTAAGTTTTGTCAGCGGCAGCCCCTTAACATTATTGTAGCAGCCGTGTATTTCTTTAACCAGCAGTTCTCCGTATCCTTGAATTCCGTATGCTCCTGCCTTGTCAAAGTATTCGTTGGTCTTAAGATACCTTTTAATAAAATCCTGTGAAAAGTCATTAAAGGTTACCTTGGTTTTTTCATAGTCAACTATTTTTTTTGAGGTTTCCGTATCTATGATACATATACCCGTAAAGACACAGTGTGTTTTTCCGGAAAGCAAACTGAGCATTTCATAAGCTTCCTCTTCATTTTCAGGCTTTCCCATAATTTTATCCATATAAACAATTGTATCTGCCGCAATAATCAGTCCATCTTCCCTGCAGTCGGAATACGCCTTAATTGCTTTTTCAAAAGCGACCTTCATGACGGTTGTTTGAGGAAAATCCAAAGAATTTACTTTTTCTTCCGTGTCGGGCGAATAAATTATTAAGTCATTAAAATACCTTTTAAGCATTTCTATTCTTCTTGGAGATTTTGATGCCAATATTATTTTCTTCATATTTAATCCTTAAAACTTTCTGTAAATTATTATTGCTGCAATCAGTCCGATTATTCCCGCAACCGTAAGTCTGGCACTGAATCCGAAAGTAAGTGTGAAAATATTTAAATCCAATGTTGCAGGACCAAATCCTATGCCTTCACCGTAATTAAGTATGGGAAGAACATTTGAAAATGCTTTGCCCAAAATGGTTCCTATTATAACGGATGTCAATATAATTAAAATTAAATAAACCGAATTGCCTTTTCTCATTTTAAGCCTCTCTTTTTAATTTTAATAAAGTTTTTTCTAAATTATCGGTTACATAAATAGAAGTGTATCCCACAAAACATCCCGTAAAAATACTTACCAATGATAATATGGGCAGGTAATAATACAAATTAAAGGTAGTAAATAATATTGCCGCAACAGTTATTTGAGTTGCATTATGTGCCATGGCACCAAGAACGCTTATACCGATTAAGCTAAATTTGCCGCTTAGATACTTACAGCCTATGGACATAACAATTGTACTTACAATTCCGCTTACTATACTGTAAATAAATGTAATTGGATTTGTTGCAATAAGCATTAAAAGAATACTCCTTATTACAACTACAAGAAGAGCATCCTTAAAACCAAATACAACAATTACCGTCAATATTACAATGTTGGATAAACCTAATTTTGCTCCCGGCGCAATGTACGGCAATGGTATCATACCTTCAATTATGCTGAGTATCAATGCTGCCGCCGTAAGAAGCGATAAAAAAATATATCTTTGTAATTTATTCATTTTGCTCACTTTCTTAATTAGCTATAAAATCAATTTCGTCATCACTGCTGTTGTCCACAATTTTAATCAGCATTCTGTTTGGAAGACATACGATTATTTCGCCGTCTTGTGATATTTTTCCCTGGTGTATGCAAATTTTATCAGGGCAGCTTGCATCGTGTATCCATATTTCTCCATTTTCAATATGTAAAATATTGAAACCCGTATCAGATTCTATTTTAACCTCATCCTTAACATCATCAGTTAAAACATACTCTCTGACCAATTCATTGTTAGAGTAAATATATGCTGTCTTGCTGTTTTTATCAACGGCATTTCTGCCTCCGTATAAAATAAAAAAAACGTTTATAATTATTATTGCTATAATCAAACCAATGTCATATTTGTTGATCTTCTTTTTCATAATTTTCCTTTTATATTGTAAATAGATTATTTATTTTATCACCATTTATTTAATATTTCAAGATTGTATATAACCATAAAGCTATTTTTAATAATTATTTAAGAAACAACCGGCATACGAAAACAGGCAATACCATCAGTATTACCAAACAGTGACACATCTCCTTATGTCAGAGTTAATCCTTTCGGGATAGAAGAAATGTGTCAGAAGTATACAAATGCTAAGTTTCTATTACCATAAAATCTGTTACAAGCCTGGACAATCTATCATCCTTATCAAATCCGCAATAAGTCGGGAATGTTCCATCATTCCAGCCGCTGGCAAAAACAATAATGTTGAGAGCTTTTTTTTCGTCCATAACAATATCAGCACATGAGCAATCACTATTTTTAACTGCTGTCTTTACTCTGATTTCGTATTCGTTTAATTCCTCTTCGCTCATCAGGTCAAGCATTTCCATTACTTTTTCATCCATGAAGCATCCTAAACCATTTTCAACTTCATATCCCATAAATTCATCGTAACCGAAACTTTTTGCCGATTCACCTTCCAATAACGCCATTTCCCATTTAACAGGCTCATTGTCATTAATTCTGATTTCGGCAGCAACAGTTTGCTTTTTCCTCTTTTCAGCTTTACCGACATATATATTTACAGTATATGCTCCCGGCTTAACATGCTCTGAATAGCATTCGTCATCATACAACAGGATAGGGTCTGAAGCTACTATTCTGCCGGTCACTAACTTAAGCTTGCCTGCTTCTATCTTTTCTATGTTCATCCTGCCAAATTCAGTATCGATAATTTGAATATTACCGTTTGTAATATTAAGGACATCTAAGTTAATATACATATTAAAGCGCTCCTTTGATAATTACTTTTTTCTTTCGCTTAAAATTTTTGTCAATTCATCCATAAAAGTGTCAATATCTTTAAACTTTCTGTAAACCGAAGCAAATCTGACATATGCTACATCATCCACATGCTGAAGTTCGTTCATTACCAATTCTCCGATAACTTCAGTTGAAACTTCATTTTGAAATGTATTGTACAATT
>ENA-UOOM01002915-UOOM01002915.1-fermentation-metagenome-genome-assembly--contig:-NODE-2915-length-13248-cov-4.404684_pt1 | contig 13248 bp, 13 predicted proteins | sample MGYA00245781_ERZ724031 | MGnify/ENA primary metagenome ERZ724031 (study PRJEB28704, sample SAMN03018317) | fermentation metagenome | biome: anthropogenic terrestrial biome; feature: soil; material... | reverse complement strand
ATTTCTCGGTCAAAATTTGGGGCAGAATCCCCGAATGCTTTTATCCATGACCTGAAGTGCAGCTCGTAGCCGTCGATCAAGGTGCCGTCCATGTCCCAAAGGACCGCCTTGCGAATCGATTTATCCATATTAGTCACTGGGCACCTCGTATTGCTAGAATAAAAATGGGAAAAGCTGCCTCAGCCAGAGGCTGAATGCAGGCCAAAGGTTGAGAAAGATTAAGCCAGCCGCGACTCCGATTGCCCAACCAACCAGTACGTCGCTCAGGTAGTGCAGGCGCAGGGCCACGCGCGAAAGGCCAACCAAAATTGCCCAGGCCAGCATCAGCACTACAAAAGCAGGCTGTCCCGTGATTTGGGCCATGATGGCCAGGGCCATCGCCCGGGCGGCATGCCCCGAGGGGAAGGAATGCGGGTCCGTATTGCGATAGATTTGGCCCCAGTCGCCTTCAGGGCGGGGCCGGCGAAACAGAAATTTAACCCCGAGGACCAGGATAGCCAGGATGACCATGCCGCTCGCCCAGAACAGGGCTAATTCCTTCAGCAGCGGCCGGCCTACGAACCAAAGGGCTATCAGGCCAAAAAGCCAATACCACGAATCGCCGCTGTGGCTGATCACCTGGAAGAGGCGCTGCACGCCGGGCTGGGTGTCTGAAAGGTGAAGCGCCTGGCTTAGGCGGGCGTCCAAAGCGTGCAGCCGCTCAAGTTTATTTCGGTCCTGTTTTATTTCCACGGCTTGGCATTGTAACACGGGCAGCTTTTGCGTTGCCCGCAATCGTTTTATGAGACTATTCAGGCAAGGATTAATGCCGAAAGCGGGCTGAGTTCAGGCAGGACCAGGCGGCCATCGCTGACCTTCAGATGAGCCTCGCCAATTTGGTCTTGCAGCTCTGCACCTTCCGCCATCCGGCCTTGTAGGTCCAGCTCCAGCGCCGCAGGCCGATCATCGGCATTGATCACCACCAAAACCTTATCGTTCTCGTCCTCGCGCAGATAGACCAGCACTTTTTCCTGGGCGTAAAGCACCTCGTAGCTGCCTGTCCGCAGGGCTGGGATCGCCTGGCGCAGCTGGATCAGCTCCTTCAGGCCATCCCGCAGAGTCAGGTTCCAAGTGCCGGGATCCCAATTGAAGCTGCGCCGGTTATCCGGGTCGCGTCCGCCGGACATCCCCACCTCGTCGCCATAATAAATGGATGGTGCGCCGGGGTAGGTGAGCAGGAAGAGGTAGGCCAGGTATAGGCGCTGGACATTGCCGGAAACCAGGCTAAGGAAGCGCGGCATGTCGTGGCTATCCAGGAGGTTCATCTGCGCGTAGGAGAATTGGCGCGGGTAGAGCAGCAAGAGCGCTTCACTACGCCGGCCAAAGGCAGGCGCGTCGAGGTCCTGAACGGGCGGCAGCCCCATCATGCCCCGGGCTAATTTGTGATCGACCTGCGGTCCGCCAAAAAAGGCCAGGCAGGCATGGGTGATCTGGTAGTTCATCACCGCGTCGAACTGGTCGCCGGCCATCCAGCGCTGGGCCTCGCTGGGGATCTCGCCAAAGATATAGGCATCCGGGTTGGCAGATTTCACCACAAGGCGAAACTCCCGCCAGAACGCATCGTCATCGATCTCGAAAGGCACATCCAGACGCCAGCCATCGATGCCGAATTCAACCCAATAGCGGGCAACATCAAAGAGGAAGGAGCGCACTTGGGGGTTATCCGTATTGAACTTGGGCAGCGCGGGCAAATTCCACCAGCACTCGTAATTGGGCTGCCCGTTGTAGGCGTTCATAGGGAATTTATTGACATGGAACCAGTTGAGATACGGTGAATGGGCTTCGGTTTCCAGGATGTGATTGAACTGGAAGAAGCCGCGGCTGGCGTGGTTGAACACCCCATCCAGGATCACCTTGATGCCGCGCGTATGGCAGGCATCCAGGAGCAGCCGAAAGGCGGCATTCCCACCCAGCAGCGGGTCCACCTGATAATAATCGTGGGTATGGTAACGGTGATTGGAGGCGGACTGGAAAACGGGGTTGAAGTAGATGGCATTCACACCCAGGTCACTGATGTAGTCCAGTTTTTCCAGCACGCCCATCAGGTCGCCGCCTTTAAAACCATGCACGCTGGGCGCAGAATCCCAGGGCTCGATGTTGATCGGCTTCTGTACCATTGCAGACTGGGCAAAGCGGTCCGGGAAGATCTGATAAAAGACGGCGTTCTTCACCCAATCCGGGGTGATGTTGTTGTAATCGGGCATGGCTTACCTCGGTTTTTTCTGGATTATACATGTCTGATCCCGCCTTTCCCAGAATGTGCATTCACTTCGTTCTAAAGCCTTGTTGCTATTTAGCCAGCGCCCTGCTTGACAACAAGGATTCGGCTGGGTTATGCTTTTCGGTGGGAATGGTTAGGTCCCGGTGGGCCTCCTGGTCTTCAAAATCAGTGTCGGGTCGTCAAGAGCCGTGGTGGGTTCGACTCCCATCCATTCCCGCTTAGTTTTAAGGTGATATGGATCGCATTCAGGATAAGAGTCTGTGGGGGTACTTGGCGGCAGTAGCTGCCAGCATTTTGCTGCTCACAGCGCTTGCCCTTCCGGGTCGGCATGCGCCTGTGCCGGAACCTGTACTAACGGGGGTGGCGGCAACTTTATTGGCTGAGCAAGCTCCTGGTGCCTTTTCTACCCCAATCCCAATTGCTACACGGCAACCGCTGCCGAGCAGTACCCCGGCCCCCAGCCCGACACCAAGCCCAACCCCCTATGCCAGTCCAACCTTTGTGCCTACCGTTCCCGTTCCGGACGGCCTTGCGCTTACGGTCCTGCACCCCTGGCAAAACGAGGCTGGGGAAGCTTTTGAGGCGCTGGTGGAGGAATTCAACCAGGCGCAGGATGGTAACCCCTACCGGGTCCGGCTGAGCGCCAGGCGAGCCAACGGCTTTGAAGATCTGGCCAACCGCCTGAGTTCGGAAGACGCCGGGGCAGATATCGTAATCGGTTACGGTTACGACCTTGCTTTCATGGACCGGGGCGATTATTGGTCTCGCCAGGGCGGCATGCTTGCGATCAATCCGGAGCGCGACCCGGGCAGAGTGCTAACGCAGGGGCCGCTTTGTGATGGCTGCGCGCCGGCAGGCGAAGAGAGCCGGGAGCAGCGCACAGTGCCGATCCTATGGCAGCCTGCCCTGCTGGCCTGGAATGAAACCTGGGCCCAGGAACTGGGTCTGGAGGGTAAGGTCCGCAGTATTGCCGCGCTGCGCGAGCAAACCCGGGCAGCCTTCCAAGCCCTGCTGGAAGACAATATCTACGAAAACAACGGTGCCGGCGGACTGCTCCTGAGCCACAGCCCGGAATCCGCCCTGGCCTGGTACACTGCCTTTGGCGGCGCGTTTGACACTGCCCTGGCTTACCCGAAGGTCAGTCATGCTGAGATGAATGAGAGTCTGCGTTTTCTCAAGCAGCTTTTCCTCGAAAACCGCGCCTGGAACAGCGGTTACCTTAGCGACCAGGCTTATTTTGCCCAGCGCTGGACCCTGCTTTACGAAGCCCAGCTCACCGATATCCCTCTGCAGCTTGGGCAAATGGGCTATTACAGCAACCAGGATACCTGGCTCTTATTGCCATACCCTAGCATTAACGGGGAAGGCAGCATCAGTTTGGAAAGCGTAGCAGCTGCGGTGAAAAGCAGCGACCAGGCTCGCCAGCAGGCGGCCTGGAGCTTTGTACGTTACCTGCTTAGTGCGAAGGCACAAAACGCGCTGGCAGAGCTTTCCTGGCTCTGGCCGGTGATCGGTCAGCCAGCTGAGGTGGCCCCGGGTTTGGCCGTGCGCCATCCCCAATGGTCGAGCGCACTTTCACCACAGACTCGGATCAGTTTTGCCCCTGAAACCAAAAATTGGGCGATCTCCCGCCTGGTAGTGCAGGACGCGGTAGGCCGGGTTTATGGCTTGGACCCGCAGTATTTTGGCAACATCCTGATCTCGCTGGATGCGACGCTGGAAGAAATGGAAAAGCGGAATGACTGAACTGCCATTGGTGAAGGTGTACAGCGATGGAGCATGCAGCGGCAACCCTGGCCCTGGCGGCTGGGGGGCGATTCTGGTTTGGAATGGACGGGAGAAGGAAATAAGCGGCGGAGAAGCGCTTACCACCAACAACCGGATGGAGATCACTGCTGCTTTGGAAGCCCTGCGCAGCCTCAAGCAGCCTTGTAAGGTACAAATTTTTACCGATAGCGCTTATTTACAGAACGCCGCCACAGATTGGATGCGGGACTGGAAGCGGCGCGGCTGGCGGCGAAAGGAAGGCGCACTGCTGAATGCCGAACTTTGGCAGGCCCTGGACCAGGAGATGGCGCGCCACCAAGTGGATTGGGAATGGGTGAAAGGGCATGCAGGCCATCGCTACAACGAACGCGCCGACGCTCTGGCACGCAAGGCGATTCCCAAAACAACTCCCAAGGATTAAACCAAAAAAGTGGCGCATCCTTTGCGCCACTTGTGTAACTAAGCTTGAACAATTCTAGAAGTGATCTGCCTGATTACTTAAACCGCTGCAGACGGAGGCTATTCGTGATTACAAAAATGCTCGAGAACGACATCGCTCCGGCTGCCAGAATCGGGTTAAGGAAGCCCAGCGCGGCCGCGGGAATGAGCAGCACATTATAGAAGAACGCCCAGAAAAGGTTTTGTTTGATCGTACGCAGGGTTGCCCGGGAGAGACGGATCGCCAGGGGGACTGCCATAGGGTCGCCGCTGATCGAGACAATGGGCGCTGAAGCGATAGCCACATCTGTTCCGGTGCCAATGGCGATGCCCACATCCGCCTGGGTCAGGGCGGGGGCATCGTTGATGCCATCGCCTACCATCGCTACCTTGTGACCGGCCGCCTGCAATTCCTTGATCTTGCGGGTTTTATCCTGCGGCATCAGGCTGGCAGCCACTTCCTGGATACCGGCGCTTTGGGCGATAGCCTGCGCCGTGGCAGGGTTATCACCGGTGAGCATCAGGGTCTTGAGCCCCAGGTGGTGTAATTCGCTCACAGCTTGAGCAGCGTTGTCTTTGAGCGCGTCTGAGATCGCCAGGATGGCTGCTGGCTGCCCATCAATGGCCATCAGCACGACTGTCTTCGCCATCGCCTCAAGGGCGGCAACCTGTGCCTCGGCGATTTCAAAACCGATCTTCTCGCCTTCCATCAGGCGCTGATTGCCGATCAACACAGTTTTGCCATCCAATTGGGCCTTGAGTCCGCGCCCGGTCAGCGCCTTGAAACTCTGCAGTTTGGGCAGGCTCAGGTTTGCTTCCAGGGCAGCAGCCTGGATGGCATCGGCCAGGGGATGTTCCGAGCCGCTTTCGGCTGCAGATGCCACAGCGAGCAACTCTTCCCGGCCGCTGCCAGGGAGGAGGGGGATCAGGTCTGTAAGCACTGGGTGCCCGCGGGTGAGCGTGCCGGTCTTATCCAAAACTACGGTATCCACGGCGCCGGCCGCTTCCAGGCTTTCGCCGTTTTTGACCAAAATACCCAGTTGCGCGCCGCGCCCTGTTCCGGCCATAACGGCAGTTGGCGTAGCCAGGCCCATCGCGCAGGGGCAGGCGATCACCAGCACAGCCACCGCATTGATGATGGCGCGCTCCAAAGCACTCACTTGCGAACCCGCGCCAAGCGGAATGAAGAAATACCAGATCAGAAAAGTGAGCAGCGCGATAGCGATCACTGCCGGGACGAAAATCGCCGAGATCCTATCTGCCAGTTGCTGGATGGGGGCCTTGCTGGCCTGTGCATCCTCCACCAGCTTGATGATCTGCGAGAGCATGGTGTCTTTACCGATTTTCGTGGCCTTGTAGATCAGACGGCCATTGCGGTTAAGTGTTGCCCCGTACACTAGAGCGCCGGTAGCTTTGTTGACGGGCTGGGACTCACCCGTGAGCATGGATTCGTCCACGCTGCTTTCGCCTTCCAGCACTTCACCGTCCACCGGGAACTTCTCACCAGGCCGCACAACGATCAGATCGCCCACCTGAACGTCATCCACGGGAATCTGCTGCTCGGTATCATCACGGATCACGCTGGCTTCCTGGGGACGCAGGAACATCAGTTTGCGAATGGCCTCGCCAGCGCCGCCCTTTGCGTTGGCTTCCAGGTATTTACCCAGACGCACCAGGGTGATGATCGTTGCCGAGGTCTCAAAGTAGCCGTGTCCGGGGAAGAAACCCAGAAGCACGAAGATGGAGTAAACATAGGCCGCCGTGGTGCCCAGCGCCACGAGGACGTCCATATTCGCTGAGCCGTTGCGGATGGATTTCCAGCCGTTTTCGTAATAGGAATACCCGGCGATGAGCTGCACCGGCGTGGCCAGGGCAAAGAACAACCAGTCCACCCAGTTTTGGTGAGCCCAATGCATGGGCAGCAGGCCGAAATCCCGTGACATGGAAAGGATGAAAAGCGGCACGGTAAATACCAGCGCGAAGATGAGCATGCGTTTTTGGCGGGTTATTTCCTGCTTGCGCGCCTTTGCTTCTACGTCATCACCGGCGTCCACGCCGGCTTCAGCGGGTTTGAAACCTGCTTTTTGCACCGCCTGGCGCAGCTCGCTGGGGGATGTGATGGTAGGAACATAGCGCAAGGTGACCTTCTCGCTGGCGGTGTTTGCATCGGCCGCGAGCACGCCATTGACGGCAGTGAGGGCCTTCTGCAGGCGGTCGGCATCGGCTGGATCCCGCAGGCCTGGCAGGACCAAACTCAGCTCACCCAGAGCCACATCGTAACCGGCGCTGCGCACCTGCTCCACCAGCGCCTGGATATTCGTGCGCTGCGGGTCGTAATGCACCGCGGCACGTTCGTTGGAGAGGTTGACCTGTGCCTGATCGACGCCTTCAAGTTTATTGAGGCTTTTTTCAACCGCGGCAACGCAGTTGGCACAGGTCATCCCCAAAATAGGCAGGGTGACCTGCTCGTCAGTTGTGGGCATTATTCCTCGGCCGGGTAATCGATCTCGCGCAGGACCTCGCGAATGGCAGGGTCGGTGGCTGGAGCCTCAAAACTGACCTCAATGGTCTTTGTTGCCAGGTCGGCTTCAACAGCGGTCACGCCGCTCAGGCCTTCAAGGGCTTTGGTTACTCTTGCCACGCAATGCTGGCAGGAGATGTTTGGTATAGAATAGGTGATGGTTTCCATTGGAATAAACTCCTCTAACCGCTAACTGCGGTAGTTTGATTGTAGTTTTTTAGACAAAATAATCAATAATGAAGGATATACGATGCCTTTAAACGCGTTTGCCGGCTTTGCTGTGGACATGGACGGAACTTTCTTTCTGGGTGACCGGTTGTTGCCGGGCGCGTTGGAGTTTATCAGTTTTTTGCGCGCCAAAGGCATTCCCTACCGATTTCTAACGAATAATTCATCAAAATCCAGTTTGGCTTACGTGGGCAAGCTGCAAGGGCTGGGCTTAAACGCTGAAGACGCCCTGATTTATAGCAGCGGGGATGCCTGTATTGGCTACTTGCAGCAAAACTTCCCAGGGGCATCGGTTTTCCTCCTGGGCACGCCCTCACTGCAGGAGAGTTTCAAGGCAGCGGGCATTCGCCTGGTTGAGCATGAAGCTCAGGTAGCAGTTTTGGCTTTTGATACCACGCTCACTTACGCCCGGCTGACCCGCTTTTGCGATCTGGTGAGGGCAGGGCTGCCGTATATTTCCACCCATCCGGATATTAACTGCCCGGTTCCCGGTGGTTATGCACCGGATGCCGGCGCCATGATGGCGCTCGTGCGCGCCTCGACCGGCCGGGAGCCGGATATCGTTCTGGGTAAGCCCAACCCGGAGATCATGCGCCAGTTGGCGGCGCAAATCGATGTTGACCCAGCTCAGCTGGTGATGGTTGGCGACCGGCTCTACACGGATATTGCCCTGGGGCAAACAGCCGGCGTGCAAACAGTATTGGTGCTCAGCGGGGAAGCCAAGCGCGAGCACCTGGCTGTGTCGCCTTACCAGCCCGACCTGGTGTGTGAGGACCTGAGCGAGTTGTTGGAGTTTCTTCGCGGTTGGGGGAGCGCTCAGGCTGTTTAGCTGCCTGGGTCTGAGGAGGAAAAAAGATGAATGGTCGATTATTTGGATTAATAACCTTGATATTGGTGATCGTATTAGCCCTCCGTCTTGTGGTTAATATGGCTGCGCGCGGCCTGCGCAGCGAGGGCAAGAAACTGCCGGCTTGGCTGGGGGGACTCAATCGTTTGCTCAACCGTATCCATCGCTATGTGGGCATCGCTGCAACGATTACCGTGCTTATTCACCTGCTTTGGATGTGGACCGCAATTGGCAGGCCAAGCATCAGCGGCCTGGCGGCGAGTTTTTTCCTACTGCTCCAGGCCACATCTGGCCTGGGGATGCTGCGCAGGAAGGGCGAAGACCGCCGAAAAATCGCCCGAGCGCATACTATTATTGGCGCTGGTTTGGTGATCGCGGTGATCGTGCACCGCTTGCCTGGTTTTTGATTTTCGATCCTGAGATGAAACAAGGGCTTACTCTCATGCCTTAAATAAAAGGAGGCGACGATGGGATTTGAACCCATGATGAGGGTTTTGCAGACCCTTGCCTTACCACTTGGCCACGTCGCCATGCCCATAAAAAAACTGATATCGCTCGCGGTATCAGTTGGGCAAAGAGCGGGCGATGGGGCTCGAACCCACGACCTCCTCCTTGGCAAGGAGGCGTTCTACCAATTGAACTACACCCGCATGTTAATATCGCTACCCGTCTTGCCCGGGTCGAGGTTTTGGATTTTAACACAGGCAATTTTAAAAGTCAACGCTCCAGGACGCCAATTTGGCCTAGTCAGATCTTCATTCGTTCCCGGTGTAAGAACCTACTTTTCAGGCATTTAATAGGCAGTGATCTGCCAGTAATCTATTCAGTTCGCTGGTCCTTACGGGTGAGGCGGAAGATGCTGATCTTGGTGGGGTGGTTGAAAGGGGCTGGGTTCGATGGCGGAGTGTCTACGATGGTTTGCGCATAGCCTGTGCAATCTTCGGGTACAGGAATTTGCTCTTCCAGTTGCATGTAACCCGCTGCCGTCAGCGCTTCGTATTCCTGCATCAGTTCTGCTCCTGAAAGGTAGAGGGCGTTGTTCACCAAAACCATCCGGCCGCCATGCGCAACCAATGGCCGGGCTTTGTTGACCAGGCGCATGAAGTTCGCCCCAAGGTCCACCTGGCCGGCTTTGGTCTGCGAGAAAATGGGGGCATCCAGAATGACGAGATCGAATAATTGGTTCTCTGATTTCAAGTTGGCTGCCACACGGTAAAAATCGCCTTGAAGGCTACCCAAGCGTTCCTCAAACCCGTTGAGCCTTGCCGAGCGCTCCCCAATAGCTAAAAAGCGCTGTTTTAGATCTGTCTGCAAGACCCGGCTGGCACCGCCGCCAAGCGCAGCGATGCCCAGACTGCCCGTATAGGCAAAAAGATTGAGCACGCGCTTACCCGCGGCATTGGCGCGCAGCCATTCCCGCAGCAGGCGGGTATCCGGGTAAAAACTCGCGTCCTGGTTGATGGCGATATCAATACCGTAACGCAGGCCGCCCTCCGTGATTTCCGTTGGCTCACCATCGCCCCGTAACCGGCGCATTCGCGGGCCAGCACTGCCGGTGCGGGAGCGCTCCTTGAGCCAGATACTGGAGGCCTGCGGGATCAGGTCCACCAAACAGGTTTGCGCATGGCTGATACGTACCGGGTCCAGCTCAGGGGCAGCTTTGGCGGGATGCCAGGAGATCAAGATGCGTCCGGCGAACCAATCGATGACCAGGCCCGGCATACCCTCGTAAAAACCATTAAAAACACGCCAGCAATTGCCTGGATCCTGCTCCAACAGCGGTAAACGCGCATAGATGCCCCTGGCCAGGTTTTGGCTAAAAAGTGTCATTTCGTCCACAGGGAGACTTTTTTCCTCCTTCTTGCCTTACAATAAGAATATCTCATAAAAGGTGATCTTATGGAACAGTTTTTCACACAATTTAGTCCCGTAGGCCAGGCCCTCCTGGGCACCCTTTTCACTGCCGGCATGACGGCATTGGGGGCCGCGGGGGTATTCCTGAAGAAAGAAATCAGCCGCAAGATGCTCAATGGCATGCTGGGCTTCGCCTCTGGAGTGATGATCGCGGCTTCGTTTTTCTCCCTGCTTTTACCCGCTATCGATATGGCTGAAGCCATGGGAACACCCGGCTGGCAGCCCGCCGTAATTGGATTTTTGGCAGGCGGCGGCTTTCTGCTCCTGGTGGATAAATTGCTTCCGCACTTGCACCCGGGCGAACGCAGCCCGGAAGGCCCGCCCAGCAGCTGGCAGCGCAGCGTGCTCTTGGTTTTCGCGATCACCCTGCACAACATCCCCGAAGGGCTCGCGGTTGGAGTTGCTTTTGGGGCAGCCGCCTCCGGCCAGGATAACGCGACGATTGCCGCTGCGGTGGCATTAGCGCTGGGTATCGGCTTGCAGAATTTCCCGGAGGGCCTTGCGGTCAGTGCTCCATTACGCCGGGAGGACATGTCCCGCTGGAAGGCATTTTTATTTGGCGCTGCCTCAGGCATCGTGGAACCGATCGCGGCCGTGGCTGGTGTTCTGGCTGTGCAGTCCATTCGTGGCGTACTACCTTACGCGCTCGCATTTGCCGCTGGGGCAATGATCTACGTGGTTGCCGAGGAGTTGATCCCGGAGGCGAAAGCCAATTCTCAGGGCCACAGCGACGTGCCCACGATCGGCGTTTTGCTTGGGTTTGCGGCGATGATGTTACTGGACGTTGCCCTGGGCTAGGAGCGCCAGATCTGATAATGGCCTAATTGGCCGTTGCTGCCATCTGAATCGAAGCTTTCTTCCAGCACCAATCCGGCGGCCAGGCCCAGGTTTTTGAGTACCTCAGGCCTAAATTCGTGCACGTAACGCAGCGCGGGCTGCCCGCTATCGTTCGCGCGCCAATCCAGCAGTAAATCACCCGGTTCAAGCTCGTGGGCGGATAGCCCAGCCATGCCCCAGTCCTGTACCCGGGCTTTAAGCCGTGGGCTGCGACTGGGCTGCCATACCGAAAGCAGTAACTGAGCTCCTGGCGGCATCATTGAGGCGACCGTGGTGAAAAATGCTGCCTGAAGCGCTTGTGAAGGCAGGTGGTGCAGGGTGGCGAAACAGGTAAGGGTGGGCCAATGATTATCCGCGAGTTGGGGGATCTTTCCTTCCAGCAGCCAGGATGCCAGATCGAAATATTCAAAACCATAGCGGCGTGGATCCAGGCCGGCTTTTTGGGCGTGCTCCAAAAGCGCATAACTTTGGTCCAGCCCAAGATATTGTCCTTTGAAACCTGCCTTGTTTAGCGCCAGAGCCAGGTTGCCATTCCCGCAGCCGAGGTCCAGGATTGCATTGCTTTCAATCAATCGGGGCAGCAAGCGGCGCACGCCTGGCTGGATCTGATAGCGTGAGCGTGAGAAAGAGGCCCCCTGGTCCTCATAAAATTGGCGGTTGAGCGCCAGCAATTGATCCCGCACTTCGATCTGCATGCGCCCAGTATATCAGCGCCGGCCAGACCGAACAGGTACAATATGCCCATGACTGAAAGAGATGCCTGGTTGGCCAGGCGCAGCTACAGCACGGAAGAAATAGCGCTGGCTGAGGCAGTTTTAGCTGAAGTACGCGCGGGTACAGATGTACGCAAGGCCCTGCGCCAGCACCCCCTGCCTGGGGGAGCGGGTTTCCTGGCCAAGCATGCCCTGGTTGCTGCTTATCGGGCTCAGATCAAGCGCGGTGAGTTCCAGGCCGATGAAAGCCTGCTGGCGCGCATCCGCATGAAGCCTGTGCGCACGCTTAGCGGGGTGACGACCATTACAGTGCTTACCCGTCCTTCGCCTTGCCCAGGCCAATGCCTTTTCTGCCCGACCGAGATTGACATGCCCCAGAGCTACCTGCCGGATGAGCCGGGTGCCAGACGCGGCGTGGAGAATGAATTCGACCCCTACCGCCAGGTGAGTTCACGCTTGAAAGCATTGCACGAGGTGGGTCACCCCACGGATAAGATCGAGCTGCTGATCCTGGGCGGGTCCTGGGGCGCCTACCCGGCTGGGTATCGGGAATGGTTCATCCGGCGCTGTTTTGAAGCGCTCAACCTTGAAAATCCGCGCGACGACCGGCCGGAGGTCAAATTAGCGGATGTGCAAGCCCGCAACGTGCACGGGCGGCACCGCAATGTAGGCCTGGTGATCGAGACCCGGCCAGACTTGATCAACAGGGATGCCCTACTGGAATACCGCCGCATGGGCGTAACCAAGCTGCAGTTAGGCATCCAAAGCATGGACGACGAGGTGCTGGCGATAAATCAGCGCGGTCATACGGTGGATGAGGCCAGGCAGGCCATCGCCCTTTGCCGGGCGGCTGGGTTCAAACTGGTGGCCCACTGGATGCCGAATTTGCTGGGTGCCACCCCGGAAAGTGACCGGCAGGACTTTGCCCGCCTCTGGACGGAAGCCTCCATCCAACCGGATGAGCTCAAGATCTACCCCTGCCAGCTCCTGCGCAGCGCCGGGCTTTACGCCTATTGGCAGCGCGGGGAATATGTACCGTATACCGAGGCAGAACTGATTGACCTGCTGGCGGATATCAAACCCACCGTACCTCAATATTGCCGCATCAACCGCGTGATTCGCGATATCCCATCGCCCAATGTGGTCTCCGGCAACCGCAATACCAGCCTGCGGCAGGATGTTGCCCGTGAACTTGAACGCCGCCGTACGCCCTGCCAATGCCTGCGCTGCCGTGAGGTGCGCGGCCAGAAAGTAAGCCAGGCCAGCTTGCGGCTGGACGATTTGGTTTATGAAACCGGCAGCCACCAGGAGCATTTTCTGAGTTTAGTAAGCCCTGAGGATAAGGTGGCCGGCTTTCTGCGGCTTTCGCTGCCCCGGGAAAACCTGATGGAGCTGGCTGAATTGGACCAAACTGCCATGATCCGGGAAGTGCATGTGTATGGCCAGTCGCTGGAGCTTGGTGCGGAAAAGAGCGGCGCGGCGCAGCACAGCGGTTTGGGCTCCCGATTGATCGAGGAGGCTGCTGCGCTGGCCAAGGAGGCCGGTTTTCCGCGTTTAGCCGTGATTGCGGCGGTGGGAACGCAGGCATACTATCAGGCGCGCGGCTTCAAGCCAGGCCAATATTACATGCTGCGGGAACTCTAAGACTGCGAATAAAAAAGCTGCCCATTGAACTGCACCCCGAAACTTGGACAATAAATCCAAGATCGGAGGTGCAGTTTTT
>ENA-UOOM01002913-UOOM01002913.1-fermentation-metagenome-genome-assembly--contig:-NODE-2913-length-13251-cov-11.303728_pt1 | contig 13251 bp, 12 predicted proteins | sample MGYA00245781_ERZ724031 | MGnify/ENA primary metagenome ERZ724031 (study PRJEB28704, sample SAMN03018317) | fermentation metagenome | biome: anthropogenic terrestrial biome; feature: soil... | reverse complement strand
ATTATATCAAATATATTATATTTGTAAACAACTAATTGACATAAAGTAAAAATTGTTGTATCATAATGACATGTCATTTTATTAGTAATTTATATTTATTAAGTTTAGAACTGCAATCTTTATGCCTATTTATAGCCAAAAAGGTTGTTTTTTTTGTTATAAAATGATAAATTTTAAAAGGAGAAAAGAATTATGATTGTAAATGTTGGTACCATAGTAGAAGATAAGGTGCAAATATTATCGAAAAAGATTAAAAAGGAATACAATGATTACATAAAAGTTCTACTTAAACTGTCAAAAGAAGAAATTATGAAAGAATCCGGCATAACACACTTTTATCAATTAATTTCTGATTATTTTACAAGTGGAGATATAGAAATTGATGAGGATATTATAGATTCATTGATTAATGAAGACTATATAATCTATAATCTCTATTATAATGTTTATTTAAAGTATGAAACTGTATCATATAACAGTTATGAAGATATTGCTTATATGATAGATGTAGCAATTGAATATCAAGCATTTTTTTAGGAGGATAGCATGAAAATATCAAGCGTAAAAGTATTTAAATTATCTGGGAATAGCAAATTATTAGGGTATTCTTCAGTTTGTTTAGATGAAAGGATAATTGTTAAGAAAATAAAAATAGCTGAAGGTAAGTATGGAAAATTTATAGGAATGCCTTCAACGTCAGTTAAAAAGGATGGAAAAACTTCCTACAAGGACCTATGTTTTTTTAATAAAAAAGGTGTTGATTTGAGGAAAGAATTAAGTGATAAAGTTTTAAATATTTATGAAAATGATACTAATGATGAAAATAACAAAGAAATTACATCAGAACCATTGCAGTTCTCAAATATTTACTTAAGAAAGATTCCTTCTGAAAGTAAAATGAAAGCTGTTGCATCTGTAACAGTTAACGATGTTTTAGTAATTAATGATTTAAGGTTAATTGAAGGTAGTAAAGGCTTGTTCTTAAGCTTCCCAAGTGTGCCATACACTAAGGATGGTAAAACTGAGTATGAAACGCTAATATACTTTTTAGACAAGGAAGATACTGATAATTTAACAAATCTAATAGTAGAAAGTTATAGTTCTACAGAAAAATAAGAATAAAAAAACACATAGAAAGCTACGAATTCGTAGCTTTTTTTATTTGTATTGATATAACATCAATAATGTGGTATAGTAAATATAAAAAGGAGTGAAATTAGATATGATCATTAATAAATCTATTTTACATGTTTTAGATACAAATCTGGGACAACCAATTCTGTCTTCAGAACTTATGAAGACTACAGATGAAACCTTTGACTATTTGACAAAACATATTGAGAAAGCTCTGAACAGTCCTAAGAATAAAGAATTTATTTTAAAAAGAGGTAATGAAAATTGTGAATTATTGTTGAACTATAACGATGATGAATTTATTGCTATTACACAGAATTTAAGTAAAAATATTTTTAAAGTTATATCTAAAAGTTCTAACTGTAAGCCTTGCAACTTAATATTTGGTACATTTATGGACAATGATATCCTTAAGATGTGTATGTTGAAAATGGATTATAAAAATAGTTATATACATAGCTGTCATGATAATAAAAATAACTTAATTCAGTACAGAACAACTATGCCGAATATAAGCCAAAAATCAGATGAAAGCTTTGTTTATGAAGTAGATACTAATACCTTGCTGCTAAATGAAAAAAGATATAATATCGAGGAAGAAAATACAACAATATTCTCTAATTATATTTTCGATTTACCATTTAATTTGTCTCCTGAGGATACTATTAACACAATAGAAAAGGTATCAAATAAAATTGTAGCGGAGTTTTATAACAATGATATAGAAAAACAAATAGATATAAAAAAAGAAATAGTTGAAGCTTACAATGAAAACAAGGAGCTTAATATAAATAAGATTGCTGAGAATTTTAATGAAGATGCTCAAGGTATATATACACAAACTTTAAAAAACAAAGGAATTAAGAATAAGGTTACATTAGATAGTAATTTGAGCAAAATAATAAATAAGAAGCAGAAGATCCGTACAGAAGAAGGAATTGAAATATTAATACCGGTTGAGTATTTAGATGATAAAGGAAAAATACTTATTGAAAAGAAATCAAATGGTGCTACCGATATTACTCTTAAAAATATAATAAATTTTAAAATTAGTTAAAAATACTGAAACGGTCCGATATATTTTATATGTCGGACTTTTTTTATTTTACAATAAATACTATTAAAATGTACAACGTGCAAAATCAACAATGTTGAAATGTAAACGAAATTAGCTGTTCCCTTTCCCATTTATTGGTAATTATGTCGCAAAAGATAAATTTTGCGACATATTTTTTTTGTACTTCCCCTTTATCTTGGCTTCTAAATACGTATAACAACATAACTTTAGTCAATGACCGTTTATTTTAGGTTTTAAACAAAGTTACAACTAATAGTACATATTTATATAATACTACTACTTTGGATGAACTATTGCACAAATAATTGACTGTGCCAAAGTGTTTTATATAACATATTAAACCTTATCAGCATTTATCATTACACCTCTTATGACTTCAGCTCCTTCATCATCAAATATATCAAAATCATCATCATAATCTTCATTTGTGATGGCAGCTCCATTGTTAACATTGTTAGCATTGTTAGCATGGGAAGATTCATAAAAAGTAGAATGGTTTAGCTTGTCCTTGTTCTCTTCTCTTTTATCAATATCCATATCCCCTTCCCCACTCACTATAAGTTCGGGCATAATATTTGAAAAATTAAAATTAAAATATGAATCCGTTAATTCTGCAGGTAAAATACTATTTAAATTCCGAAATCCATTCTCTTTTACTTCTTTCATTATCAGATATCTAATTGCATTTGCATAATTCCCCTGCATTTCAATAAATTTAATACATACTTTATCTGACATTCTTAAGTTTATAAATATTTTTCTGTATTTAGTACTCCCCTTTTCCTTATTTGTCTCAGTAATCATGACTCTCCCCCAATTACTATTTTTACTTAACAATATCATATACCATTAAAATTTCAACAAAAAACGTTAGACAATATCTTACAATTATTTTAAAATTATAACTATAGTAATATGAAAGACCATATATGTTTTATTACCACCAAATACATATAGCTATACAATCAGTGTAATAGCATATATATATTAGATATATAAATACTATCTATTAAAACAATTATCTATTAATAGCCAATAGCTATGCCTATAATTGCATCTACGCAATTTTTTCAAATAAAAAACGACCTTTCTTATTAAAAGAAAAGTCATTTAATGTTTTATTTTTTAAATTTTGCCTTATCAGCCAATCCCAGTAAATGCTCTACACTGCTTTTTTGATTTATACTACCAGTGTTATTATTCGAGTGGTTATCAGCTTTAAGTGTTTTTATAACTGATTCCCTGTCCCCTATTCCCTCATCTTTACTTTCAGAAGCCATTACAATCTTCCTTGCATTTAATTGTTCTTCGTCATTATCAATATTAGTTTTTTCATTCATAGAATCAGAAATAGCATTATTCTTAATCATGTTTGTAGGGCTAATGTAACTTAATCTATTATCCTTGGATATATAGTGCCTTATAACTTGCTTTACTTGAAAAGAAATAAGTTGATCCTCAAATCGTGAAATAATCTCATAAACATCATAGTCTAATTTCCCAATGCCGAAGCTTTTTCTAAAAGGTTTTTTAACTTCAATTCCAGTATTGTAAATTGGTAGAATATAGTTATCATCTTGATTGTAATATGCCCTGAGCATATCTTTTATAACCAAGGAAAATCTACCCTTAGGAATCGATGCTGCCCACTGCCAAATATCTTTATCTTTATTACCAAAAGTAACAATGTATGTAATAGAAGGCTTTCCATTTAAAAAATCATAAGTTTCTTTATCAGGCATATTCTAATCCCTCTTTTACTAATACTTTTATATATTTGTAACAGCTGCTTCATTGTCCGCTTCTATTACCTCTTCATAATTATCATAATTAATTTCAGTACGATATTTTAAAGCTGAGTGATTGAAAAAGCCAACACATATAGAAAATACACTATCGAAATTTTCTTCAGGATATTTTGAATCGGTTTTTTCAGCGAGTCTCATAGGGATGTTTAATGCCAATTTAAAATAAGGATATAATACTTTTCCAGTTCCACCAGTCATTATAAACAAATCAACATCATTTAAATAGTTATATGTTTTATTAATACTTTTAATATTATCCTCAGCAATTATATCGATATTTGTCTTGACTGTAGGATCGACAAACCATTTGTTTTTACCATTATATCTAACAACACGTTCAGCTTCAGGTTTTGCTAATATGAAATTTAATTGATTAAATCCTAAGTTTCTACCGGTTTCCTCTTCGCATTGATATAGGGTTCTTTCATAAACAGTTCTCATCCCCTGCTTTTCCCATGTTTTGCATTTCCCTGTAGTTCCGTTAGTAAGTACATATGTATCAACCGTACCGAAGCCACCGTCAAAGATTACGAGCCTTGCCGAACTTATCAGTTTTTCATCTATAATCTGGCCTTGTCTATTTAATGCTAAACTAAACAATGTTCCCATTGGTTGACTCATAACATTTAAATCATCTGCAGGTATATCAACTTTAATTTCTACCCACTCACCATTTATAAATAATTCAAAATTATGATAACCTATAAGTTGACTTTTGTATTCATTCTCATGTGAGAAGTATTGTGCCGGCAAACCAACAGTTATTCTAACTTCTGGGTTCTTAATAAAGGATTTATCCTCTTTCAATAATGCAAGTGCTAATCCAACTCTATTTAGTACTAAATTTTCATCAGTCCCTATTCTATTCGATCCGTATAAGAAGTCCTGGTTGTCCAATTTTTCCTGAATACCTTCTATTATAATATCTCCTACCAACCATGTTTTCCTGGTAACATTATTATCACGATATAAAAGTGTTGTTTTTTTAGGAAAAGATGTGTATTTGTCTTCATCTTGCTTCTCAATAGGTGTAACAAGAGATGGAAATATATGATACCCTAAATTACTAACAACCTTTGTGCTCGAATATCCCACATCAAGTCCAATTAATACAGGTTCATTGTTTTTTAAAAACGGAATATTTAATTTGTGAAAGTTAAATTTTGTCTTATTAGCCATGCCTCGTACATCAATTTGTACATCATCAAACTTATTGTCATAACCTTTCATTCGTTTTCTCCTTAAAATTTATTTTAAATTTATATTAATAATATCATTATTTTGCTGTAAGTCAAGCTCTTTGTTCAGTATCGTGCAATATTTGATACAAACAGTATAAAATTTGTAGTTTTCTGTCATTTTTATTAATTAGTGTGCAATATATGCACTAATTAGTTTAAATTATTGTATGTTTTGTTTAAAATTTATTAACTTTTGATTAAACTTTATTGAAAAGTGTATAAAATATATACGGTTCTGATATTTTTACAAAAATCTGCCTACCGTTATCCACTTTCCCCTGGTTTTAGTTAAAGTAAGTGCTTTGCTTTGCTTTGCTATTGCTTTCTGCCAAACAACTTACTGAAGAAACCACCATTGTTTTCTGCTGCGTTTTTACTTTCTACTTGCGATTTTTCCAATTCTTCAATTTTCAACCTTAATTCATCTTCTTTTTCAGTTAATCTTTTTTCCCTTTCATTAAGGTCATTCTTGAAGCTATCAATTACCTCTAATAGCTCTTTCTGGTATTTCATTGAACTCTCACCAATATCAAGCAGGCTCTTTTCTGTCTTTTCATGAAAATTATCATTTTTTGCATCCTGTGAATTAAGATTATCCATTATTTCATCTTTTAACTGCATGAAGCTATTCATGACTTCATAAGATACTATTTTAGCTAATGCTTCAACCATTAATTGATCCTTCGGCTTTTCTATAGGTTCTAATTTATTGGCTTCAGGTGAAGATAAAAACTCTTTTGCTTGTTGTATTGAAAACTTCTCTTGCTTCAACAAATACTTGATATATTCAAGCTGTTTAATATCAAGATCAGTAAACCTACGCTTAGTACCTGCCTTCCCTACCCTTTCAATATTAAGGAACTCATCATATTCGTCACACCAGTACCTAACTGTTGAAGGCAATTCATTTAATCTCTCCGCTACTTGTCCAGTCGAATAGTATAATGGCTCCCCATTTATAATTCTATCTTCTTGATTAGACATACTATCAAGTTCTTCAAAGTTTTCAACATCTAAAATATCGCCCATTTTGACACCTCCTGCCCCATTATACTAATTATTGACAAAAATTACAATGTTTTATTTAAACCTTATCAAAGTATTTGCTTTGGTTTTGTTGTACATTCATAGCAAAGCTTAATCTTTGGTTAGTTTTAGGGTATGCTTTACTGCGTTTTTACTGCGGATATAATTAGCCAGGAATAAGAAAAGAAGCGTAGCAAGTGCTTTAGTTTGATTTGTTTAGGCAACTGCGTTTTTACTGCGGATGGAAAAATCAAAAAAAACGAAACTTTTATGTTAATTGACAATAATATTAAATTAAAGTAAAATATATCAAAAGGAAGGAGTAAGAGATATGCATACAGCCACATTAGAATTAGCTAAAATACTTGATAGAAAGCTTTCAGATTATTTTAATAATCATTTAATAGTAACTGATAAGGCATTGAAAAAAGAATTTCCTACTTTCTTGGATTATTTGGATAATATAGTATCAAGACACTTCAGCAGTGAAATGTCAAAAACTGCAATAACAGACATGAAAAATGATTTATATAGAAATATTAGAAAATCAAAAATTAGATGGGCAGCTGATGTAAATAAAAACCCTAAAATCAAAGAAAAATATTTAAATGAAACATTAAAAGTTAAGGGTTTAGATATAATTTTAAAAGACTATAATGTTAACAGTATAGAAGAATATTACAATAAAATTGATGTTGAAGTTGAGAAATGGAAAGAGGACAAAAGCTCCTATCTTATTGATTTTATTTATTTTAACTACAAAGCTAAAGGCTATAAATTAAAAGCATTTGAAAATGATTTAATATTTTCTATCTTGAATATAATTTGTTCAGATTTTGGAAACAACTTCGAATGGTTGAATATTAAGATTGCTTCAGAATTAATAGATAATCCTATATTCTCACCAAAGCAAACACTGCGTAAATATGTATATGATGATGATACCGAAGAAGAATTAGATAATCAATTAATGCCCATATTAGATGATTATATCGAAAGAGACAATTACATATTAAAGACATTATACAAAGACACAGATAGGGCACAAATAACGACCTATTATACGCTTGATCAGATAGATCAGGAAATAATATCTTTATGTTATTCTAAGATTAAAGGTTCTCATAATTTTTATAAAGATAGAACAATAAGAATTGATTTAAGAGATTTAGTAAAGCAAGTTACAGGGCATGTTACTGTTAGAAATATGGATAATATTGAAAACAGGATAAAGAAAATATCTAAATTTCATACAGAAATAACCATTAAAAGCGATATACCAGGAAAAAGAGATACATATTTGTTAATTAATTTTTTTGAGAAGGCAATAATAGAACCCAATGTATCTGGTAAAACAGTCATATTTTTAACTTTTGGACAAACATTATTTGATAGTTACATAAAGCAGCAAACCTATAAGATTTCCTCTTACGATTTAAAAAGTATTAAAAATAAGCTGTCAAGACTTCTGGTTCCTTCACTTCAAAAAGAAAGATTAAATGGTTATGCATCAAAGACATATGAAATTGTTTTAGATTTTGATTATTTCATAAACAGAGTGAGATTTAGGGAACAAACAAAGACTAAAATTATAAAAAGTATAGACGCAGCTCTTATTCATTTAAAAGAAAATAATGTACTAATAAGTAAAGTTGAAAAAGTGAAAAATCATTTTAATATCGAATTTTTACCTTTAACAGAAAAAGAAAAATTAGAGTTTGGGATATATGAAGAAGCAGAAAATCAGCAACTCTCTGAAAACTTTTAGCTACAATGTAATAAAAAAGCACTTCCTGGTTCCATTGATAAGAAGTGTTTTTTTAATCTAAAGAAATTAAACTTTGCACATATTAATGGTTCTTAAACTTTGCACAAATGTTTAAACAATCAATTTTTTAGTGAATATTTTGCACATATTTTCACTTACATCAATAAAATTGTTCCAAAATGCACGTTTTTTAGAACTTTGCACATATATCGTGTACATTTTTAACTAAATTAGATGATTGATAACTAAATATGCCTAACTTTGCACATATACCGTGTACATTTTTGACTTTGCACATATAGCGTGTACATTCTTGACTTTTATACTTTTTAAATTTTATGAATCAATATTTAATCAATAAAGTTTTACAAGTTTGTAATAATCGCAAGGTTTTTATTGCAATTGTAAATAACTTTGCACATATACTGTGTATAGAACTGAATATTTTAAATAAGAAATCTAATTTTTCCAAACATTGCACATATACCGTGTACATTTTTGGTTTTTTATTTTAAGTAACCTTAACAATTCTACAACTAATCAACGAAACATACTAAATTTGAATAATTTCAAACATTGCACATATACCGTGTACAAAATATGCTCTGTAAATTATGTAAAATTTTCAATGACTTTCAGACAATGCACATATATCGTGTACATTTTGGCATCATTTACAAATAATCCTAAGTTGATATAATGTTGACATGATATTTTTACAAAATATGACACTTGTCATCAAACAAGAGGGATTTATGAACCTTAAGCCTTATGCTAAAGTTGGGAAAACTGCATTAACAAATATGATAATTGCACATACTATCCAAACTAATGCTAAAGTAAAGATCGAAAATAACAATATACTCCTAAAACTTAATTATAAATTCAATAATCGCTGCATTAATTGTCCTTTTAAAGAGTCAAATAATGATAATTATTGTGTTGATTATTGTGATAATTTTAAATTATATTACTGGAATGAAATCGATTTAAGTGGAGAAGAAATATCTTTGATTAATACAGATAAAAAAGTTCATACATCATCACAAAAAAGACTATCCCGGATAGGGGATTTGTTGTATTTCACATTGCATTTTTTAAATGTAGACAAGCATGGTATTATAAGAAATATAGACATAAATGATATGGCAACATACTTACATTGTGATGTAAAGACAATAATTAATAATATAAAAATATTAAATGATTTAGGTTTAATATGGTTTAGTCCTGCATCTAAATACAAATATACTGTAAAAATTGTAGGATATGACACTTATCATCTTACTGCCAGAGAAGGCGGTAAAGGTTATATGCATATTACAATTGACATACTCAATGAGCTGATTGAAATTAAAAATGTAAACTCATTAAGAGCATTTATATCATTAATGCTTAAGCATGATGAAGATAGGGTTAGTTTTAATAAAAAAGAGAATATAGAAAAAAATAAAGATAAAGAAAATATTAGGCAGCAGGAAAATAGCAAAATTACTTTAAAACGTCTAAGATCCAGATTGCCTGGTTATATAAACAATGTTAATATAATCAACGTATTGGGAAATACTAATGTAACTAAAATATTTGATATAAAATTTAATAATAACATTGTATCCTTCAGGGTAAAAGAAAGATATAACATTGATTCGTATAAGGACAAACTAACAGCAAATTATCAAAATCGTATAGAGGATTATATTCAAACCTCAAAATTAGATTTTCTGGAAAAAGACCGCGATGACTTGCTCCAAATGAGCATCCAGTATGGAATTGATACAGTATTAAATGTATTGCCTAATGCTGAAAAAGAAATGTTAGAAAATGATTACCATTCAAATTATTGCGGATTTATAAGGAATAAAATCTATAGCAGCTTCCACTCCAACTATGAAGAAGCAATCTAATAATTTTAATTAGAACTAATATTTTTAGTTCTTTTTGTAGTTATATGAATATAACAGGTAAAGCTTTTATTTTAAAAAATATGAGTTTTGCCTATTTTTTTTTGCAAAAATACATTTTTAGATAAATAAACAATTAATATTATCCACAAAAGGAAATAATTTATTAACAATTTTACTTAATTTAGTACCGTACATAAAATACTCGTTCCATGATATATTTTTTTCATTATAGTAATTAAAGTAATTATTGTGTTTAGTTTTAGAAATATGAGATTTTAAATTGTTTTAATACGATTTAGGTTAATTAGTCTACATTAGTAAAATTTCAAAAATACGAACCTTCTATATGTGTAAATTTCACTACTTATAAGGGTACCGGCTTGTAACTTCTTTTAAACTCCTTATTAACTTCTTTAATAATTACTTATAAATACAAGTCTTTCCGATTTTAAAGGGGTAAAACCCTGTATTTTTTATTATAAAATTGACAATAATATTATATTGTGGTATGATGGCGAAAAATATATTACTAACTGGAGAATTCATGAATAACAAAATAATAAATGCAATTAAGAATGATGAATTTATAGTATACTTGCAATCTAAGCATAATATATTAGATTCAAGCATAGTTGGTGTTTATGCTAATCTAAAAATAGGTCAACTGGCTCATCGAAAATTAGGTCAATATCAGTATAATTAAAATGAGATGGAAAAGCAAACAAATACAACTAATTAATGGTAGGAAATAAGTATCTCATCTAATATAAAAATGTTAGCCAGAAATAGGCCGCCCTGTGAATCTCCAGGAGTGCGTAGCCCGACTGGAGATTCACAGGGCGGCGGCTCGATTTTCCGATAACGCTCATTGAAAATTAGGTCACTTTCTTAAGAAAATATGGTATCCTTTCAGTATAAACTGGGAGGAGGACGAGAAGGAAGTGATAAAATTGAATCAAAAACAAAGAATCATACTTAAACATATTGACGGTATGAGCAATCGAAGCATTGCCAGTGAACTTCACATGAGCAAGGATACTGTAAATAAATATGTAACTGAGTATGAAAATCAAAAGCAAGAACTTTTAGCAGAAAACCCTGAAGCAGATACAAAGGAATTAATTCAAGCAATTGTTGAAAAACCAAAATATAATTCTGAAAACAGAGGGCCAAACAAGGTAACATCTGAGATGGCTGAAACGATTGAAGAATGTTTGAAAATTAATGAATGGCGACGTGCTAATGGTATGTCAAAGCAACAAATGAGAAAAATTGATATTCATGAGTACCTGTTAAAGAAAAGTTTTAATATCAGTTATTCAACAGTTAAGAGATTAGTTAAATCAATTGAGGACAAGCACCGTGAAGCTTTCATTAGACAAGAATATGACCTTGGAGATGTATGTGAATTTGATTGGGGTACAGCAAAATTAGATATAGGAGGAGAAGGATACAAAGCTTATCAAATGGCAGTATTTACTCCCGCTAAAAGTGGAATCCGATATTCTATGCTGTTTAAATCTCAGGATACACCAGCATTCCAACAATCACATGCAGAATTTTTCTCATTTTGCAAAGGCAATTTTAGAACAATGGTCTATGATAATATGAGGGTTGCAGTTAAGAAGTTTGTTGGTTTGTATGAAAAAGAGCCAACAAAGGCATTAACAGAATTATCAATATACTATGGATTTAACTTTAGGTTCACAAATATTGCAAGGGGTAATGAAAAGGGCCATGTTGAGAGAAGTGTAGAGTATGTCAGGAGAAAAGTATTCAGTGAGCCGGGTAACGACAAATTCGACACTCTTGCAGAAGCAAACAAGTTTCTTTTTGAAGAATGTATGAAGCTCAATACCAAAGAAGCATCCAACGGATTAGTACCAATGGAAACCTTTAAAGAAGAGCAAAAATACTTGTTCCCCAACTTACCTAAGTTTGAAAGCAGTATTTATTCAGAAAATCGTGTTGACAAATATTCAACCGTAATGGTAAGTCAAAATCATTATTCTGTACCGGATACATTAGTTGGTAAAATGGTAAAAGTGAAGATGTTTACAGATAAGATAATTATCTACTACGATAACAGCATTGTAGCTAAACATGACCGCAGTTTTAAGCTGCATGACTGGAAAATTGAGATTCATCATTATCTTAGAACTCTACATAAAAAACCAGGTGCCCTGAAAGGAAGCACAGCACTGCTCCAAGCGGACACCCAAATCAAATATATCTATGAACAATATTATACCAAAGATGCCAAGACATTTCTACAAGTTTTAGAAATTATTTATGAAAAAGGAATCCATGCTGTGGCAGAAGCTTTAAGGGAACTTGAAAAACTGTCACCAATGGATATGAGTGCTGATAAGGTTAAGGTGATTTGTGAAAGCAGGAAGGAAAAAGAAATTTGTATTACTCTTCCATTAAATGATCATCTAACTGAAAAATCAAGGAGCACATTGTCAATTTATGATAAACTTGCAGCACTCCAATCAGGAAAGCTTAACAAGGAGGCTGTATAGTATGAAAGTTAAACTAAATGAAGAGATTAAAGAATACTGTAATATATTGAAACTTAAAGCAATTAAAACTCACTTTGAAGAAGTAATGTCTGAAGCGGCTGATTATGAGGATTTTCTTCATAAGCTTTTAACTTATGAGATGGAAGAAAAGGATAAGCGTTCCATCGAATGTCGTATTAGAAATGCACATTTGCCTTACAGGCAATATATTGAAGATATTGAAATGGACTGTCTCCCAGCAGATATGCAGAAAAGACTCCCTGAGTTAGCAACACTTGATTTTATTGAAAAGGGCAGAAACATCATCATGACCGGTAACCCAGGAACCGGAAAAACTATGGTCAGTATTGCTTTAGCATTAAAGGCATGCATATCAGGCTATAAGGTACTATTCACAACAATTCCACTATTGGTTACTACATTGAAGGAAAGCAATAGTGCTAAGACATTAAGATATTTTGAAAATAGATTTGAAAAGTATGATCTTGTCGTTGCTGATGAGTTGGGGTACACCTCATTTGACCGTGAAGGGACAGATTTGCTGTTTAACAATCTTTCTTTAAGGGCAGCAAGGAAATCAACAATAATTACTTCTAATCTTTCATTTGAGCGTTGGATTGAAGTTTTCGGTGATCCCACAGTTACAAGTGCAATGATAGATAGACTTACTTACAAGGCAATTCTCGTTGACATGGAGGGTGATTCTTATCGACTAAGAGAAACATTAAGAGAAAATGGTGCATCTATTAAATCTTTAACAGCTTAAA
>ENA-UOOM01002912-UOOM01002912.1-fermentation-metagenome-genome-assembly--contig:-NODE-2912-length-13252-cov-5.300371_pt1 | contig 13252 bp, 15 predicted proteins | sample MGYA00245781_ERZ724031 | MGnify/ENA primary metagenome ERZ724031 (study PRJEB28704, sample SAMN03018317) | fermentation metagenome | biome: anthropogenic terrestrial biome; feature: soil; material... | reverse complement strand
GTTCAGGGTTGTTATAAAAATACTGTCGACAGTAGTAATATTAATGTTAAGCATTTAAGCAGTCGCAGTTTCTGCAAGATATTTTTGTCGGCAATCCCAACTGCAGAAGTGGTGGGGTACGTTATCAATGCGTACTATAAATGCTTTTTCCTTACTTACCATCTTACCGCAGTAATCATCTTGTACCATAAGGCTTTGTATATGGGCTTGCAGCTGCTCGTTTTGTTCTTTCAATTTTTCTTTGATTTCAAGCTGGTTTTGTTGAGCCTGCTTAACTTTTTTTGACATTAGAAAACCGCCGGCTATAGTAAATATGGCACGGGCTAAGAATGCTATCATTGTTATATTAAGTATTAATGTAAATATTTCCATGGATTTACTCCTTTCACAAGATATATCCTTCTTGCTATATATAGTATACCACCATAATGTGAACTAAATATGAATAAAATGTTAACTTAGCCCAACATCATAGTAAAGGAGATCCTATGTCAAAAAGCGAATATATTATACCATACAGAATTTATGGAATCAAAAGAATTCATAGTCTATGCAATTATGGTGTAATTATATGTTATTGGGAGTGATTATACTTTGAAACTATTTGGGAATGACTGGGACAATCTGTTACAGGAAGAACTTAAGAAGGATTATTACTTACAGCTGAGAGAGTTCCTTAAGAGTGAATATCGAACAAAAATCATATATCCGGATATGTATAAAATATATGAAGCTTTACGGCTGACATCCTATCAAGATACCAAAGTTGTAATATTAGGACAGGATCCCTATCATGGTCCGGGTCAAGCTCATGGATTGGCATTCTCTGTGCAGGGAGGCATAACTGTTCCACCTTCATTGATTAATATTTACAAGGAACTGGAATCTGATTTGGGCTGCTACATCCCTAACAATGGATGTCTGGTTCCCTGGGCAGAGCAGGGTGTATTGCTCTTAAATACAAGCTTAACTGTAATTGCCGGTCAAGCCAACTCACATCGGAATAAAGGCTGGGAGATACTGACTGATCGAATAATCCAACTGCTGAATGAAAAGACTACATCCACAGTCTTCCTTTTATGGGGGAATAATGCCAAAGGCAAAAGTGTACTTATTACCAACAGAAGACATCTTGTACTTACTTCGGTACATCCCAGCCCCTTATCAGCCAACAGAGGGTTTTTCGGCTGCCGTCATTTTTCCAGAGCCAATGTTTTTCTGACAGGTACAGGTCAGCAGATAATTGACTGGCAGATTCCAGATATTTGAACAATTGCTGGTTCGAGTCCCTCATTGCCCACCATGCAGGGTTCGTTTCAAGTTAGATAAGCGAACCTTGATTATTTATAACGCCGATGCCTGGAAACACGGGAAATAAGCATGCCAAAATGAGCAGCTGCCTGTACTGCTTCTTGAAAAGGAGAAACTCTGCTGAAAAAATACTCCACCAGGGCTTCGTTGTATGCAGGAGCCGGATGATACTCCTGAAGGCTTCCGTGATAGTAAAGATAAGGGCTGAGAAGTTCATCGATTTCATTAGGTGACATAGGATCCAGCATGGATTCTAACAGGTTTATTCCACCGTGCATTAAAGCTTTTACTACAAAACTTGTGCAGACATCAGCTTTATAGGTATGAGATCCCAGACCAAATGGATGACCAAGAACAGCCAGAGAATTATAGATACACTGTTCGTCATCATCACGGACCTCAGCGACAAACTCCGAGATTTTTCTATACTGCTCTTCGCTTACCGGTATTTCATAGACTTTGATTTGTACATCCGTGTCTTTACCAAGGGTCAATCTCTGAGGGAATTCCTGAACAAACCCGCCTGTCAGAGCATTGTGGGCACGATAGCGGGCAAATGAATACATCTCACTCAAATCTTCAGTCAGGCTTATGGAGGCATGGTTAAAAGAGCTTCTGGTAAAAAGCCGTATCATTCGTCCGATTTTTGTAGGCGTAGCAGATAAAACAACGTAAACTTGTTTCATATGAACCTTCCCCCGCTATATATACACACTCGCACTATTACTATACCATAGCGCGGCTTCCAGCCGCAACCGAAGGAGTCAGAATTCAGAAGTCAGAACATAGGAGTATTTTGCCAGGGTAAGAGACAAAAAAAGGCCGGAAAATCCGGCGCTTTTATACCTTCGTTTTGATGTTAGCAAATTTTATATTTATGCTTACTTTGAGCGGTTGTTATAAATTCCGCGGATCAAGAAATAACCGGCTATGCTGCCAGCTGCCCAAAGCAATGTTCTGCCTGCGCTGCCTGTTTTTTTCGGAATTATTCCCAGTTCCTTTGAGAATTCCGTCATTTTTTTGGTCAGATCCCGTCGATTCATTTTCATGATGCCTTCACTCCTTTATTTTGATATAAATAGTATCCCAAATTTTTTAAGTTTTTAGCCTGAAAAAATAGACAGGCCAGCTTGTTTTTGTTATTATGGAAAAAGATGAAATGGAAAACACATGAAATGCATTCTTCTAGAAAAATGTGGAAAGCAGGCATAGTATATGATTAAGCTTAATGGTCTAAGGAAAATCTATGGCAATACTGTGAAAGCCGTAGATAACCTGAATCTTGTCATCCCGGACGGGGAAATTTTTGGTTTTTTAGGTCCCAATGGAGCAGGTAAAACCACCACCATCAAATTAATTGCAGGAATCTTGAATGCCAGCAGCGGTTCCATCCAGGTAAATGGTCTTGATATTGAAGAGGATGCACTGGCAGCTAAAAAACAGATAGGTTTTGTACCGGATAACCCCAATATGTTTCTTCGGTTGAAGGGCATGGAGTATCTTAATTTTATGGCTGATATGTATGATGTGTCTGCGGAGGAGCGAAAGTCAAGAATCGAGAACCTGGCACAGCGATTTGATATGAGGGATGTGCTTTTGGATCGCATTCAGAGCTATTCACACGGCATGCGCCAGAAAATTGTAATCATGGGAGTACTGGTGCACAATCCTTCTGTCTGGGTTCTGGATGAACCTATGACAGGTCTTGACCCCCGTTCATCCTTTCAATTGAAGGAAATGATGAGGGAACACGCAGACAGCGGCAATACAGTATTTTTTTCCACCCATGTCCTGGATGTAGCCGAAAAGGTATGTGATCGGGTAGCCATTATAAACAAGGGTAAGCTGGCGTTTTGCGGCACCTTGGAAGAAATGAAGGAACACTTCAAACAAAACACTTCCCTGGAAAATATGTTCCTGGAGTTGACCGAAAAATGAAAAACAAAATCATCCTTTTAACAAAAACCCTTATTCGAAACGGAGACGGGCTGAGTCTGAAGGGCAGCAGCGGTTTTGCGAAGGCAGCCATTATCGCTACTTTTGCCATACTCCTGCCCATGATAATGATTGGCATCAGTGCTCTTGTGATAAATTTAGCAAATGCCTTGAAGCCTTTAGGTCAGGAAGGAATTATACTAAACCTGGGCATCTCCATTTGTGCCGCCATGATATTCGTGTTCGGTATATTTTATATCATCAGCACTTTCTATTTTTCGTCAGATGTGGAAAATCTCCTGCCGCTTCCCTTAAAGCCGAGGCAGATAGTCGGAGCTAAATTTCTAGTTGTAACTATTTATGAATACCTTACTACAGCCGTCTTATACCTGCCTTTATGGCTTAGCTATGGAATTGTAACGGGTTCTGGGTTCTTGTATTACCTTTATGGTTTGATTGTATTTCTGCTGTTGCCAATTACACCTTTGGCTGCTGCATCGCTTATCATCATGGTGATTATGCGCTTCACCAACTTGTCCAAATACAAAGATGCGGTTAAAGTTATAGGGGCTATGCTGGGCGTATTTCTGGGGGTTGGCATTAACATATTGGTACAGAGCTTTGGCGAGGGCATGACTCAAGAACAAATTGCAGATTTGATGCAAAAAGGTGAAAACTCACTGGCAGGCCTGGCAAGCGGCATTTTTCCGACCACACGCTGGGGCGCAGAAGCCATGATTTCATTTGGAGAGCTGTCAGGCTTATTTAATATCCTGATTTATATTGGCTTTTCCATATTGGTTTATATGGTTCTTCTCTGGCTGGGAGAGTTGCTTTATCTTCGCGGTGTGGTCGGCATGTCGGAGACGGGCTCTTCAAGGAAGAAGAACAGTTCCTTCATGCTGGAGAAAGAAGTTGAACAGAGTTCCGTTGTATCATCTTATTTTTTGGTAGAGCTCAAGCTGCTGTTTCGAACTCCCATCTATTTTGTAAATTGCGTTATGATAAATTTCCTTTGGCCCATTTTTTTGCTCCTCCCCTTTGTTATAGAGCAGGAATCGCGCAGTATGCTGCAGAAAATCATTCCTATGGTGAACAATCCCGATATAGTGGGTACAATTTTGATTGCATCCTTTTCACTGGCATTTTTTCTGGGAGGTACCAATGGAACTGCTTCTACTTCCATCTCGCGTGAGGGGCAGGAGTTATATATAAAAAAATACCTCCCTGTAAGCTATCGGCAGCAATTAACAGCGAAGGTATTGTCCGGCTTTGTTTTGGGAGTGTCAGGAATTATTGTCTTTGTTGCATGTGCTGTGTTTTTACTGAAATTGTCTCTGTGGACGGCATTTCTCATTATACTTACAGCGTGGCTGCCCATCCTGTTAACTAGTCTTACCGGTCTGCTGATAGACCTCTATAATCCCAAGCTGAATTGGGACAATGAGCAGAAAGCAGTCAAGCAGAATGTAAATTTGCTGTATAATATGCTGATTGGACTTCTTTTTGCAGGTGTCACTTGGATCCTCCTGCCTTTTTCGTCCAACCTCATTTTAACGGTTATAATACTGCTGGCTGTATATGGACTGCTTTGCGTACTTTTAGTAAAGGCCTTGTTTACATTGGGTGTCAATCAGTTTGGGCAATTGGAAGTCTGACTTTGCTAGCATTGGTTTGATTGTCTGGTATAGGCAACAATATATTCGTCCAGCAACTGGCTGAATTCCAACACTTCAGGGTGAAGCAGATTGTTGCAGCCATGTTTTGCAACTAATTTGTTAAGTTGGTTCTGCAGGTCTTTGATTACGTTTTCATTTATTCTTCTCTTGTTCATTGGTGTGGTCACTCACAAATCAATCCTCATTTCCTAAATAACATTTGTATATTATAGCATTTTTATTCCCCAGTTCAAAAGGCAAAGTTGCCTGTTTACAGTAAAATGCTTCTGCAATTGTTGCTGCAGTAGACATTATATATTATAATAGCTCAAACCTATATAAAATTCTACATGAATATGAGAAATCCTTCTTTAAAAAACAAGTTTATCTATAAATGTGTTAATATTAGGGCATCCAGAAAAGTATGCAGGAAGGGAAGTCAACAGGTGAAAAAAACAAAAATTGTGAAGCAGTTTATATTGGCAGCACTGCTATTGGCCACCTTGATTTCATGTAATAACACAGGCGGCAAACGAATTGAAGACAATTTATTTGCTTTAGATACTTATATAAGCTTTGTTGTATCCACCGGGAAAGATCAGGATTCTCGCGCTGGACTGGATTCTGCCATTAAGCGGATACAGGATATCGAAAAGAGAATGAGTGTAACCTTACCGGACAGTGACATTTCTAAAGTGAACAAGGCTGCGGGAAAAGAGCCTGTAAAGGTGCATTCTGATACATTTTATGTCATCCAAAAAGCCATACAATATGGAGAACTGACTCAGGGGAGCTTTGATATTTCCATCCGACCTGTTGGCGAACTGTGGGATATTTCCGGCGACAATCCACGGGTACCGTACAAAACCGAAATAGAACAGTTGCTTCCCCTGGTGGACTACAGGAAAATCAAACTGGACGAGCAGGAGCAGACGGTTTTCCTGGAGCAGGAAGGAATGTCCATTGATTTGGGAGGCATTGCTAAAGGCTATGCCGGAGATGAAGTTGTGCGTATTTTAAAAGAACACGGTGTATCCCATGCATTGGTTAACCTTGGAGGAAATATAGCAGTAATCAACGGCAAGGAAGACGGCTCTCCCTGGCGTATAGGTATTCAAAACCCGCGATTGGATGATGACAGCGAAAGGAGAGGGCATGTTGCTGCAATCACCACAACAGGAAATTCTATTGTAACCTCTGGCGATTACGAGCGTTATATGGTGGAAGTTTATAAGCAGACTGGAAAAAGGTATCATCATATCTTTGATCCAGAAACAGGCCGGCCAACTCAAAATTCTGTGATCAGTGTGACGATTGTTACAGAAAGTGGGATAGATGCTGATGCTTTAAGCACAGCACTGTTTGTTATGGGGGTTGAAAAAGGTCTAAAGCTTGCTAACGAATTGGAGGGAATAGAAGCCATGATTATCGATGAAGGAAAAACAATCTATCTAAGCGAAGGATTAAAGGATCAGATCAGCGCAATCCATTCTGATTATAATGCAGTAGATTAGTATAATAATATAAATATGTAATAGAAACGGAACTTAATTTCGAAACTTAATTTCCTATAATTGCAAAATACTAAGCTGGATAGTATAGTTAGCATAGAAATATGCTAAACAGATTACTGCAATAACTGCAAAAGGAGCCGGTCATGAATAGAGAAAAGATACTGGTGACCTATCCTCTGCCAATGGAAGGTCTTCAGGATTTAAAACAAAAATTTGAAGTCATAAGATATAAAGAGTACTCAATACCCAGGTCAAATCTACTGTACTCCATTTTAGATTGTGCAGGTGTTTTGGCAGCTATGGTTAATGTGGATGAAGAGCTTATGGACGCTGCACCAAAGCTGAAGATCATCAGTGTATATGGATCAGGTTATGACAATGTAGATGTAAAAGCCGCTACCGAGAGGGGCATACTGGTTACAAACATACCTGATGCGGTAACCGATTCTACAGCAGAACTCACCATAGGTTTGATGCTGAATGTTATGCGCCGCATATCGGAATTTGATCGCAAGCTGCGCCAAAAGGACAGCTTTTCCTGGGGTAGGGCAAATATTTTTGGTCATGTACTGCATGATAAAGAACTGGGCATTGTGGGAATGGGTCGTATTGGTCGGGCAGTAGCAAAAAGAGCATCTGCCTTTGGTATGCGGATATCCTATTATAATCGTAAAAGGCTGGACCCAGTCATAGAAATGGAATTAGGCGTAGCTTACAAGAGGTTTGACGATTTGCTTAAGGCAGCGGATGTGATCAGCATACATACTCCTCTGAATAAGGAAACCCGGCACCTGATAGGAGAGAGGGAGTTGTCTATGATGAAGTCAAGCGCTTATCTCATCAACACATCCAGGGGAGCTGTAATTGATGAGAAAGCATTGGTTCGTCATTTGATGGAAGGAAAACTGGCTGGAGCAGGTTTGGATGTTTACGAGGAAGAACCAATTATCCCGCCGGAGCTGCTGAAACTGGATAATGTGGTGCTCACTCCCCATATAGGAACGGACACTTTCGAAACCCACCTTCAAATGACCAGGGAATCAGCGCAGAATATCATTGATTTCTTTAATGGTCGACATCCTTTTCATGCTGTAAATCCTCAGGTGTTTCGAGAATAGCATGCTGCAGCCCCTCAGGTGTTTCGAGACTAGCCTAATATAACCCCTAAACCTTGTCATTCCGAGTTTATCGAGGAATCTTGGCAGTATTTTTCTGCGCAAATCTCCTTGTTATTTCATAGTATGAACAATAGGATGCCACTGCGTATCTTGTGCTGGTTGACAAAGCCTTGCTATGGTTGTAAAATAAGACTTGTTCTTATGAGCACCCGTAGCTCAGTAGGATAGAGCATCGGTTTCCTAAACCGCAGGTCGGGGGTTCGAATCCCTTCGGGTGTGCCAATCTAACCCGCTTCCTTCTAAGGGTTGCGGGATTTGTTTAAACTAAACTTCAACCGGCCAAGCTCCAACATTTTTATGAAAGAACGGCATGCTTTTTACAAGTTCATAATGCCGTTTAAGTAATTGTGTATCGCTGTCACTGAGTAGCATAGAGAAACATTCATCAGCATGTTCTACCATAAAGGAAAAGGACATAAGTTCTATGTCATTATTATACTTTTATAACCATGATTCGGTCAAGCTAACAAAAGTCTGTCTGCAAAATTCAGTTTTACTCGCCTTTTCATTACGGATGAAAAAAGCTTTGAGCTTAGTTGTTCCCTCTGTAAAGAGGCATAAAAAAATGGAACTGGAAATAAGAAGAAAAAAATATGGGAAATGTTTAGGAAAATAAAGGATAATTGCATATATAATAGAATATATTTGAATATAAGTAGAATAAGCGGAGCGGGTTAATTGTACTGAAAAGGTGTACCAATCTTATAAGTGGAGGAGCTGACACGTATTATGATGGCTAATTATTGCGAATCAGCTCTCATAGAAATATGTAGGAGCTTTTTAAAATACCTGCAGGATTTAAAACAAAACGGTCGGATAAGTGAAGCGGAATATGAAGTGCATAGTAGAATGAAGCTTATGTTTATCAAAGAAGTGGAAAATCTAAGAATGAAGAAATGAAGATAGACCGGCTCAGCCGGTCTTTTCTATGTTTTCTCAAACATTATACACTGATTGTTCGATACATGATATACTAACTGTAAAAATAGTTTATCAGGTCCAGGTACCAGGTGCTGGACTTTGGATATGAGACCAGCACTTGAGTTTGTTACGAGATACAGGTTGCTGTTTTGGAGTTACAAGGTACGAAGGAAAAGCTGATACAAATTACAGGAGGAATAAGATGGAGTTCATAAGTGATATTGAAATTGCTCAAAGTGTGAAAATGATACCAATAAGGGAGGTGGCAGCAAGTCTGGGGATTCCTGAAAATGACATTGAACTTTATGGGAACACGAAATGTAAGGTGAACTACAACATTCTGGATAGAGATCAGGAAAAACCCGATGGAAAGTTGATCCTTGTTACGGCCATCAATCCTACACCGGCAGGTGAAGGAAAAACTACCACTACTGTAGGTCTGGGTGATGCCTTGAATAAGATGGGCAAAAAGGCAGTTATTGCACTTAGAGAACCTTCTCTTGGACCGGTATTTGGCATCAAGGGCGGAGCTGCAGGTGGAGGATATGCTCAGGTAGTACCCATGGAGGATATCAACCTGCATTTCACTGGAGACATACATGCTATCGGAGCAGCCAATAATTTGCTTGCTGCAATGATAGATAATCATATTTATCAAGGCAATCAATTGGGTCTGGATGTCAGGAAAATCACCTGGAAGCGATGTATGGACATGAATGATCGTCAACTGCGCTATATCATCGATGGACTCAACGGCAGGACCAATGGTGTACCCAGAGAAGACAGCTTTGACATAACTGTAGCTTCCGAGGTTATGGCTGTCTTATGTCTTTCAAAAAATATTGATGATCTGAAAGAAAAGCTGCAAAATATTATAGTTGGTTATACAAGGGATAATCAGCCTGTAACTGCAGGTCAGCTAAAGGCGGAAGGTGCAATGGCAGCACTTCTTAAGGATGCTCTTAAACCTAATCTGGTGCAAACATTGGAACATACACCGGCTTTTGTTCACGGAGGACCCTTTGCAAATATTGCCCACGGATGTAACAGCTTGATGGCTACCAGAATGGCTATGAGGCTGGGGGAATATGCCATAACGGAAGCCGGATTCGGTGCAGATTTAGGGGCTGAGAAATTTATTGATATCAAATGCCGCAGGGGAGGACTTACACCTTCTGCTGTAGTGATTGTCGCATCAATCAGGGCTTTGAAGCATAATGGAGGTGTTCCCCGCAAAGCTCTAGGCAAGGAAAACCTGGCTGCTCTGGAAAAAGGGATACCAAATCTTTTGAAACACATCGAGAACATTACTGTAAAATTTGGATTGCCTGCCGTTGTAGCAATAAACCGATTTCCCACGGATACAGAAGCGGAGCTGCAGCTGGTGGAGGAAAAATGCAGGCAGCTGGGTGTCAAAGCGGCTTTGTCCGAGGTATGGGCAAGAGGAGGAGAAGGTGGTATTAATCTTGCTCAGGAAGTAATTAAGTTGACTGAAGGTGAAACAAGTAGATTTCGATTTGCTTATGAGAGTGAGCTTCCTCTGAAGGGAAAAATTGAGACCATAGCTCAGGAAATTTATGGAGCGGAAGGTGTGGACTACAGTCCTGATGCCTTAAAGGAACTATCCAGGTTGGAATCTTTTGGTTTGGGTAAGCTGCCTGTATGTATGGCAAAAACGCAGTACTCTTTAACTGATGATCCAAAAAAACTGGGTCGCCCGGAGGGATTCAGAATTACAGTCCGCGGCGTTCGAGCATCTGCCGGCGCAGGCTTTGTAGTAGCATTGACAGGTGATATCATGACTATGCCGGGTCTGCCCAAGGTTCCGTCTGCTGAGAGTATTGATGTCGATTCAGCAGGTGTAATATCCGGGCTGTTCTAGGAATGCATCGTAGGGGTGGACGGCCCTGTCCATCCGTTTTAAACATACTTTATTACGGTCCCATCATTTCTTTCATGGCGAGAATTGATATTTTACTTTGTGAGAATTTAGAATCTGAAAGGAAAATATAGGATGAAAAATATCAAAATAGGTATAGCAGGGTATGGGAACTTGGGCAGAGGAGTAGAACTGGCATTAGGTCAATGCTCGGATATGAAGCTGGTTGGAATATTTACCCGAAGGCCTCCAAAAACCGTGCAAGCAGTAAATAAAACAACTAAAGTAATGTCAATGGAAGACGCGGAGACCATGAAAGATGATATAGATGTAATGATACTTTGCGGTGGTTCAGCATCTGACTTGCCGGAACAGGGTCCGCATTTTGCCAAGTGGTTCAACACCATAGACAGCTTCGATACCCATGCCGGGATTCCTCAATATTTTGAAAAAATGGATCAGACAGCCAAGGGCTCTGAACGAATCAGTATTATATCTGTAGGTTGGGATCCCGGTTTATTCTCCATCAACCGTATGATTACTGAGGCTATTCTACCTAATGGTGGAACCTATACCTTCTGGGGAAAAGGCGTCAGTCAAGGTCATTCCGACGCCATTAGAAGAATAGGGGGAGTTAAGGACGCAAAACAATACACCATTCCAATAAAAGAAGCAGTTGATAAAGTAAGAAGTGGAAGCAATCCAAAGCTTACGACCGGTGAAAAGCACCTTCGCGACTGCTACGTGGTTGCTGAAGCAGGAGCTGATAAAGCAAGGATTGAGAATGATATAAAATCCATGCCCAATTATTTTGCAGAGTATGAAACCCGAGTAAGCTTTATTTCAGAGGAAGAATTAAAGCAAGACCACTCTGCCATGCCCCATGGAGGATTTGTCATCCGCAGCGGGATTACTGGAAAAAATAGCGAGCATTCAAATATTATGGAGTTCTCATTGAAGCTTGCTAGTAATCCGGAATTCACAGCCAGTGTTTTGACGGCATATGCTCGAGCAGCCTTTCGAATGAATCATGAAGGGCAGTATGGTGCCAGAACGGTATTTGATATCCCGCCGGCTTATTTGTCACCAAAGTCTGGGGCTGAGCTTCGCAAGGTATTACTGTAAGAATTGGTGTAACGTGTAGAATTGATGAAATTGATTGTTCTCGTAATAGCTGATATTATTATAGTATCAATAAAGGAAATCGAAATACTATTGGAGGTAGAGTTATGAAAGCAATTATACTGGCAGCAGGATATGCCACACGCTTGTATCCATTAACGAAGAATGTACCAAAGGCATTGCTAAATGTGGGAAGTAAAGCAATTTTGGATCATATTATGGAAAATGTCCTTCAGATTCCAGCTGTTGATGGTGTTTATATTGTCACCAACGAAAAGTTCTATCAGCATTTCCTGGATTGGAAAGAAGATAGCAGCTACACAATTCCCATTACCATATATAATGATGGGACAACCAATAATGAAAATCGGCTTGGTGCCTTGGGTGATTTAAAATTCGCATTGGATAAAGGTAAGATATCAGAAGATATTATTGTTCTTGCCGGTGATAACCTAATGGACTTTTCTCTGATAGATTTCCATAATTTCTATATGAAAGTAAATAATTGCTGCGTCTGTGTGAAGGAAGTCGAAGCTCATGAAATTTCCAAAATGGGTATTGTTTTATTGGATGAAGTCAATCGAATTATTGATTTTGAAGAAAAACCGAAAAATCCAAAATCCAATTTGGGAGCCTTTGCAGTTTATATATATAAGAAGGAAACTCTGCCGCTATTAGATGAATATTTACTGGCAGGCAACAACCCTGATGCTCCTGGGAACTTCCCTGCATGGCTTTGCCATAAGGTGCCTGTTTACGCTTATTTATTTGATGGAAACTGTTATGATATCGGTACTCATGATGCCTATGCAGAAGTGCAGGAACTTTATAAGGACAAATAGGAGCGGATGCAATTGGACCCGGTACTTACTCAGGAGGCTTTGATCCAAGAAGCTCTAATGCAGGAGGCCTTAGTTGAAGCGCAGAAGGCTTACGTTTTTGACGAGGTGCCTATTGGTGCGGTGGTTGTGAAGGATGGAAAAATTATCGGACGTGGTCATAACCTGAGAGAAAGAGTAAAAGATCCAACTCTTCATGCCGAAATAATTGCCATCAAGCAAGCTGCTAAAGCCTTAGGTAGTTGGCGATTATCGGATTGTGACCTTTACGTCACTATTGAGCCATGCCCCATGTGTGCTGGTGCTGTTTTACAGGCTAGAATTCGTCAGCTGATATTTGGAGCACGGGATCCTAAGGCAGGCTGTGCAGGGAGTTTGTATAATTTGCTGCAAGATCCCCGCTTTAACCACCAGACTGAAGTGGTGGAAGGTGTGCTGGAGGAAGATTGTTCGCAGATTATGAAAGATTACTTCAGGCAGAAAAGAAATAAAACGGATCAGTTTAAGTAACGAATTTTTGGTTTCAGTTGAGCTTGTTTCTGCTTTATGCTAAAATAATCAAGTGTGCTTGTGTTTGAGCATGTATTATTTTAAGATAACAAAATATAGCAAAATATGGAGAGGTATCGAAGTGGTCATAACGGAGCTGACTCGAAATTTTCCGGTTTTATGGGAACTTGAAACGCCGTAAAGCCTTGATGCGACTGAGTTTATGGTAAAGCAAAGTTTTGAGAAAGACGCAATTTCTAATCAAATTTCTAACGGAATTGATTTTTTCTAAAAATTGAATAGGATTTTTATCGCTGTAAAACCAGCGTGAAAATATACACGGAGGGGTGTCCGAGTGGCTTAAGGTGATTGACTCGAAATCAATTGTGCAGAGATGCACCGGGGG
>ENA-UOOM01002911-UOOM01002911.1-fermentation-metagenome-genome-assembly--contig:-NODE-2911-length-13254-cov-19.902947_pt1 | contig 13254 bp, 17 predicted proteins | sample MGYA00245781_ERZ724031 | MGnify/ENA primary metagenome ERZ724031 (study PRJEB28704, sample SAMN03018317) | fermentation metagenome | biome: anthropogenic terrestrial biome; feature: soil... | reverse complement strand
TGACGGATTCATAAAGTTCGGGCAATACTTCATGAAAAGTCCTGTATTTACTGCAAGGGTTGACAGCTCTGGCATAAATAAGAGAAGAAAGCAGTTCATAAAGGTCGAACTTGAAATGATTTGTAAGTTTGAAATAATCTACGTACTTTTTTATGTGAAGTTTATCTAAAATGGATTTAAGGGGAAAATAACCTAAATACAAATTTGGTGATTTGTCAGATATCTTTTTTACCCCTGCTGCAGCTCTTTCTCGATTTAATGCATCAACCTCCTTTTGAAAATGGGAGATAGGATCTTCCATGCCGTTTTCCATATGCGTTTCAACCGAGCCAAGGGATTTGAAGCACTTATGAGCAGTTCCCTTTTTTTCGTGACTGTAAAAGCTCTCATCAATAGAGAGATAAGTACGACCTTTAAGTTTTGTCTTTTTTAGATAATATGCCATATAAATACCCTCCTTACAATAACGCTACTAACGCCATAATTATATCATATAAAAAATATTTTTGCAAGTATTTTTTAATAAAAAAAAGCCTTATTTTTAGGCATTTGTAGGCTATTTGTATTAAATCTGCTCCTAAAGATTTATGGTGCTAACTTCTAAAGACGGGGCCAAGCGATGCATCCTATGAGCTGTGGATTAAAAAATGTGAAAATATAAAAAAATAAATTGTCAAAATAATATCAAAAAAATTTATAAAAAAGGGTTTACAAATATTTATTTGATGTTATAATATAGCTGTAAACATCTTCAGGGCAGGGTTAAATTCCCGACCGGCGGTAAAGTCCGCGAGCCGAAAGGTTGAATTGGTTAGATTCCAATACCGACAGTACAGTCTGGATGAAAGAAGAGATTACTTACAAATTGTGAGCAATTTTTTTCGATGCCTCTGAAGATTTCAGAGGCTTTTATATGCCTCTGATAATCTTAGAATAGTGCTGAGCACAAGGAGGAAAATATGAAAAGTGAAATGTCATTAAAGCAAAGAAGCAACACAAAGGTTATAGCAAAGGTAGGAGTTTTGGCGGCTGTTGCCACCATATTAATGTTATTTGAATTCCCGTTATGGTTTGCGCCTAATTTTTATGAATTGGATTTCAGCGAGGTGCCTGTATTGTTGGGAGCATTCGCATTAGGACCTGCCGCGGGAGCTATGATTGAATTGGTCAAAATATTAATAAACTTTGTTGTTAACGGAACAGATACGGGAGGAATAGGCGAATTAGCTAATTTTATAATAGGCTGTGCTTTCATTATACCGGCAGGCTTCATTTATAAAAAGCATAAATCATTTAAAACAGCTATCTTGGGATTAGTTGCAGGAACAATATCCTTAGCGATTATAGGAGCATTTTTAAACTATTTCTTGCTTCTACCGGTATACTCAAAAATATACGGAACTCCGATTCAAGCATTTATAGATATGGGCAATGCATTAAATCCGGCGATAACAGATTTAAAAACATTTGTACTGTATGCTGTAGTTCCTTTCAATTTATTCAAGGGAATTGTGGTTTCAGCCATGGTAATATTGATTTACAAGAAGCTTTCCCCGGTACTTCACAGATAGAAATAAATAAATATTATTTAGACGCATATAAATGCGTCTTTTTGTTTTATTCCTTGACTGAAATATCGTTTTCATATATAATATAATATTATACTCATAGAAGTTATTACCTAAGGAGGAAAAAAGGTGAAGATACATATTTACTCTTTAATAATGTTTCTGAATTCATATTTAACCGGACTTTTAACGCCGATACTGAGTTTGACCTTAATTGACAAGGGGGCATCTTTAAGCAACTTGTCAATTATTTTAGGTCTGTATGCTCTTTCTGTTATATTGCTTGAACTTCCTACGGGAGTAATGGCAGATATTTTCGGCCGTAAAAAAATCTTTGTTTTATCCCTTATAATATTTACCGTATGTTTTTCGTTATTATTGACGAGCAGCGGGTTTATAGTTTTATGTATTGTAATGATGCTTTACGGGTTAGCTAAAGCGCTTGCTTCCGGCTCATTTGATGCATTATTTATAGACTATTATATAGATAACTTTGGAAAGGATAAATTGCATAATATTACTACAAGGCTTTCCGTGTTGGAAGCTTTAGGACTTTCGGCAGGTGCATTGTCCGGCGGATTCTTCCCGGAAATATCGGCTAAGTTTTTTTCCTCCATAGGAATATATGATTTAAATATAATTGTAAGAATTGTTTTAACCGTTACATTGATTATTTTATCGGTGCTTTTTATATCGGATATATCAGACGCGGACAAAGCAGAGAAAAAACAGCGCATTTCGATAAAGCAGCATATTAAAAACAGCTCCGATTTCGTGTTTAAGAACAGTACCGTTCTATGTATATTCCTTTCCGTTTTTTCAACAGGTTTTTTTCTAAGTGCATTGGAAACTTATTGGCAGCCACATTTCATAACATTTCTGCCGGATGAAAGCTCCGTCAGACTTTTAGGATTGATGGCATTTTTATATTTAGGAGCAGCAATGATAGGAAGCATTGTTTCTAATAATACTATTAAAAAATATAAACTAAACCTCAGAAGGATGTATCTTGTCATGAGAGGGCTGATAGCTCTTTTATTGATACTTACAGCTTTGCAGACCAGCATTCCGTTATTTATTGCATTATATGCATCGATTTATTTAGTGTTTGGCATGGCAACAATTCCGGAAGGTGTAATACTTAATTCTGAAACCCCGAATGAAATAAGAGCATCCGTATTGTCTGTGAAATCATTTACAATGCAAATAGGAGGACTGTCCGGTTCATTTCTGTACAGCATACTGATTAATTTAATTTCCATACCTTCAATTTGGATTTTAGCTGCAATTACTATTTTAATAACAGTTGCAATAATATCAAAAAAATTTATTGAAACGGAAGTAAAAACAACAAATTAAAACGGAAGTAAAACAACAAATTAAAACCTGAAACGCTTTAAAAGCGTTTCAGGTTAAAATATTACCTTCTTCGTCTGCAACATGGGTCAGATCTGCCTCTTGCACCTAAAACGTCTCGTCTTTCGCTGCATTTGCCAAATCCTACACCAAGCAAGAACCATGGCATTATTCTGCAAAACATATAATCACCCTTTTTGTTTGCCTGTACTTATTCTATTCAATTATAATGATTTTGTTACAACACCTTGGTCAAAAAATAAATTCATATTTTTTGTTATATTCCTATGTCCCGCAAAAAAAACACCCCATTTTAGAGGGGTGTAACCTTTCCTATGTAGAGAGTAAATATATAAGCCGAGTTCTGTATTAAACAGTCATCTATCTATGGTTTGACGTTACCGGCAAACTCAAGCGACCTACCATTTGGACTGTGACGAGCAGCCACTCCAAGGTCCTTTTTTGGTCTTGCTCCGGGTGGGGTTTACATAGCCAATCAGTCGCCTGATTGCTGGTGAGCTCTTACCTCACCTTTCCATCCTTACCGCAAAAGCGGCGGTTTCTTTCTGTTGCACTATCCTTAAGGTCACCCTCACCGGGTATTACCCGGCACCCTGCTCTATGGAGCTCGGACTTTCCTCATGCTTTAAGCATGCGACCGTATAATTTACTCTAAGATATTTTACAATATTTTTTTTTGAATGTCAAATGCAGATTTATCCAGATTTTTCGGATGATGCGGGGTACGCCTTAACGGCGGATGGGGACACACCTTGAAAATGGGGTGACTCTTTGCGGGATAGCTTTTCAAGGAATGTCCCAAAAATAGTCATAAATTTTCAAAAAGATAATATTATAGATTAAGAGGACAAGGTGATGATTTCATGTTGAATTTATTGAACTGTTTAAATGTAAAAGTGAGAAATGTTGTGTCCCGGGCAGGAATTGCTTTAAAGGAAGCCGTTGAAATCAGGCTTCGGGTCAACAGCCCCGTGATGATTAAAACTTCAAAACGAGATTTGTTTTTAGATGAAAAAATTGTCATTACCAAAAAAGATATTGATGATATAGTAGCGAATTTTACAAAAAATTCAATTCATGCATTCGAAAATGAAATCAACAAGGGCTATATAACGATTGAAGGCGGGCACAGAGTAGGAATAAGCGGAGACTGCATATACGATCAAAGCGGATTTAAAGGATTTAAAAATATTACCTCACTTAACATAAGAATTGCAAGAGAATTCCCGGGATGCTCCGAGAAAGCATTAAAGCATCTTATAACCCCGGACAAAAACATCTACAATACTTTGGTTATAGGTCCTCCTCTTTCCGGAAAAACAACATTAATACGGGATGTGGCAAAAAATTTAAGCGATGGTTTTAAAAATCCATATTTTGAAGGATGTGATATTACATTAATTGATGAAAGGGGAGAAATAAGTGCTGTTTATAATGGAGTACCTCAAATGAACACAGGCAGAAGAACGGATGTTTTATCTTACTGCAATAAAAGCGACGGATTTTTTATGAGCATAAGAGCTCTTTCGCCAAAGGTTATTATTTCTGATGAGTTAGGTTCCGTCAATGATTTTGAGATTGTTCAGTATGCTTTAAAAAGCGGAGTTAAAATTATAGCGACAGCCCATGGATTCAGTTTGGATGATGTGAAAAAAAATTTATATTTAAAAAGTATTATTGAAAATAATTTTTTTGACAGAGCATTCATTCTTAACAATCGTCCCTTAAAGGTAAATGAAATATATGATTTTCAAAAGAACAGGGTGATTTTCAATGATTTGGATTAGAACTTTTTTATTTATCGGCACGGTAGCTTCGGTTAAAAATATATTCAGTTCCATAAACGAAGATGGAGACAAGAAAATTAAAAAAATGAAAGAATTAGTAGACTTTTCACAATATCTCAGGGTATATTCCTGCGATATGAAGATGTCCATCGAAGAAATTTACGAAAAATACAACTTTAAAAGTATTGATACAGAAATGACCATAAAGTTTTTGATAAACTGTTTAGAAGATAAAAAGGGGTCAAAAGAACTATTGGATTACATAAATAAAATTATGTATACACCAAAAGAATTCAATTTGTATTTTGCGGAAATTATTGATTATTACGGCTCCGCATATTCGGATGTATTGGATAAAAAGCTTAAATTTACTGCAGATGAAATGGAAAAAGTTATGAAGGAATTTTCTGTTAACCACAGCGAGAAAAAAACATTAAACAATAGAATTTCATTTCTTGCGGGATGTTTGGCAGCAATCATACTGATATAGGAGGAAATATGGATATAGATTTAATTTTCAAGGTTGGAGCAATAGGAATCGTAGTAGCGGTATTTAATCAAATTTTAACTAAGACGGGAAGGGATGAACAAGCAATGTTTGTAACACTGGCGGGAGTAATTGTGGTGATGGCTCTCATTGTCGGCATGATGAATGATTTGTTCATGGAGGTAAAATCGGTTTTTAACTTGTATTGATGAGGGATGAATATGTTGCTTGCGAAAATTATTTTTATAGCTGTAATAACTTTAATTTTAGGAATAACCATTTCCAAATTCAATTCTGAATTCAAAGTATATATAACAGTAATCTTCGGTATTGTTGTAATATTCATGCTTTTTAACGAGTTGAAAACATATCTTGAAGAAATAGTAAATTTGTTTGCTAAATATGACATAAAGACTGAATATTTCAGTACCATTTTAAAAATTGTGGGAATAGCATATATTTGTGATTTTATATCACTTTTGTGCAAGGATTTGGATTATGAATCAGTGGGGAAAAAGGTTGAAATTGCGGGAAAGCTTATAATTCTTATTTATTCCGTGGATATTATAAAAATATTTCTTGATCAAATTTTGCTTTTGGTTAACGGGTGATGAAATGAAAAAAATAGTATTGTTTACAATTGTAATCATTGCTTTATTTGCAAAAAACTGCATGGCTTCGACGATGGAAAATGCAATTGATGAAATTCCAACACAGGATATAGAGGATTACATTAACAGCAAAAATGAATATTTCAGAGAGAATAATATAAGGATACGGGATTTGATAAAAAATGCTTTTACCGGGAATTTAGACGTAAGTCTGAAGGATTATTTGTATTATGCGTTAGACAATGAGCAGAGTTATTTCAGGGACATTTTGAAAACAGGCACCAATGTGTTTATTATTTGCATTGTACTGACAATTATTAATTATTTTACAGACGAAACCAACAGTAAAGGTGTTTCGGATATTGTGGTTTTATTTTCCGTAATTATTATTTTTACAATTATTCTTAAGGATGTATTGAGCATCAAAGGTATGCTGAAAAGTGATTTTATGGATTTTAAAACAATTACGGAAGAAATCAATGCGGTGTTTATGGCGGCTATGCTTACCTTTGGGAAATTAAGCCTGCTGCAGTTTTTTCAGACATCACTTAATTATACTATCGGAATCACAACCCAGTTCATTTACAGCTTCACGGATATTATGACCGTTATTATGATAGCGGTAATTTTAACCAACAATATGAACAAGCTTATTAATGCCAAGCTTTTGTACAAAGCACTGAAGAAAGGCACCCTTTTAATTTTATCGGGTTATATGATTATTGTAGTCATAAATTTTTCTGTACAAGGATATATATTATATAAAACGGATAATATTTTTATAAGCTCAATAAAGGCATTATCACCCTCATCGCTGCCTGTTGTGGGAAATGCGGTAACATCATTTTTCGGTGTTTTTTTAAAAAGCCTGTTGATGATAAAGGATGTGCTTGGAATAGTAATTATAATTTTTATTTTATCATCTTTCGGGGGCTCGATAATAAAAATCAGTATAGCACTTATTGTGTATAAGGTGCTTGGGGTAATTACAGAACCTTTTAATGAAAATATATCCAAGCTGATTTATGAAATGGCTGATATGTTCTATATTTACCTTATATGCCTGATAACTCCTGTAATAATTGTGACTGTTTACTACTCGATAATAATAAATTATATGAATAACATTATAGGTTAACTATGAAAACAACAATTGTAAATACACTGATTTTAATATTAATTTTCAATTTAATAATGATAATATTTCCGGAAGGGAAGACGCAGAAATTTTGCAGGATATCTATTAAACTTTTAATCATGATTTTTATTTTGGATAATATATTTCTTAGTGGGAGCTTGAATATAAATTTGTTAAAAGCTGCGGATGTTCCTGTATATCAGAGAGAAATAAAAGTAAATTCTCCTGAAGTTATTGATTCCATAAACGAAACAAACTTCCCGGGAGAAGAGGTGGTTTCAAATATCACCTTAAGCTTCAACGAAGACATGGAAATAAGCGCAAGGGTAAACTTAAGAAGGCTCCCGGCAAATGATGAGATCAACAAATTGAAAGAAAACATAGCTGAAATTTTTCAACTTAACTCAGATAACATAGATTTTATAAACGGAGGATTATATGAATGATTTTATTAAAATGCTTAAAGAAAACAAAAAATTAGGCTATGCTGTCAATGTTTTTATATTATTGGTAATAATATCTTTAATATTAAAACTTGATTTTTCACCATTTTCAACGGAAGTCTCTCCAAGTTATCAGGAAAGTGAAGTTAAAACAGAAAGCTATGTTTATGCCTTAGAAAAAAGAATGGAGGAAATATTAGGTAAAATAGACAATATAAAAAGCGTTGATGTAATGATTTACACTAAAAAAACTCCTGTGTTGGAACCTGTTTATGATGAAAACATAAGCAATGAAACAAATATTGAATCCATGAGCGACGGTACTAAAAGAGAGGTGAACAGAGAGACAAAACAAAATAAAGTAATAATGGGAAGGGATAATTCAGTAGTGGAGCGGTATTACCAATATCCTGAAATATCCGGGGTGCTGATAGTGGTAAATTACAGCGGTAATAAAGATATTTACAGCATTCTTTTGAATTCTGTAAAAACTTTATTGGATATCAAATTAAATGATATTGAAATAGTAGTTATTAACTAAGGGGGTAATTATGATAATGAGAAAGGAAACATTGGTATTTATAGCATCTTTGGCAATAATATTCATTATTGGTTACGTAAATATGAGTTTGACGCCGGATAATGGATTTAAAGATGTTGAAACAGGGCAATTAGAGGAAAATGGAAATGACATTGCACAAATTATTGAGGGCGGCGTGAATGAAGCTGATTTTGCGGGAATTTTGCCTGAAGCAGACTATGAAATCATAGGAGACATTACCGACTTAACAGGCGCGGAACAAGCTTCTTCGGAAGGTGTCTTGGGAATGTTAAATGTCAGCTTTTCTAATTTTAAATTAAACAAAGAAAAAGGCAACATGGATGTATTGGATTATTTAGAAGAAAGCTTAAGCTCATCTATGATTTCGGAAGACACAAAGGCTCAATTCGAACAGCTGTTATTGAAAAAGAATTCATTTGTCGAGTCGGAACAGGGGATTGAACTTATGCTCCAATCCAAAGGATATAATGAAACAGTTGTCATTGTTGATGAAAGTATGGTAAAGGTAGTTACAAATGATACAATTGAACAGGCGGATGCAACGATAATTTTGGACATTGTTGTTTCAGAAACTGAATATAAACCTTCTCAAATAAAAATTGTTAAATTCGATAATATTGATTTGTAATAATTTACAACTTCTGCTATAATTATTTTAGGAGGTGCTATTATGGATAACGAAACTTTTGAATTTGGTCAGGTTAAAATATCCGACGATGTTGTAATAATTATTGCAGGAATTGCAACCGGCGGAGTTAAAGGAGTAAGTACAACCCGTACAGGAGTAGCCGACGGAATTACCAATTTGTTTTCAAAAAACAATTATTCAAAAGGAATAAAAGTTGAAATTAATGAAAACACAGTTGTATTGGACATATTTATAAATGTTGAATATGGCTATAAAATTAACGAGGTTGCCAAAGAAGTTCAGCTAGCGGTAAAGAAAGAAATTGAAACGATGACAGACTTGCAGGTAGCAGCTGTTAACGTCCATGTACTTAATATAGTTCAGGATAAAGAAAAGGACAAGGAAAAGGAACCTACCGACATAGTAATAGAATAAACCAAACAAATAGATTGACAATTTTAAGGTTGAAGGAAGGGGGGCACACCTTCTCAAAAGAAGAAGGAATGTCCCCGTACTTATTGTATCAGGAGAAAAATATGAAACGAAAAGAAACAAGGGAAGAAGCTGTCAAAATTGCATACAGTATGGATGTGAACAAAGAATTTAACGTAATTAATATACCGGAATTCTTAGAGCATTTTGAGCTTGAAGAAATGGATGTTGATTATTTAAACAAAACCATATCTGACATGATTGATAATATGGAGGAAATAGACAAATATATAACTGATAATTCGAAGGACTGGAAAATTACCCGTATTGCAAAGGTAGACCTTGCAGTGCTTCGTGTTGCTCTTTCTGAAATATTATATAACGAAACCATACCCGAAAGTGTATCAATTAATGAAGCGGTAGAAATCAGCAAGAAATTTTCAAACGAAGATTCCCATAAATTTATTAACGGAATTCTTGGTACTGTGGTAAGGTGCATTAAGAAATGACATACATTTTAGGAATCGATACGAGTGCTTATACAACTTCAATTGCATTGATAGATGCAGAAAGCGGAGAAATACTTGCGGATGAACGAAAGGTTCTTGAAGTTAAAAAGGGTCAAAAAGGATTAAGGCAGCAGGAGGCTGTTTTTCAGCATTTAAAAAACTTGCCGGAGCTTTACGGAAGAATTTCTGAGGACATTACAAAGGTTAAAACGGTATCCGTAAGCTCAAAGCCCCGCAACGGGGAAGACTCATACATGCCTGTATTCACTGTCGGTCAAAATTTCGGTAAAGTTATTTCCCATACTTTAAAATGCACATACATTGAATATTCACATCAAGAAAACCATATTTCAGCCTCTTTGACGGAAAACTATAAAAATATTGACGATAGGATACTTGCCGTCCACATATCAGGAGGAACAACGGAATTCGTATCCGCCGAAAAAACATTAAAGGGATTTGAAACAAAAATTGAAGGCGGGACTAAGGATATTACATTTGGACAGCTTATAGACAGGCTTGGTGTTTTAATGGGCTTTCCGTTTCCCTGCGGTAAGCACATGGAAGAATACCTTAGGGATAAGAATACGGAAAAAATCAAAACTCCTCCTATAAGCAGGCAGCCATATATAAATTTATCAGGAATGGAAAACTACTATGGTAATTTGTTAAATGAACATTCAAAAGAAACAATAATAAATTCTCTTTTTAAATATATAGCAGAATGCACCCTGAATATAATACATAGTTTATCCTATCTCCATTTTAAAACCGTAATAATTTCCGGCGGAGTTGCTTCCAACAGCTGCTTAAGAAAATATATCATTGATAATATGAATGATTATGAAATAATATTTCCTGCTGTTAAAAACTCTTCGGACAATGCTGTAGGACTTGCGTTTCTGCCTATTATCGACAGGTGGCACAATGAAGCTAAAACCCATTAAGGTATCAGTTTTAAACCAATATGTAAAAAGATATTTAATGAGCAATTCAATTCTCAATAATCTGAGAGTGGAAGGCGAAATTACAAACATAAGAACAAGCAAGACAGGATATACATATTTTTCATTATGCGATGAAACATCATGTATCAATTGTGTTGCTTTTTTTGCCGACACCATATCAAAGAACGGAGACAAAGTGATTGCAGAGGGCGAAATTTCCGTTTATGAAGCAAAGGGTACATATCAGCTTATTGTCAGAAATATCGAGAGAGCGGGCTTAGGAAAAATTCTGCTTGATTTGGAATTATTAAAGGAGAAATTAAAAGCTCAGGGATTATTTGACCGTAAAAGAGAAATACCTTCTTTTCCGCAAAAAATAGGCATAATAACATCAAAGACAGGAGCTGCCCTCAAGGATATATTAAAAACCTTTGAAAGTGTTAAAGCAGATATAGAAATAACCGTTTACAATGCATTGGTACAGGGTGAAAAATCCAAGGGACATATAATTGACGGGATAAATTACTTTAATAAAGCAGAAACTGATGTAATCCTTATTGCAAGAGGCGGAGGAAGCTTCGAAGATTTGAATATATTCAATGACATAGACTTGGCAATGGAGGTATATAAATCCAAGGTCGTGGTTGTCACAGGCATCGGTCATGAAACCGACAGAACATTAACTGATTATGTGGCTGATGTTTACTGTCACACGCCAACGGCTGCAGCCGAAAGAATTATAAAAAGCTATAAGGATGTTGAAGAAAAATTGAATAATCTTTTATTTGCATTAAAATCAGGTACTAATAATATTATTTCCTTAAAAAAGGCTGATCTTATGACATCAAAATACATTTTAAGAAGCAATTTACCCTTAGAGGATATTTATAAGGCGAAGAATCAACTAAATGTTTATAAAAGCGTCATGATGAATGAAGCAAATAAATATATTAATGAGCTTAATTTAAGTCTGAAAATAATGGGAGAAAAATTAAATTCCTTTGATTACAATCAGCAGCTGAAAAAAGGATTTGCATTGGTATCTGACATCAAAGGAAATATTATTAAGGATAAAGATCAGGTAAAAGAGAAGGATATTTTGAAAATAAGGTTTGCTGATTTTAAAATAGAAGCGGAAACAATTGATATAAAAGAGGTGTAATATGGAATACGAAGGCTTTGAAGATGCTTTGGAAGAATTGAAAAATATTGTTTTGCAGTTTGAAAACAAAAAGGATATAACACTTGATGATTTACTGAAAAATTACGAAAGAGGAATCAAGGCATATTCATTTTGTATGAAGAAGTTAGATGACACTCAAAAAAAGATTAAATTTATTGACGAGAATATTGAATAAACATTAAAAATATTAATTGATATAAATAAATTCTTATGCTATAATTTTATTGAATTATCCAAATAATTATTTTTTTGAGGGAATATTTATGTAAGAAAGGGTAAGGATGAAAAATTATAGGCTTGACGTATATTTGCATGACAAGGGTTATGCTGATAGCCGAGAAAGGTCCAAACAACTTATTTTAAGCAATTCTGTATTTGTGGATGACAAATTAATAACGAAACCGTCTTATATTGTTAAGGATGATGTTAAAATTAAAATTACCAATAACCTTAATTATGTAAGCAGAGGATATGTAAAGATTGAAAAGGCAATTAAAATATTTGGTATCAACATTGAGAATAAAACTGCAGCCGATATTGGTGCTTCCACGGGCGGATTTACGGACTATCTGTTAAAGCATGGAATAAAAAAGGTTTATGCTGTTGATGTTGGCAGTAATCAGCTTCATGAGTCCTTAAGAAAAGATTTTCGGGTTATCAATATTGAAAACACAAATTTCAGATACATGGATACCGGCATATTTACTGATGATATAGATATAGTAACCGTCGATGTTTCATTTATTTCTTTAAAATATATTTTACCTAAAATTGTCGAAATAAGTCACGAAAGTACGGATATTGTCATATTGGTAAAACCGCAGTTTGAAGCGGGAAAAGAGAACATTGGAAAAAAGGGAATTGTTAAGGATAAGAAGGTTCATTTGGAGATTCTTAATAATTTAAATAATTTTTGCAAAGAAAATCATTTTAACTTAATAAATATTGATTATTCTCCCATTAAAGGAACAGAAGGGAATATAGAATATATAGCGCATTTAAGGATTAATGGTATTTCAAATGAATGTAATTTCAAAGACTTAATTAATAAAGCTTTTGAAATATTATAAAAAAACTAAGAGGTGGCAAATGAAAAAGTATACAAGACAAACAAAAATTTTAGAGTTGATTTCTAAAAGTGAAGTTGAAACTCAGGAGGAATTGGCTGAGGGGCTTAAAGCTATGGGCATTGACGTGACGCAAGCCACAATTTCAAGGGATATTAAAGAGCTTAGACTTGTTAAGGTAATGTCCAAAAGCGGTAAATATAAATATGCTACTATAGGACAAAGCCAGGAGGGAATTACCGACAGATTGAATAAAATATTCGAAAATTCTGTGGTTTCAATCGATAATGCAATGAATATTATTGTACTTAAAACAATTCCGGGAGCTGCTCAAATATGTGCATCAGCCATCGACTATATGGGGATTGATGAAATTGTAGGGACATTGGCGGGTGATGACAATGTTTTTGTAGCTATAAGAAATTTGGAAAGTGTAGATTATGTATTGCAGGAATTTAAGAAGAATATAAGATAATGGTGATAATATGCTGCTTAGTTTAAATATAAGCAATTTT
>ENA-UOOM01002907-UOOM01002907.1-fermentation-metagenome-genome-assembly--contig:-NODE-2907-length-13279-cov-4.708636_pt1 | contig 13279 bp, 9 predicted proteins | sample MGYA00245781_ERZ724031 | MGnify/ENA primary metagenome ERZ724031 (study PRJEB28704, sample SAMN03018317) | fermentation metagenome | biome: anthropogenic terrestrial biome; feature: soil; material... | reverse complement strand
AGCCTATATAAAGGCTTTGGGCTGTTTTACCAAGCTTATAAGTGTCGAAGACCCGTGGCTGTTTATATATCTCCTATTGGAGCAGCTTTACTGAAGAGACTTTGATAAACATTTTACATCAAAGACTTGGAAATTGAAACATCAAACGGACACAAAAAACAAGCATAGTAAAGATCAGATCCAGTTATTTCCACACAATTTGACTATTTTTTCTGAACATGATAAACTATAGGCAGCTGAAGTGCTTATATATCAGGCATTCAGTTGTTTATTTTGTTTTTTCATATCGCACTTGTGTTATGATATAGAAGAGAGATTGTTAACGATTAAGCTCTATAACGAGCTTGACAATAAACAGACATAAAGTATGCAAGGGGTACTTATAAATACTTTTTGCCATGAAACGTGCATAAACGGCTATGGCATGCTAAAATCCGGCTGTTGATACAGTCATTGTTGCTGGAAGGCCTCAATATGGTTTGAGAGGCTTCGCAATCATTAGAAAATATGGAGGTATAATGATGAATTTCTTAAATAAGCAGGTAATGCATAAAGAGTTCGGCAAAGGAAGTGTAGTTGAGCTTTCTAAATCCAGAGTTGAAATACATTTTCCTATAGGGAATAAAAGGTTTGTGTTTCCTGATGCTTTTGGTACTCACCTGACCATGATAGACAAAAGAGCTGCCGAGCTGGTCAAAAAAATGAAGATTAAAAGAGAAGCAGAGAAGAAAACAGAAGAGCAGATACGTGAGAAGGAACGAAAGAAGCGGTATGAAGAGCAGCAGCGTATACAAACGAGAAAGAAGATTCTGAAAAACTTGAAAATCCACTCCAGTTCCCAGGTTGCTTTTTGGTGCGAAGGGGAAGAGCAAGACAAAGTATTTAAGGATTGGGAAGTTTTTATTGGCGAGATAATGAGCGGCCAACGTAAAGGACAGGTTAAAAAACTGGTCAGGCTGCATCAGAATAGTGCTGTTATTTTTACTACCAGAGATTCCGATATGGCAGAAGAGAATCGATATATATCCGGTATTTATATGGTGAAAGAAGGTTTCATAGGAAAGATGTGCGAAGACGGAATAATTCGTGCCCATTCCGAATACCGGCTTAAGCTCTCTGAAGAGGAGTCGCAAAAAATTCTTTTCTGGAATTACTATGAAGATAACAGGAATTCGAATAAAATGACATGGAATGCAGGTAAATCCCGTTACTTGAACAATATTTGGCTTGCCCAAATCTTGAGGGATATTGTTTCATTGAAAAAAGATTCAAAAGAAAAAGATAAGGCACAAAAGTTCTATAATTATTATTGTGAAATGAATCAAATAAAACAAAGCTCATTGCCCAAGCCTAATGGTGTCTTGATGCAATCTGTGTCTTGAAATCAAAAAGTTGGTTTACCAATATATGTATAAAAATCCCGCTTCCAGACCCGGAAACGGGATTTTTTAGATGCTGTTATAGCGTTGCTTCATGGGTTTTGTCATATTCTATTATACGCATTGGTTTGCGATTTAAGATGTCATAAAGGACGGGTACTATAAATAAAGTAAGCAGAGTAGCATAGGTTAATCCACCTATGGTTACCACTGCCATTGGTTGAACCAATTCTGCACCTTCACCGTAGCCCAGTGCCATACTACTCATAGCCAGGATAGTTGTTAGAGCAGTGAGCAGGATAGGACGAAGTCGGGTGACACTGGCTGTAACCAAGGCTTCTCCTTTATCCATACCTTCTTCACGCAGCTGATTTATGTAACTGATCAATACAATACCATTATTAACAACGATACCTGCCAGCAGCAGAAATCCCAGCATGGCGATAACCGACAGTTCCAAATCAGCTGCCCATAGTAACAGGAGCCCGCCTGTAAAGGCAAGGGGAAGAGTAAACATGACAATAAAAGGGGACATTAGACTTTGAAACTGAGCTACCATAATAAGGTAGACAAATACGACTGCCAATAATATCATAAATACCAAATCTCGCAAGGCTTCGCTAATTATTTCATTTTCGCCGGTTATTTCTATGGAATAACCTGAAGGCAGCTCGTAGTCAGCAATGTTTTGCTCAAATTTACGGCTGACCAAACCAATATTATAGCCATCAGCTATTTCAGCAGAAACTATCATATATCGGGATTGATTTTCCCGTGAAATGGACTCCAGACTGTCTGCTTCATATATCTCCGATATATCTTTAAGTTTTATTTCTTTTTCTGTGCCATCTTTTTGCTTGACGGTAAAACTGTAATCCGCCAAATTCTTCTTGCTTATGCCTTTTTGATCATGATTAATAATCAAAACCGGATAGCTATCATTGTCTTCCGTTAAAATAGTTGACTGTTTTTCGGTATGTAAGGCTTTACTGATCTCAGCATAAATTTGAGCTGTGGTAAGCCCTTCTCGTGCAGCTTTGTTCTTATCAACCAAAATTCGTGTTTCTTTATCAAAATTCTCCAAGTTCGTATCAATATTTGCGATTCCTTCTGTATGTTCCAATAGCTCACCAATGTCATGAGATATTCTTGCAAGCTGATCCAGGTCCTGTCCCTTTATCATCACTTGAATGCCGCTTCCGCCTAGTACGGACAAATCCATATTGGAAGATCTAACTTCCAGCTCAGCCTCCAGATCTCTTGTATTTTCATAGATCAGCCGCTCTACATCAATATTAGTCATAGAACGATCATTTTTAAGGAGAATATAGAAGAGGGTTTCGTCACTGGTATCGCTGTTTAAGCTTGAATTACCCAATGTAGACAAACCGCCGCTTATAGCACCTACAGTTTCCACATCCTCAATTTCCAAAAGTCTATTCATAATTTCATCGTTTAGAGCAAAAATTTCTTCTTTGGACTGATTACCCGTAGCAGACATGTTGACACTCATCTGAGGAGAGTTCATTTCTCCCATGAAAGCTGTACCCATGACAGAAACGCCATACACACTTAAAATAAGAAGTAAAGTGACAGGAATAACTACTAAAGCCTTCTTATCTAAAGTAATCTCCAGTGCCTTTTTATATAATCCAGCAAACCAATCAAACTGACGGTTTTTCTTTTCAGTAATGGAACGCAGCACAGTTGATGACATAGCTGGAACAAGAGTAAGAGCAACAACCAAGCTTGCCACCAAGCTGTATGCTATGGTCAGCCCCATATCCACGAATAATTGTCGGGAAATTCCTTGTGTAAATACAATAGGGAGAAACACACAAACGGTTGTAATAGTAGAGGCAATAATTGAACCGGATACCTGTCTTGTACCTTCAATGGCTGCCTTGGCAACTAGTACACCTTCCTGCCTCATGCGATATATGTTATCGATAACAACGATACTATTGTCCACCAGCATACCTACGCCAAGCGCCAGACCGGACAGAGATATTACATTGAGAGTTACGTCGGTAAAATACATTAGAGTAATGGCTGTCATCAAGCTGATGGGAATGCTGAAGGCGATTACGATTGTTGGTCTAAAGTCTCTTAGGAACAATAGCAGCAGCAAGACTGCCAAAAGGCCGCCTATCCATAAATTATATATTACATTATCGGTGATGATGCGAATATAGTCACCTTGGTCCATAAGTGGGCTTATCCTCAGACCTTCGAATTCCTGCTCCAATTCAAGAATTTTTTCATTTATGGCTTCAGAAACAGCTGAGGTGGAAGCGGTGCTCTGCTTTTGGAAGTTGAGCAATATTCCATCATTTCCATTCAGTTTTGCATATGATTCCTTGGCTTTATCTATCATAGTAATATCAGCGATGTCCTTAAGGCGAATGTCACCAACAGCTTCTATATTCATTAATACCAAGTCATTTAATTCTTCCCGGGATTCAAACATCTCACCTACTTTTACCAGATGCTTGTCATTCCCATCCGTTATATAACCTGCCGGCATGCCAAAATTTTGTGCAGCAATCAATCCTGAAATCATATCTTCTGTAAGTATACCGGACAAGTCAGACATCCTTAAGGCTTCTTCTCTTGCTTTTCCAAACTCTTCCAAGCCCTTCTCGATCTCCAACTGGCTGTTTTCCAATTGAATTTGTGCTTTGGCAAGCTCAACTGCCATGGTTATTTTTCCTGACTCCATCTTTTCATAAGCAGATTGGCTTTGTTTAAGAGCGCTTTCCAACTGGGGCTTCATAGCTGCTAAAGTCATTTGCCGTACGTTAACGTTTTGTAGCTCCATTTCCAATGCAACCAGACGAGCAGATGCTGCCATGCTTTGCAGAAGCAGCGCAGACATTTCTTCCTGAGACAGCTCAGACAAATCTTCGGGTAGTTTATCTTTTATATTTTGCATAATCCTTTGATAGATTTTATGGTTTAAGCTCTCTATAAGAGTATTGAAGACTTGCTTAAACCATCCATCTGACTCGCGAAGCTGTTCTATTATTCGTTCTATGGCTTTTGGAGTCAGTTGAGAAAAATCCAGCGGCATATTTAAAATATTCCGGTCTGCTAAAATTTTTAGAATTTCTCTTATCTGTTCCGGCTCCAATTCCGTTAAGCCTTCCAGAAACAGATCTGCAAAGTCTTTTACCTGTTCCAGCATGTTTTCTATAAGCGCTTTTTCTTGTTCAAAGGCAGCTTTTTCTGCTTGCAGCGAAGATTCTTCAGATAACAGAGCATTAAGATTGGCAATAGTGCTGTTGACTTGTACGCTGCCTTGTGCCAAACGGTCTTTTTGTCCTGAGGATTCTATCTTCAGCGTCCTCAAACCATCTGAAATTTTCAATTGGGCTTCTTCCAGGGACTCCAGATTTTCTGCAAAGGTTTCTTCAAGATCTGCCTGAACTTGACTGTTTAAATCCCTGATTTTGTTCTGATCCAATACAACTTGTATTTGTTTATCGGAGATACCCGTGGTAGTTATGGAAGCTACTCCTTCCAAGCGCTCAAATGCAGGGACGACAATATCCTCAGCAAATGGTGATAGTTCTTCGGTATTATAGCCTTCCCTATCTATACTGGCTACCATAACAGGTAACATACCCGGACTGATTTTTAGATACATAGGCATGCCGATTCCATCAGCCAACTGCCCTCCTATTAGATCAATCATACCTGACAGTTCAATGGTTGCACTGTCCATATTAACATCCTGAACATATTCCAATATAATGATGCTGGAATTTTCATTGGAAATTGAGCTGATGTTTTGCAGACCGCTGGCTGTCCCTAAAACTGCTTCCAAAGGCCGCGTAACAGTTTGTTCTATTTTTTCCGGACTGGCTCCCGGATAGCTGGTCATTACGATGATGTATGGCATTTCTATTATTGGCAGCAAATCTGTAGTCATATTGTTAAAGGAGATTACACCTAAAGTGATTACTAAAATTACTGCTACCATAACTGTGTAAGGCTTTCGCACACTATATTGTGGTAACATTCTGATCCTCCTGCAATTTTTATATAAGTATAGTCAATTATAACATGGATGATTATATATATTTTTAAACAGATTGTTAATAAAATTTTATAAGTGGTTATACTTAAATGTGTATAAGCTTTCATTTGTTCATAATGTGGAGCAGAAATAGCAAGTATAAAACAAAAATGTTAAAAAAATATGAATTCATGAATGTTGACATTTTATGTTTCAATTGTTATCCTAATTTATGAGGTATTTGAAAGGTCTTTTATTGTGCTTTTCTGCAATTAAGGAGGGATTATGGAAACACATGTAAAGCGTACCCTGAACACCAAACGTTTTATTACAGTAATTATTTTGTTTTTGCTCGCAGTTTTAGGTGTATATAGAATATTCCGACCCGGGGTAGTAAAAACAGTGACAATGGAAGCCGGCAGCTCAATGGTTGATGTGAAAGAATTCCTGCGGGATCGAAATGCTGAGGGCTCTTTTGTTACCAATGTTCAACAAATTGATATAAATCAACCGGGCAGCTATGAAATGATAATACAAATAGGCAATAAACAGCATACTTCCCAGTTGAAGATTGTAGATTCCGTACCTCCTTCAGGTACTGCGGTTGATGTAATGGTTTTAAAAGGAGAGGAATTGGAAGCTTCGTCTTTTGTCAAGGATGTTAGCGATGCCAGCGATGTCACCGTGTCTTTTGCCAGGAAACCAAGCACCAGAAGAGCTGGTAGTTTCAAAACAGCTATTCAGCTTGAAGACAGCAGTAAAAATAAAACCATCCTTGATGCACAGCTTACCGTGCTGGAAGTGAAAGAATCAGTGCAGGCAGAAGCCGGACAAGCCCTTAATCTTACTAGCTATGACTTTGTGGACCATGGTCAATGGCCTGTTTTCTTAATCAGCAATCTGGAATTTTTGGATGTCAGCAAACCAACAGAGCATAAGGTAAGGCTGAGAATAAATGGCAAGACAGTATCTTCCATGATAAAAGTTGTAGATACTACACCACCGATTGCAGTTGTAAGCGATCAGGAAATTTATTTGGATCAGACCTTGGAAGCAGATGATTTTGTATCTGATATAGTCGATGTATCTGATGTAAAATGCTCTTTCCTTCGAAACCCCAACTTTAAAAGAAAGGGCAGTACAGAGCTGACCATTGTTCTTGAGGATGCTTATGGCAATAAATCTCAGTATCCTGCCAATCTAACCATCAAAGACGATAATGATCCTCCGGTATTTGCCGGAATAAGGGATATTATAATATTTGAAGGTCAGGCGATTTCCTATAAGAAAGGTGTCAGCGCAGAAGATGCCAAGGACGGTCCGGTTGAATTTGAGGTAAATTCCAAAAGTGTTAATAATAGAAAGCCTGGAGTTTATGAAATACAGTATACAGCTGAAGATGCTGCCGGCAACATAGCAGAAGAAACTGCAAGGGTCACAGTTAAAAAACTTGAGCCAACCGAGGAAGCAGTTTATTCTTTAGCTGATGAAATCCTGGATAAGATTATGAAACCGGAAATGACCAAAAAGGAAATGGCCTATGAAATTTACAAATATGTCAAGAGGAATGTTTCCTATACCGGTAGTTCCAACAAAGACAATGTTATAGAAGAGGCATTCCGTGCCATTAAATATAAAGCCGGTGACTGTTTTACCTATTACGCCCTTGGCGAGGTCTTGCTTACAAGGGCAGAAATTGACAACATGATGGTGACCAGAGTTGGCGGTAAAACACAGCATTTTTGGAGTTTGATAAATGTGGGAGAAGGATGGTATCATTTTGATACATCGAAGCATTCCGAAGAAATAGACTCATTTATGATGACAGATAAGGATCTGGAATATTATACAAAGAGATGGGGTCGTAATTATTTTGTCTACGATAAATCTAAATACCCGGAAACAGCAAAACAAGCTGCAACGCCAGTGAAATGAGGTATCGGCATGACAAAAACCCTGGGTGTTATAGGTGGTCTTGGTCCTTTGGCAACAGCATACTTTTTAGAACTGATCACCAATATGACAGATGCAGAAAAGGATCAGGATCATATGGAGGTTTTAATTCACAGCAAACCATCCATTCCGGATCGCACTGCATACATTCTTGACAATAGCAAGGAAACCCCGCTGCCAGCAATGATAGATATTGGAAAAAAGCTGGCATCGGCAGGGGCAGATTTTATATCCATACCTTGTATAACAGCCCATTATTTCTATGTCGAATTGTCAAGGAAGATACCGATTCCTATTGTCCACGGAATACGGGAAACTGTAGAAATCCTAAAATTCAAGGGGATTAAAAAAGCAGGTGTCATGGCGACAAGTGGAACTATACAAAGCAGGCTGTTTCAAATTGAGCTGAAAGCCAATGAAATAGAGCCGGTAATTCCAGATAGAGTGTTTCAAAGCTATATAATGGACCTGATATATAAATGTGTAAAATCACATAAGCCAGTAGATTTCAATAAGTTTTTGGAAGTTTCTGCTCATTTGAAGGAAAATGGAGCAGAGATAATTATATTGGGGTGTACTGAGTTGTCTTTAATTAAGAGAAATTATTCCATAGGTCAGGGTTATCTGGATGTATTGGAAGTGCTTGCCAGGGCTTCCATTCTAGAGTCTCAGGGCAAGCTTAGACAGGAATATAAATTACTATAGAGGAAGGTTTGAATTTAGATGCAGAAAAATGTATTGGAATATCTGGAAAACATTGTTACACAGTATCCAAACAAAACTGCCTATGCAGATGATAAAAGTCGAATGACTTTTAATGAAGTTTTTTCCTGTTCCAGAGCTATAGGAACCTTTTTTCATAAAAATTCTTATGAAAGGGAACCTTTAATAGTTTTTATGGGTAGACATATTGAAACCATAGCAGCCTATTATGGTGTGGTATACAGTGGATGCAGTTATGTGCCGATCGATGAGGAAATGCCTCGTCATCGGATAGACTTAATTTTTAAAGGTCTGAACCCAAGAGCTGTCATCTGTGATGCTGAAACACAAAAGGCTTTGCAGACTTATGAATACCATGGTAAAATATATTTATATGAAGATATCATTAAGACGGAAATAGATGATAAGGCACTCAGGCAGATCAGGGCGAAACAGCTGGATATAGACCCGCTTTACATTGTATATACTTCCGGATCTACAGGTGTTCCTAAAGGTGTAGCTGCTTGTCATCGTTCTGTTATTGATTATATAGAAAGCTTGTCCCAAATACTGGATGTTGATGAGAGCACCATATTTGGAAATCAAACCCCCTTATATGTGGATGCCTGCCTGAAAGAACTGTACCCCACATTAAAGTTTGGTGCCACAGCCTATATAATCCCTAAAGAGCTTTTTATGTTTCCCTTAAAGCTGGCAGACTTTTTGAATGAGCATAAAATCAACACCATATGCTGGGTGGTTTCAGCATTGACCATGCTTTCGGCATTTGGTGTTTTGGGAAAAAATACTCCAAAATATCTTCGTACCATCGCATTTGGCAGTGAAGTGTTTCCCATAAAGCAGTTTAATTTGTGGAAAAAGCATTTACCGGATGCCAGAATGATTAATTTATATGGTCCTACTGAAACAACCGGAATGGCTTGTTACTATGAAGCCAATCGGGAGTTTTCCCCGGACGAAGTCATTCCTATTGGAAAACCCTTTCCCAATACTGAGATTCTTCTTTTAGATGAAGAAGACAAACCGGCAGGGGAGGGACAGGTTGGCGAAATTTGTATTCGAGGCACCCGTTTGACTTTAGGATACTATAACAGCTTTGACAAAACTAATGAGGTCTTTGTGCAAAATCCCTTGAATCCTCATTATCCGGAATTGATCTATCGTACCGGTGATTTGGGCAGATACAATGATAAGGGAGAGCTGCTCTTTTTCTCCCGCAAGGACAACCAGATCAAACATATGGGGCACCGAATTGAGCTTGGTGAAATCGAAGCAGCAGCGAACCTGCATCCCGAAGTCCAGTTAGCTTGCTGTATTTATGATGAACACAGAAAGAAAATTGTATTGTTCTATACAGGTACCCTCAACCCAGGGGATATGGCAACATTTATGAAGGGCAGGGTGCCTAGATATATGGTGCCAAATTCAATAAGGCCTTTGGATAGCATGCCTTTAACTCCTAATGGCAAGTTGGATCGTATGTCCCTGAAAGCAAGCCTTTGATAATATTAAAGTGTTTAACGGCAGTAAACAGTAAAATAATGGAGGATGATTATGGACGCCTTAATTGAAATATTGCAGGATCTTCACCCGGATGTGGACTTTAACACCTGCGACACATTAATAGACGATAAGATATTCGATTCATTTGATATTGTCTCCCTGGTTACAGATGTCAGTGAAGAATACGACATAACGATTCCCGTAGAGGAAATCGTGCCGACTAACTTCAATTCAGCCAAGGCGCTTTGGGCACTAATAGAAAGGCTGATTGAAGACGAATAGAATAGGTGATAAATTATGCATTTTGCATCTTTTAGCTTTATAATATTTATTGCAGTTTTAGTAGTTCTTTACTATTTAATACCTAAGAAATGGCAATGGATACTTCTTCTGGCTGCGAGCTATTTTTTCTACAGTTTTGCAGGGGCTGGGTACCTGGTCTTTATTATAGCAACAACGCTATCTACCTGGTATGCTTCCATACGTTTGGACAGGCTGAAGCATATACAAACTGAATATTTGGCATACAACAAAAAAGATATGACCAGAGAGGATAGAAAAAGCTACAAAGCAGAAATCAAAGGCAGGCAAAGAAAATGGTTGGTTTCATGCCTGGTCTTGAACTTTGGTACTCTGGCAGTGTTGAAATATGCCGGATATCTGCCGGTTGGATCCATGGGAATCATTCTCCCTCTTGGGATTTCCTTTTATACCTTTCAAGCCATGGGGTATTTAATCGATATATATCGTGGAAGCTACGATGCTGAGAAGAACCTGGCAAAACTTGCCTTGTTTGTATCATTCTTCCCCCAGCTTGTACAGGGGCCTATAAGTCGTTTCAATCAATTGAAGGAAACTATGTTTGCTGAGCATGATTATAACGCTGATAATATAACATATGGTCTTCAAAGAATCCTTTGGGGATTCTTTAAGAAGCTGGTTATTGCCGATCGCCTGGTTGTTGCAGTCAAAACTATTGTTACCAATCCCATTGATTACCAGGGAGCTTACGTTTTACTGGGTATGTTCTTCTATGCCATTCAGCTGTATGCAGACTTTACCGGCGGCATTGATATTGCCATAGGGGTGTCACGGCTTCTAGGTATCCGCTTGGCAGAAAACTTTGAACGCCCTTATTTCTCCAAGTCCATAACGGAATATTGGAGAAGATGGCATATGACTCTGGGCACCTGGTTTAAAGATTATATGTTCTTCCCAATATCCGTGAGTAAAACCATGATGAGTTTTTCCAAGAAGCTCAGGAACAAATTTGGAGATGGTATAGGGAAGCGCTTTCCCATTTACGCTGCTTCCATTATTGTGTGGTTCACCACGGGTGCTTGGCACGGCTCTTCTTTAAATTTCATCGTGTGGGGTTTGTTGAATTGCCTGGTCATATTGGTTTCCCAGGAGTGCGAACCACTGTATAAAAAATTCCATAGTAGATTTCCTGCAATAGGACGGACTTTTATCTATCGCCTTTTCCAGGTTGGCAGAACCTTCTGGTTAATGAGCTTTCTCAGGACTCTGGATGTTTATACCGGTGTAGGAACTACTTTCCATATGTACGGTTCTGTCTTTACTGTTTGGAATCTGCAGGAGCTCTTCCAGGGCGGGCTGCTGCAACTTGGTCTGTCTACGGCTGATTATGTTGTATTGGCATTAGCTGTAGGTTTGGTATTGTATGTCAGTTTACAATCCCGTTCCGGAAGCTATACACTTAAGATTAACAGTTCACCTATGCCAATGCGCTATGCTGCTTATTTCTTTATATTTGTCTGCGTATTGATATTTGGTGCCTATGGTGTTGGATATGACTCCAGCCAGTTTATTTACAGTCAGTTTTAAAATATTCGTCCAGTTCTCTCAACATCGACTGGTAAACTGTAACACTTAAATCTTGTCATTCCGAGTTTATTGAGTAATCCGGACAGAAAAGATACGACCCAATTACTCTGGATGTCATTGAGAAATTTGTACCAGTTCGAGAAAGTGAATATATTATGGACTTGATATAGAAGGGGTATTCACCATGAAAAAATTTTTAACCCGCCTTACAAGCGTAATATTGGCAGTGCTCATCCTGGCATTTATCCAAGAGTTGCTCATGCCTAAATATATGGACTCCATACGTGAAGGAAATTTGGTGGAAGAATACTATGCATCCAATAAAGATCACGATGTTGTATTCATTGGTGATTGTGAAGTGTTCTCCAATGTCTCGCCGATTACACTATGGGAAAAGTATGGAATCACGAGCTATATCAGGGGCAGTGCACAGCAATTGGTATGGCAGTCCTATTACCTTCTTGAAGAAATGCTGGAATACGAAAAACCCAAAGTAGTCGTATTCAACGTATTGGCTATGAAATACAATGAACCTCAAAAAGAAGCATATAACCGCCTTACCTTGGATGGCATGAAGCTGTCCAAATCAAAAATCGAAGCTGTTAAGGCTTCCATGACCGAAGGGGAAAGTATGATCAGCTATCTTGTTCCTCTTTTAAGATATCATGACAGGTGGAGGGAACTTTCAGGGGAAGATTTTCGTTATATATTTAAGAAGGAGCCAATTTCTCATAACGGTTATCTGATGAGAAGTGATACCAGACCAGTGACTGTAGTTCCGGATGGAAGAAAACTGCCTGACTACAATTTTGGAGATAATGCATGGCACTATCTTGAAAAGATGACCGAGCTTACCAGGGAAAACGGTATTCAGCTTATGTTGATAAAGTCACCCAGTGTCTATCCTTATTGGTACGATGAATGGGATCAACAAATAGAAGAGTATGCAGAAAAAAATGGATTAAGCTATGTGAACTTCCTGCCTCTGGCAGAAAAAATGGGGATTGACTACAGCAAAGATACCTATGATGGCGGACTGCATATGAATCTGACCGGCGCAGAAAAGTTTACAGACTACATGGGCGGAATATTAATGGAAACATACGCTCTGGAGGATCGTAGAGGAGATTCGAAAGTCGCTGATATCTGGCAGGATAAGCTTGCATATTACAACTGGATGAAGCAGGATCAGGAAGAAGAAATGCAGAAATACGGCTATCTAAAGAGCTATGGCGCTGCTGCTCAGGCAATTGAACAGGAAGATGGCGGCCAAACAAGACAGTAATTAAATTAGATTGGAGAAGACCAACTATGAAAAAGAGTATTTTAGTTATTTTGTTAGCAAGCATATTGCTGGCAGCTGGCTGCGGACCAGGAGGACAGGCTCAAGGTGATACCCAGAAAGAGAGCTTTGTTTTTGAGTACAACGGAGTAGAAATTAATCTTCATGCAGACGCAGCCACAATTATTGAAGAATTGGGAGAACCCATGGATTATTTTGAAGCAGAAAGCTGCGCCTTCCAGGGCTTGGATAAAACTTACTTTTATGGCGGATTCGAGCTTACAACCTACCCTAATGACAGTGATACTGATTGCGTTTCCGTCATTTACTTCAATGATGATTCTGTCAGCACCAGGGAAGGTATCTATATAGGGTCTCCAGAGGCTGATGTAGTGGAAGCCTATGGTGATGATTACACAGGTGGTGGAGGCTCCTATACCTATACGCAGGATGAAGGCTCTATCATGTTTGTCATAGAAGATGGTGCTGTAGCTTCAATAACTTATCAGGCAATTGTAGAAGGAATGTAATTGCGTTGTTATTGGAGAATTATAAATGATTGCAGCAAAA
>ENA-UOOM01002906-UOOM01002906.1-fermentation-metagenome-genome-assembly--contig:-NODE-2906-length-13281-cov-18.508771_pt1 | contig 13281 bp, 16 predicted proteins | sample MGYA00245781_ERZ724031 | MGnify/ENA primary metagenome ERZ724031 (study PRJEB28704, sample SAMN03018317) | fermentation metagenome | biome: anthropogenic terrestrial biome; feature: soil... | reverse complement strand
TGATCAAGCAAGGAGACAGGGCTCAGGCAAATTACAGAAAATCTGAGACGTTACCGGTAATGTGAGTATGAACTTCAAGCAGAATGAAGAAGCGGTATCACCGGTGATCGGGACCATCCTCATGGTCGCCATCACGGTGATCCTCGCCGCGGTTATCGCGGCGTTTGTGTTTGGAATGAGCGGGAACATACAATCTTCAAAGACAGTTGGTGTGAGTTCTGCGATTAACGCTGATGGTAATATAACAGTAACAATTCAGGGCGGGGTAGATCTTCCCTCCTTAACCAAGTTAGTTTACCAGTTGGATGGTGGATCTGTGAATGATATGCTACAGGTGGGAGGAACTGACGAAATTAAGGTCGGATCTCAGTTCAAATTGGAGGAAGATGTGAGAGGGAAGCCATTGCTTGTCATGGGCGAATTTATGGATGGAAGTCGGGCCATATTATTAGACAAGACTTTCTAAGGCCCTTCTAATCATCTCATCTCTTTTTTAATCTGCAGATAATATACGATATGAAGATAGTACGCTCAGGGAAATTCCATAAAATTTAGTAGCAGGGCCTCCAAGAGGATAACCTTGGACCATACCAAAATTACTTCGCACTACATATTGTATCTCTGCGATCCTGTAGATGCCGCCAGTCGGCACTTGCCTGCACCATAACAGGCTCAACGACCTGAACAACGGAACCGACCTGCTGCACCGCCGAGTACACAGTCTGCTCCGTCTTCTGCGTCGTGAAGAAACCGGTGCCGAGCGCTACATACGCAAAGACAGAGGCTACGACGATGAAGGCGATGAAGACCATTGCTGCCTCCAGGCCGGTGAACGCCCTATCGTCAGGTGCAAATGGTTTCATTCCCTCCCCCGTTCGCCGGAAAATCAGTACCGACCCCCCGATCTCCTGTAGTTACTGGATCGATGGACGATTATTTGAACGTATGGCACTGGATGCAAAAGATTAACACAATTACATCAGCGCTCCTTGAAGCAAATTTCCGGCATCAGATTCTTGATAGTGAACTTCATAACCCTCCTGCATGGAGATCCGCACCACTGGCAACGTTCTGGCAACCCTTTTCATCGTCGGAGTTCTCCTGGTCGTCGGCTGCGTTTTGCTACCGCCATCTGGTGACGAACAGGCCGTCGCGGATGCCTGCCCCCGCTCCGCTTGCGATCGTGCCGCCGAGCCGCTATCAGGGGACCGCGGTGAACGAGTCGGACATGGCAGTAACCGTGCTCGTCCTCAACCAGACTATTGCTCCCGAAGCGATGGCTTCCAGTAACCCGGAGTTGGACCAGGCGGTCAACTTCACACCGGTGCATATCGAATATCCAGATACTCACGACCTCTACACACTCAAGCCCGGAGAGTATTCCACCGCCTGGCACGAAAGCGGAGACGGCGACGACATGCTGGAACCGGGTGAGGTTGTGGAGCTGACCCTACCCCTTCAGCAGCCCATACCCGCCAATACGAGAGTCAGCGCCGATTTCGCTACCTTCTACCGGGGAACGTTAGTCCTGTTGTTCCGCACACCGGATGTGATAGAATCCTCCGGGCAGATACTCGAATTTACCGCTGAACCGTTTGTCCCGCACTGACCGGGGAGATCCGCCTGTAAGTCTCACGATCCCGGTCGAGGGAGCCTCTGCCCGCACGTCCCGGGGAATAACCCGAAGGTAGCGAACGGCTTAAGAGAGTCTCGCCGCACCTGACGGTGCTCCCGTTCGCTTTCGCTCACACCTCAAAGACCTCTGGTCTTCTCGAACTCCTGTCCCGAAGCCTGATGGCTTCTCAAGCTCCGGACGTTCCGTCCGTCGCATCCTACGGACGGTCGTTCTCCGGAACATCGCACCCATCGGCCCGTCGCAACTCACTCTTCCGCCGGTTCCCGCCCGGGCGGCATCCCTGCCGCTCGGGCCTCGGCGAGGATCGAGAGAATCCCCTGCTTCAGCACCGGGAGATCGTCCTGCACGGTCAGGAACACCGCTTCGTAATCCACGCCGAAGTAGTGATGAATAATCCGGTCCCGTATCCCGGCCGCCTCCCTCCAGGGGATCTCCGGGTGCTCCCCGCGTAACTCCGGCGAGATCCTCTTTGCCGCTTCGCCGATGATGGTTGGCATCCGCTCGATCCCGGCGTGTTCGATTCCCGCGAGTTCGAGCGGGTGAAGGGGACCTCGGCCGGTGCGATCTCTGTGACCATAGGAAGGAACTGTATCGATCGCAGGAGGCACAGGCGGAAGGTCAAGCGTGGGATACTCCTGGGTGATGCGGGGGGACGCAAAGGAGAGGGTGAGATGATACGTATATCATCGAGGAATTGCCAATGTAAAAGTGGTAACAGAGGGATAGATCTCCCGGAATATCTTGATCTCACTGCCCGGACGGTGAGAGATCTGTAACTCTTCTGGAATGAGGAGGACAGTGCGGAGGGAGGGTTGAGGGTTTTTGAAGAGGGGCACAGAATGAAAGAGAGAGGATGTTTATGCGACCTCGTTGACGAACTGCGTCGCTATCCTACAGAAAAAGAGTGGTTTGACTTCAAAGTGAACAACTTCGAACCACACATGATAGGAGAATACATCTCCGCTTTGAGCAACTCGGCGCTTCTCCATCGAGTGAAAAACGGATATCTGGTCTTTGGAATCGACGACGCTACTCATGAGATTCTCGGTACAACATTCACTCCACGGACAGAGAAAGGACGGGGGAACGAAGACCTTGAACCGTGGTTGAAACGGTTACTCGATCCCCGTGTCGACTTTTCGTTCCATGAGATTACGTGCGAAGATAGACCTATTATCGTTGTTCAGATCGACGCCGCATACGAACGTCCCGTCAGGTTTGATGGAACCGAGTATATCCGGGTAGGTTCGTATAAAAAGAAACTCTCCGATCACCCGGAGCTGGAGCGTAAGTTATGGGCGCTTACGCATCCCGTCATGTTTGAAGAGGGATACGCATCTTCGGGCATAACAGGCAATGAAGTACTCGATCTCCTTGATTATCCGGCGTTTTTCCACCTTCTTGAGATTCCGCTTCCGGAAAGTAAGTCCGGGATTTTAAAGAGGCTTGAGGAAGAACAAGCAATTTCCAGAGATGGGGCAGGATTTAACATCACGAACCTGGGCGCACTTCTTTTTGCGCGCGACCTCGACAACTTCCTGTCTCTCCGCAGGAAAGCGCTGCGCATTATTATATACGATGGCAAAGGCCGGACGCACGCGAAGAAAGAGCATAGCCCTCGCGGGGGATACGCCACTGCGTTTGAGTCTGCAATCGACTGGATCTGTGACCAACTGCCTTCTAACGAGGTCATCGAGGGTGCATTGCGGGTTGAGGAGAGGATGTACCCGAAGGTTGCAATCCGTGAAATCGTCGCGAATGCCCTCATTCATCAGGATTTTTCCATATCCGGAACCGGGCCCATAGTTGAGATCTTTGAGGACCGCATGGAGATCTCGAATCCCGGAAAACCCCTGATTGATCCCGAACGGTTCATCGACCATCCTCCCCGATCACGAAATGAAACCCTTGCTTCGATGATGCGCAGGATGAACATCTGCGAAGAGCGGGGAAGCGGGGTTGACCGCGCCATCGGGTGTATTGAATTGTACCAGTTGCCTGCACCGGACTTCCAGGAAGACGAGGATTTCATGCGCGTCACACTCTTTGCGCATCAGAGTTATAGCGAGATGGGACGGGAGGACAGAGTGAGGGCCTGTTACCAGCATGCATGTCTCAGATATGTCTGCAGGGAGTCTATGACGAATGCCTCGTTGAGAGGGCGGCTGGGCATCAACGATCAGAACTACCCTATTGCCTCCCGCATTATCGGTGATACGATAGAGGCGGGTCTGATTCGACTGCAGGACCCGGAAACTCGATCAAACAGAACCAGGAGATATGTCCCGTACTGGGCATGAGGTATGTAATCCATACGTGCTGATTGTTCTGACTTTGATCCGAAAAAATTCATTTTGCGAGAATATCTCAGAATACGCCAATTTTAGTTGATTTTTGATATGTAACGGGTATGTAATCCATACACGACCGCCGGTATGTACATCCCGGTTCAAAGAGCCAGCTCTCCCCTCTTCGTAAAACCCCTGATTGGATACTGTATCGCCATATCTCATCGCGTATCGACTTTCAAGGAATGTAACGGGCATGTAATCGGCCGTGTGGCACTCCAAAACAATCGTCATATCGATGCCAATAGAGGCCTCCCTGCCTCTACAACCTGCCCCACGATCTCCTGCGCCTGGGTGGCAGGCTACACCGCCGCCGGAGCCGAAGTACTCCCTTCCGGGACAGAGAGCCTCTGGAGCACCGTGGCCGGCCATTACGCCCCCACGCCGGCGACTTCCTCTCCGGGCTCCGGGCCCTATGCGGTCTTCTTCGAGCCGCTCCGGGCCGGGACCGCGGTATTGTATGCCGCCGTCTTCGCAAAATGCACCTCCCCCCGCCTCCTCGCCTGCGCCGTCCCGGTGCTGATGTTCTTTCCACTCGCCTGGGAGGTCGTCGTCGACTTCCGGTTCGCCACCAGCTGCTGGGAGGGGTACCACTTCTGGATACCGGTGGTGCAGTACCTCTGGTACATCCAGTACGCGATCTTCCCGCTCTGAGTAGGGTCGAACAGAGGACATAGGATTGCTCCGGCGTCCCGATCCATGGCCCGACCCCGCATTTGTGCAACAGGTTGCTGCACAAATTCCATGATTCCATAACTGTGATCCTGGACAAACTGCCTGATCGGACATTTCGGGAATGGTATCTCCGGAAGACCATCGAGAACGGATGGTCGCGCAGCGTCCTTGTCCATCAGATCGAGAACAGGCTCATCGTCGGGAAAGAAAGCCGCGGGACCGGTCCCAGGGCTTGCCGGACGCCGCCAGAATATCCCGTTTTCCGCTCTATTCCTGCAACCACTCGAAAAAAACCTGCACCCGGCCACCGGTTGCCGGTCCTTCTCCTGCTCAAAGGGCAGCCGGGACCGGGCTATCGCAGGTTCGTCGGTCTGCCTGCAGTCATGGAACCGATCCGGGACATCTTGCAGCTGGATCCGATTCCTCACCATACCCCGCTGACTTCACCTGTCGATCCACGGTGTGTTCTCCTCCTCTCCACACCCTGACGGTCGCCCTGGATCATCCTGATTGCAGTTGTTATGCTGCTCGACACCATCCTGAATAGTACACGGGAGCCAATGAAAACGGTCCAAGAAGTGTATAAGAAGGCATGATAACCCGGTCAGGGGCATACCAGGTGCGCTGTATGTGCCCCCTCATCTATACTTCGTGCCAACTACCGGGACTCATACCTGCCGGTGCTCTGCGCTCCACCGTGCATGGAACGGCATCAGCCAATGTCATTTCGACAAGAAATCTCTGATTTTGACCGATGATCAGGTCCCCCGGGATCGTGGGATCATCAACCAGGTATAGCGGAATCCGCACGTTCCAGAAGATCGGGTTTTGTACGTCGCTGCCTATTGGGTGCCATAGAGATGCATCTTGGTATGTCTGCATGGCTTCGGCAGTCGCCACCGTTACGACGATCTGCTTTACATTGATATCAGCATCACGAGGGGCTCTCACCATAATGCTAATATAGCGTATGCCGTCGCCCGGGGCGTTTGCCTGCACCATAACCGGCTCAACGACCTGAACAACGGAACCGACCTGCTGCACCGCCGAGTACACGGTCTGCTCCGTTTTCTGCGTCGTGAAGAAACCGGTGCCGAGCGCTACATACGCAAAGACCGAGGCTACGACGATGAAGGCAATGAAAACCATTGCTGCCTCCAGGCCAGTGAACGCCCTATCGTCAGGTGCAGATGGTTTCATTCTCTCCCCTGTTCGCCGGAAAATTAGTACCGACCCCCCGATCTCCTGTAGTTACTGGATCGATGGACGATTATTTGAACGTACGGCACTTGATGCAAACGATAAACACAATTACATCAGCGCTCCTTGAAGCAAATTTCCGGCATCAGGTTCTTGATGTCGGACTTCATAACACTCCTGCATGGAGATCCGCGCCATTGGCAGCGTTCTGGCAACCTTCTTCATCGTCATCATAGTATTTCATGTTCATCTATGAGCGATTTATAGCCCGTCCTGTAGTATCGTATTTGAGCCCCCGTCCCATCCGGTGAACCCATAATGAGAACAAAAGCTCTTTCTCCCTGCAACCATGCGAAGAAGACCCACATCGGGTTATCGCAGATTCTTCGACCGGTCAAGAAGACCCGATCTGGAGATCCAGCAGCGGATGCGATAAAGAACGCCTGTATACCCCGTGGCGGGAGGGCACCCATTGCCTTCACATAAGCCACGCGTTCGCGGCTTTCTATCGCGTCTATGAAGTGGAAAAAGAGGTTCGTGTTCTCGCCGTGATGCCGATAGAGCAGGCACGCAGGCGATATGGACGTTTTTAGCGCGTTTGCGGAGGCGTGGTCCGATCCTTGAGTTTGTGCAACGGGTTGCTGCACAACCATCCTGGTGAGGAAATGCGATGAGGCCGTGTACTTCGAAGATGCCCATGAGTGAAGCGGGAAGACCGTAACACACGTTTGGGATGTAAAACTGAAATTTTCACGTTTCAGAGAATTTCTGTCCCGAAAATCATGTCGTAATACATATATGGTAGCCAGCAGAGGCTTTATAAAAACATTATCAGATGCCCTATGATCGAGATTTACCCGAACCTGTACATCGGCGACGAGCATGCGTACGAATCAAAAGTCCGGCACGAACCGGGATGGTGCGTGGTCCATGCCTGCAAAGAGCCGTATCATCGCCAGGCGCTGGGGTACACGGGCCGGGCCGCCCCGAAAGACCACCCTGAGTACCTCATCGCGCGGAGAGGTAACCGACTCATTCTGAACCTCGTAGATGCCCCGGATCCGGCTTACATTCAACACGATCTTATCGATACAGCACTGGAGTTCATCGATGCCGGCTTGAAGGCCGGCAACCGGGTTCTCGTCCACTGCAATGAAGGATGCTCACGATCGCCGGGAATAGGGTTGTTGTACCTCGCGAAGTACACCGACAGACTTCCAGGAGGCGATCTCCTCCGGGCTGAAGAAGTGTTTCGATCGATCTATCCGCCCTATAACCCGAAATGCGGCATACGAGGCTACATGGCAATGAATTGGGGGAACTATGCCGGTCATGGCCAGCCCGATCGGGGCGATAAAAGTAGATGAGGTGCGACGGATATGAGTGATATTTCCGTCAATCAGGCAACGGCGGATGCATTGATTGCCACTCCGAAAATCAGGGCAAATGATGCTGTTTCTTACTACCCCGGGGCCGGTGGCTATCTTACGTTACCCCTTCTCTCCCACGATGGACGCGAATCATTCCATCTTGATATTCGGAGAGGTGGGATCGATCTCTTGAAGGGGACATACCAGAACCGTGCGAGGCAGGTGTTAATGCTGGTCAGATTGGACTTTGGCGGCGCCCCTCACAGGAATCCCGACGGCAGTGAAATCTCTTCACCCCATTTGCATATATACCGGGAAGGATATGGTGATAAATGGGCATTTGAAGTGCCACCGGACAAGTTCTCACAGATCACCGACCCATGGCAGGCATTACAGGACTTTATGCGGTTCTGCAACATTGTAGATCCTCCGAATATTCAGAGGGGCATTGAATGATCGACGAGATCCAGGGCCTGCTGGATGAGTACTCCCGCTGGCTCAAGGAAAAGACTCAGGTGAGGCAGGTGGATGAGTGGGTGGAGATCACAACGCCCTATCTCGACCGGCACAACGACTATCTCCAGATCTATGCCCGGCGCCGGAACGGCGATTATGTTCTCACCGATGCCGGATACATCTTCCAGGATCTGGAGTTGTCCGGCTGCAAACTTGACAGTCCGAAGAGAAGAGCGCTGTTGATGATGACACTCAACGGGTTCGGCGTGAAACTGAACGGAGATAGGCTTGAAGTTCATACGTCTGCCGAGAATTTTGCACCCGGCAAGCACAACCTGATACAGGCGATGCTCGCCGTCAACGATCTCTTCGGTCTTGCAACACCGATGACAGCGAGCCTGTTTTACGAAGACGTAGTCGCCTGGCTTGAGGCGCACGCTATCCGGTACACATCCAATGTCAAGTTCACCGGCCAGAGCGGATTTGACCACCTCTTTGATTTCATCATCCCGAAATCCCGCAGCCAGCCGGAACGCATCATCAAAACCATCAGCAGTCCGAACAGAAATACGGCACAGGCAGTTGCGTTCTCCTGGATTGATATAAGGGATGCCCGCCCTCCCGATTCGAAAGCTTATGCCATCCTGAATGATTTTGACCACCCAATCCCGGGGAATGTTCTGGGTGCGCTGAACAACTACAGCGTGAAGGCAGTCGTATGGAGCGACCGGGACGCTGTTGCGGGAGAGTTAGTAGCATGAATCCGGTGAGGACCGGGTGCCGACGGATGACGCTGCTCTTCCGTCATCCTGACTTCTCCCTTCTCATTTTGGCCGTGACCCTGGCTGCGGCCCCTGCCCGGGAGTCGGAGCCAGGCGGATGATCGTCTGGAAGCCGTCGCTGGCGGCAAACCCCGGCTCCGGCAGACCTGCCTCGGTGCAGCGTCGGATCATGCCGAGTAACTCCGGCGAAACCCGCTTTGCCGCTTCGCCGATGATGGTCGGCATCCGCTCGATCCCGGCGCGCTCCAGCCTGCGGCACCTGAGATCCTCCACCGACGAGATGCCTTCGGAGAACTCCTCGATGCTTATTATGGCATCAAGGATGTGACGGAGATACGCGGGGTCCTCCGGCGTCATAGATCACCACGGCATCACGGCGTATTGCGTCGGCAAGGTAAGGGCTCACGGCATTTTCGGTGACGAGATCCACATCTCTCCCGAGAGCCCGGGCAAGTTCGTCCTCGATCCGCACGAGTTCAAAGAGGCTTTTGGGGCGGGAAAACCGGACCAGGATATCGATATCACTTGTCGAACCAGCCTCCCCCCGTGCATAAGAGCCGAAGACCGCGACCCGCTCGGCACCGTTCCGGCTGAGTATCGCGACGATGGTCTTCCGGACCCCCTTCGGCAACCCGTATCCCGCCATGCGCTCGACCTCATCCATAGGTTACTCCCGGCCCATCATCAGTCTTTTGGAGCGGGATGCACCGCACCTCCGGTACTTCCGGCCGTTCCGGCAATCGCAACTCGAAAACGCTTCGCGTTTTCTCGAGCTCCTTCCCCGTTGGGGAAGTCGCTCACCTCACCCCCTCCCGGCCGTTCCACTCCCGAACCAGCCTCGCGTAGCAGCCTCGCACCTAACGGTGCTCATACTCCAGTTCTGCGAACTTTCGCACCTCGCAGATGTTCGCCTGCGCCTCCCGCGATCGATACACCGCTTTCCCCGTCCCGCAGACGTCGCACCGGCCGAGTTCGACCTTTGTCCGGGTAAACATTCGGTGGTCGAGGACTCCGGGCAGAGGCTGCGCCTTCGCCGGTCGTTTTGCCTTCCTCAAGCAGTCGTAGCAGAGGTAGAGCCCCCCGCCGCCTCACAACACCCGCGACGTCGGCCGGTGGCCGCAGATGTGGCAGGGCTCGTCCTTTACCGCCGGGAGGGGATGGAGTGAACAACGGGCCGAAGGGCCGGAGTTTGAGCACCGCCAGGTGCGAGTGCCGGGGTTGACCGGGACGAATGATTGCACATTTACACCCGTTTTCACATCTTTACACCCTGATTTACACCCCGAAAATCCGCCATATGGAGCCGGCTCCCAGATCGGCCGGCTATTATCCGGAATACCGGGTATGTTTTCACCGGTGCGGATCTCACGGACACCGGAAGTCGGGTCACCCGCTCCCGCAGGCAGGCTCTCCGTTCCCGGGAACCGGTGTAAATTACTCCTCTGATCGGTACATATCTCTGTACATATCTCTCCAATAGAGCAATCCCCACCATTATGACCGGAATCTTCGTTTACGCTTTTCCCGGATTGCTGGTGAAAACCGGGTGAAATTGTGAAATCATGAGGACCACCGTTCTGATCGTCCGGGTCTTCGTCCAGCCAGACCGTGGCACCGCTGCTCCAGGCCCGGTAGACCTCCGGGTCAAACGAGAAGTAGTGCTCCCGCCGCCGGACGGTCTCCCCGACCCCGAGCATCTCCCCGGTCACCGTTGCGTCGATGGAACTCACCGCCGGGCATTTCTCCAGCAGGCCGGCATACGCGGCCCGATTGTTGGTGTAACCGTGGAACAGCCGGTAGGTCTTCTGGTAGGAGAGGCCGAGGGCGCTCTGGAGTTGCCGGACGGTGAAGACCTCGACGCCCATCTGTGCCGCCGTTGCGAGCGCCGCCGCCTCGTTCTTCGTCAACTTCGTCTCCTGGCCTCCGGCAGCCCCCGAGAGAGCGCCGTACAGCCGGGCGGCCGCCGCAAAGTCTTCCGGCCGGGCGATCACCGCCCCGTCGTCGCGGTCCCGCTGGAGGGAGAAGAGCCGGGCCCGGCACTTGATCAGGTCAAAGAGCATGCCCGGGTTCCGGCGGTTCTGGGTTGTGGAGGACTGGATCCGCCGGGCGAAGGGGATCCGGACGGGGAGGACTTCGGCTTTGACGGCCTCCCAGATCGCCCGGCAGGTGAGAATATCATCTTCTCTACGGGACTGGCCGGCCGCCTCCGCCTCCTTCATGTGCTCGAAGACCCGTTCGTCCTGCTCAACGGTATCGTCGATCCAGACCGTGAGCATCCGGTTCATCACCTGGTCGTCGCCGATATCCTCGACCTTGGCAAGCCACCAGACGCACCGCTCCGGGATGGTGCAGACCCGGAGTTTCCGCTCGGTCGTGAGGGTCCGGTGCTCGATCGGCTCCCGGAAGTTCGCGGTCGCCGACTTGAGAACTTCCTGGAGGTCGTCGGAGAGGGAGACGTCGTCGAAGAGGAGGACGGTGCCGGCCCGGAGGTCGTCGTCGTAGTAGAGCGCCTTGTTCGAGACGGTGCCCTTGAGTTGGTAGGCCCCGGGGATGAGGTTCTGCATCGTCGTGCAGGCATGCGTTTTGCCTTTGCCCGAGTTGCCGGAGACGGCGACGTGCAGCCCGTTCGTGTTCTCGACCGACTGCGAGGCGAGGGACATCGCGAGACATTCCGCGACGGTCCGGTCGCCGACGTGGCTCCGGTTGAAGGTATCGAGGAGGAAGGCGAGCGGGTCGCCGTGCCGGAGGATCTCGAGGGCACGCTCGCGGTGCTCATCATTGGCCGGGGGAGGGACCGGCTTCTCCTCCAGGTTTCCTGCATCCGGCGGCGACGCCGGTTTTTTCTCAGGCCTCCGTTTCTTTTGCTCGTACATCCCCCGGAGCTCCGGCCAGCGCTGCGCTCCCCCGCCGCAACTCGCGTGATGGCAGCCGGCGAAGACGGCGCCGTTTGCAAACTGGATGGCGAATGCACCGTCGTTGTGGGCCGACGAGAACGGGCACTCCGCGAGGACGTAGAGGGTGCCGCCCTGGTAGGGTCTTGTGCTCCGGACGGCGATACCGTGGCCCGCGAGCCACGAGGCGAGGTCGATGCCGTTCCCGCTCCTCTTCTCTGGTTGGAGAGGGTCCTCCCGGGGGAGGAGACCCGCGAGGTGCTGCAGGCGCTCCAGGGGAACCACACCGATCTCGCCCGGCATGGCAAGCAGCTTCGCTCGCCGGTGCGGCCGCTCCGGGGTGTTGTCGCCCTTCCGCGATGCGGTCCCGTAGAGTTTCCAGATCCGGGCGGCGTTGTAGTTCGCGGTATCGACAGTCACGGTCTCGTTCGAGAAGAGGGCGTCCAGGGTCGTGAGGACTCTTTTCACGAGCGCGGTCGAGGATTCGTCGTTTGGAAGGTCGATCCTGTACAACAAGTGGGCGCCGTTGCCCGAGTCCGCCCTGATAGGTAAAGGGAATCCCTGCTCCGCGAGGTACGCCGCGATCCGCTCCGCCGCGGCGAGTGCGGCCGCGTGCTCGGCCTCGGTCGACGAGACCCCGCTCGGCCGGACGGGATCGATGTCGACCGGGAGCCAGCGCCGGCGGAGGATATCGACATCTGCCGTGGCGGCGTCTTTGCGGGAGAGCCGTATTTTGATCCGGTTCGCCCGCCGGGCGAGGAGTGCCGGATTCACCGCGTTCAAGGTGACGTAGATCCCGGCGACCGAGGGGTCGGCGTCGAGGGCCTCGACGGCCCGGGTAAGCCCATCATAATCGTCGCAGTAGCCCGAGTGGGTGACGCCGTCGGCGAGCGCCCGGACTTCGACCACGCCACCACCGGGGGCGATGAGCCCTATCGCCCGGTGGATCTCCTCGATCATAGACCTATCTCGAAGATCCCCGGTCTTCTCGGGCTCTTGCCCTCCGGCCAGTCGCCATTCGCACCTCCGGTACTCAAACTCCGTTCCAAAGGAACGTCGTTCTCCGAGATGAGGGGGAAGAGGGGAGCGCTCGCAGCCTCCCCGCGGGCCACCCGCCGAAAAGAGACGAGCGGGACGATGAAAGAGCCTGCCCGGGTGTGGATCACCACCGCCCGGCCTGCTGGGTTCACCGCCGCGTGCCCCTCGATCATCACTTCACCCGTGACGGTGCCGCCTTCCCGCCGCAGCCGCTCCCGGGTGACCGGAGCAGGCCGGCCGGCAAAGATCAACGCTCTCGTATCTTCGGGCGCAATCCGGTAGCGTTCCGCCTCGACGTGGACGACGAGCCCGCCTGATGCCGTACAGGCGAGGGTTCCGGGCGCGATGGTCCGGTAAGACCGGAGCGGGAGAAAACCAGAGGTTTTCGACTCCGGGATCATGGCCGGCCCCGCTCGACGCTGACGGTGTACTGGTGGTTCCGCGTCCGCCGGACGCAGATCTCCCGCACCGCCCGGCCGTGCCGCCGGATCTCGGCCGCGACCGCCTGCGGAACGAGGAAGAGCGGTACCGGGGTCACGCTTATCTCTTCTGCAGGAGATGTACCAGTGGCGGCCTGGCAGAGCGCGTGGTGGCACTTTGGATCCGGGCTGCCGCCTCTGGGTTTCGATTCGGTTCCTCCCGGGGTTCTCTCAGTCCGGGGCCTGTCGTCGTGTTGCATTTCTGATAGCTCCCTGCACCGGGATTCTTTCCGGCGCATACATCATCGTCGGGGACCACGGGTTAAAAAGGTGAGTCAATGGCCCCGAATTTAACAACAGAGACTATTTAAACGTTACTTTCTCCAAAATTCCGATTCCAGAGGATCGGGCAGGAATCAACGATTGCGAACCGAATCCGGGGTGATGATCGATCCGGGCTTTTTTG
>ENA-UOOM01002905-UOOM01002905.1-fermentation-metagenome-genome-assembly--contig:-NODE-2905-length-13284-cov-3.638521_pt1 | contig 13284 bp, 10 predicted proteins | sample MGYA00245781_ERZ724031 | MGnify/ENA primary metagenome ERZ724031 (study PRJEB28704, sample SAMN03018317) | fermentation metagenome | biome: anthropogenic terrestrial biome; feature: soil; material... | reverse complement strand
CACGTGACTGGACTTCAGACGTGTGCTCTTCCGATCTGATATGCAAATAAATATCATAAGTATGTATATAGGTATTTTAAATTTTCTCAACCTGTCCACCCCCACGATACATCTTTTCCATTTCCCCTTCTAACCTGTTCACTGCTAAAAAGCAAATTTATCTATCTACCCCTTCTAATAAATTGAATTGGAGAAATCACTTAACCCCATATCATCATTTGTAATTAATAAATCTTAAAAAAATTCCAGTATTTTATTGTTTGACATTTAACGATAAATAAAATGCTTTTAATTCATCCTTAATATCCTGTGATAAGTAATGCCATCTTATATTCCGAATGGCACCTTCTAAAGCATATAATCTGTTTATGCAAGCACTGCTATCAACAGTTCTAAGCCGCAGAAATGCTTCCCTGCTTCCTAATTCCATTAACTGTCCAGGTGTTTCCACTCCTGCTTTTTTTAATTGCTTTTCTAATTCTTTGCCTATATTTGGCATATCACTTAATTTAGTCATTTTGCTTATCTCCTTTACTGAAATGTTTTTTAAGGGCAACTTTATATTTATAGAAAACTTTTTTCTTGCTTCTTCATGCGTATCAATTCCCATATGCCTTTTCCCTCCCTAAAGTTCACAAGCCTCAATATACAAAAATGCAGCATTAAATATAACTGCACTTATTTCATGGATAACCCTTTATCTATGGTCTTCTGAATTATTTCATGACAGCATTTCCCTAAAGGGTTATTCTTTTCACATTGGCTGTTTCTCATCGCCCCTGTGATTTCTATAATATCCTTGACTGTTTTTGCACCATGTTTTATTACGGCATCTATTACTTGCATCTTTTTTAAACCATATGGGTACTTTTACTTGCTGTTTATCAAACTTAACACCTGATTCTGGATTGTAATAAACAACATCACATTTTTCATTCATGCATATATAATAATCTGTATCTCCGCCCAATTCTGTTAATGTATTATCTACCAAATGTCTGACTGTAATGCTTTTTACTTTGACTCCTGATGTTTTACACACAGGACATGTATTGTCATTTTCTATTTTTTGAAACTTCTCTTTTCCACCACAGCAGCAATTATTTATTTTTTCATTTATCATTTTAGTCTTACCTTCCTTTATTTTTATTTTAATAGGACTTATCTTATAATGAAAGTACTTTTCTGTTTTAAGATTTTTGTTCATATCATTTTAATTATATATCTTCATTCTTGTATCAAGAAATATAAAATCTCAAAACTTTATTTTCTTTTCTTCTTTACCCTTTAAAAAAGGACTTTTCTATTTTTTGATTTTTTCACTATTATGTATTGAACTGTTCGACACAACTTTATTATCTATTTGACATGACTTTATTATTTCTAACACAAGTTTTTTATCTCTGACACAACTTTATTATTTTTCACCTTATCCCTTAACCCTTTTTAGAATAAAACTTATTCCTAACTATGTATAAACATAAAAAACTCATGTCAAAACCCCACCACCCTCAAACCCTTGTCCCATCTATTCTCAACCCTATTTTTCCAATCTCATCCACATAAAAAAGTCATGTCAAAAATCACCCTATTCCTTGCTCCTATCTCCTATTTTCTTCCTATTTTCCCTCTCATTTTAGATAAAAAAGTCGTGTCAGGAATAGGGAAAAGTTAAAAGAAAAAAGGGGAAAGTTTTAATCAATATCTTTCATCAATACTCCCTTCAAATCCTTTAAAATCAATGTCTTTAGCCTTATACCTTACTCCTTGAGCCTAGTAATCCTAAAAAAAATCATGGCTCCAATAAGGTTTTCTACCCTATTTTCACCATGACTTTTAACATGACTTTTTTATTTTTAACACAACTTTTTTATTTGTGACACGAGTTTTTTAGAGTTATACATAGTAGGTATTAGGAGAGTCAAGGTTTAAGGAATTTAGTGATAAATAATCTACTTTTTTGCTGAAGAAACTTAGTCACTTAATATCACGTATTACTTAAATTATTTTATATATTCACTGACATAAGGTTATCTGATGTTTTATGGATGTAATATGTGACTGACATAATATTACGAAAGAAATTGGTTTGTCATTTGTAAATTCTGTATATGATATAGTAAAAAACTGGACTATACCTAACCTTAAAAAATTTATTAGTAATATCTATTTATTTTCCATGACATTTCTTAAATTTCTTGCCACTTCCGCAGGGACAAGGGGCATTTCTCCCAACTTTAGTTCTCCAAGTCATTGGTTTAGTAAGCAATTTCATAACGGCTTGTTCCATTTCTTCAGAATACTCTTCTTCATATTTTAAATATATACATTCATTAATTGCCCAATATTTATCATCAGCATATTTGCCAATAGCCAACCATTCAAAAGCCTTCTGCTGATATTTCTTTATTTTACTGAAGCCCTCTAATCTTTGTAGCATTTCTTCTCTATCTTTCGATAAACCTGACATCATAGTAATACCAAATCCACTTTTACTATCTTTAGGATTTGATAAAATTACAAGAGAAGCATCATGAAATTTACCATCTTTAATTGTCTTAGATACAATTAAGTCGATACAGTCTACTATCTTATTTCTTGTGTCACTGCTTAAGTCTAATAGTTTTACAATAATATCTGTATAACCATGCTGATGTAATTTCTCTAAATCCATAATAATACGCTTAAACTTGGGATTCATCTTTTGCTTAAGCATATCAATTGGTTCTCCCATTTCTTTTTTTAAATAATATTCATTAAAATAAGGGGAATAATCATTAAGAGCAATTAAATTGTACTCTTCTTCCTCATCAAAATATAAATTATTATCAAAATAAGTACCCAAGAAATCTAATTCATCATTAGTGACAATATCTGAAAGACCTTTAGGTCTATTATTAATCTTTAATCTTCTGTGGATATAATGAATAAATTGAGATGGAAACTCAATGAATTCTGCTATTGTTTTAAGGTCATTAATATTTACTGACCATGGAAATTCATTTTTATTATATAAGCCTGCATTTTTAAATCTATGTATTCTTGTTGCAACCTCTCCAAAGTTTTCTAAGGTAACATTTAGCAAAAATATATTAGAATATTTTCTATTTTCTATAATAGTTTTTATACTATCATCTTCATCATAAAATTCAACTTTCTCATTACTTTTTATATATTCCCTTGCTCTATATGCTTGTTCAAAAGCATATTCAATGTTTTCATATATAACAGAAGATAAAGTTTTGATAGCACCTCTTCTAGCAGGTGTCTTAAAAATTCCGCTTTTTGATTCGATAAGAAAAATGTTGCTATCATATACTATTAAAGCATCTAATTCACATCTATTCTTATTTCCTTCTTCGTCCTCAACATAATAATATAAAGAGCCGTATTTCTCACATCCAGGAAGAATTTTATCAAATATCTTTAGAACTTCTTTTTCTAAATACTGTCCTTTTCTCTTCTGATAAGATTCCCATATATATGTTGATTTCATATCATTTTCAATTTCAGACTGCAGTATCCAAATTAAATTAATAAAGTTTGGCACTATATATTTATTTTCATAACTAATTATTGGTCTCTGCCTAAAAGCATTATCATCGGTTGGATACTTGAAATTTTTATTTTCTGTTTGGCTCAAAGGACTACAAAATCTATTTATAAATTTAATAAATTTTTCTTTTTCTTGTATTTTTTCATCTTCTATAACTTCATCTACATCGAAAATTAACAATCCTTTATGAGACTTCTCAAAAAGTTGTACAATCGTAAATTGAATCAATTCTTTTTTCCCTTTGTTAGTTTTATATTTTTTTAGGAACCTTCTAACATTTCCTAATTTTTTAATATTTGTTTTACTTAGTTCTTCATAAATTTCTTCCACAAATTGTTCACTTTGCTTGAATAATTGATTTCTATAATTAAAAAGTACTTCGCTATATCTATCAATTATTAAATCTATAAATGTGATAGCATCGTTTATTGTAAAACCTTCGTGTTTAATCATCCATTCATCAAAATCTTTAAATAAGTCTAATACCTGCTCTCTCAATTGAATTGCTTGTGCATCACCTCGTACAATTCCAAATTGATTTGCAAGCGATGCAACCAAAAACTGTTTTTCCTTTTCTTTATCATCATTAGTGTTTAATAATTTTCTTGAGTAAGTTGTAAAACTAAAACCTAAAAAGAATTTCTCTACATTATCTAATAAAGACTGTATTACTTCAGGAGATATTTCATTATAATCACTTCCTTCATCATATCGTATTGAAAGTATAACACCACATATAAATTCCATTTGGGCTGCAGTAAGAAAGTTATTGCCCTCTATATCATTAGAAAAATATGATATTATTGATAAATATTCTATCAATTCCAATGGGTGATGTTTTTTCAAAATATCCATTATTGCCTCAAATGATTCTTCTGTTTCTTTTGATAAATTTTCATGAATTTCATTAAAGATATTATCATTTTCATACATATATCTCCCTCCTTTGTCCGGTAGTGTCAAAAGTTTTTACCCTTAAAATGGTTCAAACGCTTTATTATCAAGGCCTAGATAGTTTCAACCGTACTACCTCCCTGATTTTGTCAGATTTTAACTTTCATCCTCTTGAACCCCCCTTAATCTGAGTCTGAATTTTTGTCAAGGCCGGGCTGGAAGCCCGTTCATTTCAGCCTTGACGAAAATTCAATGACGCAGATTATAATTTTGCCATAGGATGAAAATCATTCATCCGAACAAAAGTTTTTCATAAATCTTTTGATACTACCCTTTGTCCATTTATTTCGTGTATTTGCTAATAGTAAAAATCATATTAACCTTTTAAGTTTTAATCTATTTCATTTAACCTTGACCGTAATCTTACACAAAATGTACCATATCATTTTATAAATAATCCTTATATTATATATTTCGCCAAAAATAAAAAATTTCCTATATGTTACATATCAAAATGTCAATAATGCAAATATTTAACTATATAAAAAGGCTGGACGTTTTATGAAAATAAGCATCCAGCCTTTATCTAAAATATTTATTCTAACCAATTAAACTCTGGAATTTTATTTTAATATTTTCTTGATACTCCTTCCGAATTCCAGCCTTTCTAAGTATTCTCCATTCTTTTAACTCTTGTCCCTCTTTTTCCAACTCTTCAATAGCCCACTTTATCCGTCTAGCCCTGAAATCTTTGTCGCTTTCTTTAACCGAATCTAAATAAGCCTTTGTTCTCGGAAGTTTATCTAAATGCTTTTCTAATAAAGCCCTGATTCCTAATTTGCTTCCTATCCTACTTATACTAATTCGCTCAGGCTTCTCTTTTGAGTTTAACATGTCTTTTACTACGCCTTCCGCCTTAGGTAGTATCTCTTTATCTCTGCTATCCCAGTCTACTCGTATATACCCGTTATTTACTCTCTTTTTAGCAGGGGAATTGTTGTTTAACCATTCCCTGTCATTCCTATAGAGCCATGCAAATAAAGCCATATTCATTTTGCGTAATTCTGTTTTTCCCTTATCCGAATTATTCTTTAATAAACTTAACCATTCGTTTCTGCATTTATCTCTTTTATTATAATCATCATCAGAAACCTCTTTATAATCATTGGCTGTACTTTCATTATCATTATCGCTTCTTTTTTCCCAATAAGTAACCAAGCCAAGTTTGTTAGCATATTTCTTTACCGTACCAGGGTCAACGCCTAATAACCTGGCTGTCTCACGTAGTGTTAAATCTTCTTTTACCAATTCTTTAAGTCTTGATTCCCATACTGAACCAAAAGCCTTTATTCTACCAATAGTATACCTTGCATCCTCTGCTAAGTCTGGCCCACTCCTTGCATAAATAAATCCGCAAGAACACTTAAATGTTCCAATTGGTTTCTTTACGTCAGCGCCATATGTTTCTTTCATATCTGTGACTACAGGTTGTAAGTAATGGTCTGAGGCTTTATTCAGACAAGGCCACGGTCCTTCTCCAAATGGCTTATATTCCAATTTCTTATTAAACAAATCGTCAATTGAAATTCCAAGGAATCTGGCCAACAGTAAGTGTCTAATAGGATGGCTTGTCTTATTTTTCCTCCTTAGCATATCCATAAGCCAGTTCGTTTCGCTATCTGCATCAACCTCTGACTGTAAAAGGCGTAAAAACTCGACGCCATAATAATCTAAAAAACTCTTTATAAGTTCCTTTTGAGAAATGCTATTGTTTATAGTAGCAAATCCCATTTCCATCAATTTGGCTAGATACTGTTCCTTAAACCACTCTATCTCTTTTTTCTCAAAACTACTGTTAAGCAGAACTTCGGTATCCTGTGCAATATTAAACATCTTTTCAATTATATTATCGGAATAATTGATAACATCATAAACCTTACAGTTATCTTCATTGGCACTTTTATATTCATGCTTGTTATAACCCCTCACAGGTACCTGACTATCATATATAGGAATATAATGCTTAGGACATACAAAAATACCTGGTATTTGATGTATCCGATGCCAATAGAATTCTCCATATCTCTGCTTATCTTCCTCTATGCAAGCAGGACAAAATTTAAAATATTGGTTTAGTGTAATAGAACTTGCCATGATACCAATCTGGGTATATATGCTGCAGCCTCTGTCCATCTTCATGGAATCTAAAACTTCTTTTGCACGGCCAGGAGGCAAAAAAGCAGCATAAAAAGGATAAAGAGTATGATTATATATAAAATATTCTGCCGTATACTTACTTCCCAATGGCAAGTTTTCAATAAGTTTATTTAAGTTTGATGGTAAATCCATTACCGCAGTAATTTTGGTCGAACCAAAAAGGTCGTTAATGGTGGATTTAAAACTTGTGTTTCCGCTTCTTATATGATATCGTGCAAAAACGCTGTACAGAATTTCATCTTCATATGGAACTGGAAAAAAACTCAGCATAGAATCTATCCCGCCTGGAAAAAGTCATTTTCTACTGACTTAATGATTCCTTTTACTTTCAATGCTTCATAAGCAGATATATGTTTCGCCTTTCCTTCATCCACTATAAACCTTAAATCATTTTCATCCTTAAATTCTGTCCTATTTTTCTTTACTGATGTTTTCTTCCCTGCTGTTCCTGTGAGTATCTGAACAGCCTTTATTACTACCGCTGAAGCACTAATATCACATTCTTCTTGGTTAATAATTTCATCGACTACCTTTTGGGCTTTTTGAGGGTCAATATCTAAATCAAGCAATTTAAGAACAGCCCTTTCCTTTAATGAAAGAGTATTAGCACCCTCTTTCTGTTTCTTTTTAATCAGCAACTCTTGGAGTTTATCTTCAGAACTATATTTAGGCCTTTCTGAACTTATAAACCCTTCAAAATCAACGGTATATATATCTTCATACTGAGATATTCTTCTCATATCCCCTGATTTCAATGCTTCTAACATAGGCTGTACCAACTTTAAGTTTTCTCTTGCTACCTGCCTAATTAACTCTGGATTTATTTCTTCTATTCCAGAATAAATTGCCCTTATCTGTGCCATAGCATATAATTTTACTGCTATATCAATGATTCCCTGACTTTCTTCATACATTACATCACTAATTTCTTGAGTGAATGGAACTTCTTTTTTAGTCCACTGATAATCCCATAAAGCCCCCATTAATAAATCCCAGTTACTATCTTTTTGCAATCGCTCCCATACCATATCCCCCTGGCCTGAACCTCTTCTCGCCTGCCTAAATTCTGACTGCAATACAGACATGGCTTTTGTAGTACCGATGAGTACAACGGGAACTCCAATTGTATTAACCAATGTTACAAAGAAATTTAACATTTTCTCGCTTCCGCCACTTTTTGCCTGCTTCAGATGCTGAATCTCATCAATTACAAGCATACCAAGGCCTGTGTGTCTTGCTACTTGAGACATTATAGAGAGCATCGAATCCACCGTGTGCCTTCCTGTAACATGTTTTTTATAATAATCGGTCCCCAGTAAACTGTCTACTTTACTGAAAAACTCCATGCACAGCCCTTTAATTGAGCCATCGTATGGGCAGTCAAGTTTTAGCCATACCAATTGGCACATGCTGAATTTAACTCCCCTATACTCTGAGTGGACGATAATCTGAGGCATAGTAGCAAGAATCCTATTGACTGCTGTAGTTTTGCCCATACCGCTCACGCCGATTATAGTAAATCCTGCTGCCGTTGTACGAAACCTTTTATTGCTGCACAAGTCAAGATTCAGGTTCTGTATCATTCTGTACCCGTCTTGAAGACTTGCAGCATATTCTGGCCTAAAGGGATTTCTAGCAAGATATCCTTGTCGTATTACTCTTGATATCCTGCTTTCAAGGTCTAAATGAACTTGAAGGGGCTGAAAGCATTGAAACAGTCTTTGGACCATATGCACCCTTAAATGACTGTCGAGCATCCTTTCCTTACTATTGTAAATTGGATATACAATCAATTTATCTACGACCTCATCCTTTGAATAAATAGGAGGCAAAGCCTCTATGAACGGGTTTCCCTTATACTCTTCTATCATTTGCTCTATATACTCAGCCTCAACAGCCTCTCCACCATTTGGGATAAAAATATACTTACTCATAGATTTTCTTTAATGCCTCCTTCTGCTTTCTTATGAGAAGTTCCATATCGCTATCAATATGGATAACTTCTCCATTCTTTTTATCTGTTTCTTTAGATAATTCAAATACCTCACTCTCTCTATTTAATGCCTTTTCAATTCTTCTGTTTCGCCTGATACCCTGTACCCTTTTTGAATCACTTTCTTGGAAAATCCGCTCTTTCTTAGCCTCCAAATCTGCTTTTGCTACAATACTTTCTATTTCAGCCATAAGGTCTACTTTTTTCTGTAATTCATCGTCTGCCATCTTCTTCATATCAAGTTTCTCTTTTTCCTGCAGATACTCAATTTCTTCATAATATTTATCGAAGTAACTTTTCTGGTAGTCCAACATATAACATTTTTCAAAATCACTATGGTCTGGGCTTATTATGTAAATATATTTCATGTTTCTCGGGTCATAAGAAATTTTTATTTTCCAAGAACCTTTGTTTCTTGCCTTTTCAAACCAGTTTTCCTTTAATGTCATTTTAGAACTATAATACAGGTTCTTAAACTTAATTCCCTTTCCTGTTACCGTAGCAGTAGCCGTTGGCATAAGACACAATTTAACAATATCAGCATCCGCACTTCTTAACTTACCTGAACGGTTTGCTATGCCCCAATTCCATAGTTCTAGGGGGATACATTTTACATCATCCTCTATCATCATTTCTTCCCTATTATAATTTCTTAAGAGATGCTGGTTATTATGGTAAAGTACCGATTTTATCATAATTTGAGTAAATTCATATAAATTGAGTTTTGCATCGAGTCTATAGTCTTTATCGCCCCTCTCCCTCAAATCTGGATTCACAACTCCTGGCATAAAGGGCTTTACTCTATCACTTGTAGTTTTGAAATTCTGTTCAATGATTCCTTTCCAGTCGGCTCTGTAAGGTGGAGTATTCATTATCTTTATACCTAATGCGTTAATTAAATTTTCAGCATTCTTGCCTTCTAACTCTCCTCTATCTGCCAAAATGGCATCAGGTAAATGACAAGCAGGCCATTCTTCTGCACTAATCTCAATGCCATAATTCTTACAAAATTCCACTTTATCCATTGCTGCATTTGCCAATGCCATCATTGCCCCCACCCAACTGGGTCCTTCAAGCCCTATATAGATTCCTGTTACCAGTCTCGAGAAAACATCTATTACCCCGTAGACTACTGGTCTACCTATAATCCAGTTCCGATTAAACTGGGATACCAGATACACATCTGCTACAGTAGCATCAATTTGATAGATAGAACCAGGACCTAATGCCTCAGCGGTAGAACTTCCAATAATAGGCCTGTTTTCCTGCTCATACTTCTTAGCACTTCTACGCAATGAAATCTCTTTTTTCAAATTTCTTTCCTTTTCAAACCAATATTTAAATTGGGCATATGATGGAACTTCACTGCTTGGCTTTACTATGGGTACTTCTATACCGTTTTCCATTTTAACTTCACTACTGAAAAATTCCTTACGCATCAATTCATAGGTAAGCATAAGTGAATTCTGAGCGCTGGTATGATAATATTTATTGACTGCAATTCTAAACACTCTCTTTATATAATCATTAACATTTATTCCTTCTCCAAAGATTTCGGTATTCTTCCTGGGCCTGCCCCTCTTTAATATTCCTGCGGACTTTTCTTTTCCTTTACCTCCACACTGGTAATAGTCGGGCAGCAAAGCATTTTTGGTCTTGCCCCTTTTCCAATACTTCTTCAAATATTTTACAACCGTATTTTCATGGACATTATGAAGTGCAGAAACCTTTTTAATAAGATTTCTTCTCTCCTTTGGGATAAAAATCAAAGGTTCAAGACAGACAATTTCACTTATTATCTCCCATGCCTTATTCCTCACTTCTCTATCCTTTTCTGATATATCTTCTTCATTTATAATTCTCCCAAAGGCATCGTCAGTTTCAATAAATGCTATTCCCTGTTTGATACTTTCCTCGATATCACTTAATAGCCTTGAATAGGGGAAAGCATTTAAATTCACATCTATCACATAAGTTATATTTGACTGGGGCTCAATCCAAAGGATTCTTTCAACTTTTTTATTGTCATTATCTGTTTTCCAGGAAATAAGGGTATTAATAGTTAACAATGCTATCCTCTCCCAATCTTTCCTTTTTAATATCAATAACGAGGTTTCCCAACCTTTCATTTAACTTTATCTCTTTATTCATGTCTAACTTAATTCTCTTTGTTGCAATAAGGTGCTTAAATATAAAGAGTCCTGTTCCCGTTTGAAGTTTATATTCTTTATCAAAATCGGCAGTGATTTTTCTGATTGTTTGACTACTTTCTGTCATTTTTTCAAGAAGAACATCACACAAATAAATCATCTCTTCTTTTTCTAATCCTCTTTCATCTGTAAAATGTAAGGAAGAGTGCACCCATTCTATGTTTTTAGCCTTGACAGTAGGAATATCTTTTTGTGTCACGATACCCCAGTCGATATGCTTGTTTGACCAGTATCGTCTTTCAATCTCCAGTCTTTCAATGCTCCTCTGCCTTTGAAGTTCGTAATCTGCTTTCAAACTTCTCGCTATGTATCTTTTTTGTCCATTTGTATCCTTTAGCGTAATAAGGAAGGAAGTATAAATTATGTAGGGCAAACCACTATTCTTATCTTTAAATAAGTTAAAATTTAAATCACCTTTTTCTTTTATAACTTCCTCTAAATCCAGCAGGGGATAATGCTCTCTAATATCCACTACTGCGTCCTCCCATTCCAATAAATAGAAATATCTCGTTTCACTGTCGGTAAATAGATGATGAATTCTATTGGTTTTCCATCCCAACACTCGGCTGCACCTTCCTTTGGAAGGAAAGTCCTGCACGGTCACCCAGGGTTTATAATTCTGTCCTTCTCCCTGTCCTCTTCCTTCCCTTAGAAATCGCTTTAATTTATTTTCATCCCATTGCAGGTTATGTTTTGCCATAACTATCACCTCCGAATATCAGCCATATTAGCAAACTCTCGCTTATAGTCATCTATCTCTTTTGGCCTTTTACAATTCTCATATTTCATATAAATACAAAAATGCCATTGACATTGGGACATCTTTTGCTTAGGATGTCTGTGTCAATGGCATTTGAACCATTTATTGTGTGTATATTATTTTATCACAAATTTATTTTGTTTTAAACATAAAACTTCCTTGAAATGCTATATAGGAAATATGTAAAATGCTATAATTCTATGATTAAGGAGGTATTTTATGAGGCATAGTGTTTTTTTGACTATAAAACTGGTAATTCTCATAAGCATGTTTTTATTACCATTTACCGTAATTTCAGAAAATATTCTTATTCGCTTTATTGCAGGTTCTTTATTAGGCATGTCACTTATTATATTTCTTTCTTTTACCGCAAAAGTTCAATCGGTCTTTGACAAAGATAAGGAACATTAAAATTATGAGAAAAAGGTTTTAGTAGGTGTATAATCTACTAAAACCTTTTTATTTCTAATGACTAAGGAACATACCTTAATGAAAGATATGGCTTTTTGTTTTATAATTCTTAATAAAATCCCAATACACCTTTACTTCATCTTGTTCAAGCATATCATAAGTCTTTTCAATATACTCATAAAATTCTTTGTATGCCTTTAGGATGTGTGACTTCATCTTTGTTTGCAGATGCAGCAAAGAATAGTTGCAATATACTAAGTCCCGCAATACCAGAAATTCTGTTATACTTATTTCAAATTTAATCTCCTTCTTGTCATATGGTTCGGCCATCAAGATTAGCAATTTGGCCATTATCATCTCTGTATTACTGATATTTTCATGAACAGCAAAATTATTTATAATTTCTTCCTCATACTTTAATATCTCATAGTGTCTATTAACCTGCTGCAACAAAACTAATAGTAATCTCTTAGGAATCTTAATCTCAATACTTTTCTCATTAAATTTCAAATAAACTTCTTCCGCTTTTAAAAGCATATTATAAGCCCTCCTTAACATTATAAAATTCCTGTTTCCAGAACTTCACTATAATATAAGAAAGGCTACATACTTTTTTCAAGTTTCTTAACCTTTTTATAATTATTTTTAACTCTATGCTTCAAAGATTGTTTATATCCCTTTACCACTTTCATTTATTTCTGTGCTGTCTTAAATAACAAATTAAACGATAATTTATAAAGGCTTTTCAGGTCTGCTTTTGCAAAATTCACATTCTTTATCCCTGCATTTGGATTCTACCCACTCATTGCAATAGGCACAGAAAAATGCATCATACTTTTCATAGTATACTAAAAAATTATTACATTTTTTACACTTTTCATCATATATAAAACCTTCAATACGAATATTATCAATTACAACTTCACCAGAATTTTCATCCTCTATAATTTTCATTGTTTCCACCTCATTTTAGAATGCTCTTTTATTACTCAATATTCTACCACTGTGTAACATACAAAAACGCCTCTCGTATTCTCATTTATTTCAGTGTTAATAACATATTCAATTATCTCGCATAGCAGTAAATACATCCATGCCCACAACTCTGCCCACTATATGCTCCAATATCTCTTGACCTAGTACATCCACACTCTGCTCTTTGCCCTGCATCTTTTGCATGGGATGCTCTTTTACCGAACAATGCTTCAAGGTAGGCCCCGTCTATACAATGCCCCTTCTTCAC
>ENA-UOOM01002904-UOOM01002904.1-fermentation-metagenome-genome-assembly--contig:-NODE-2904-length-13284-cov-3.960541_pt1 | contig 13284 bp, 12 predicted proteins | sample MGYA00245781_ERZ724031 | MGnify/ENA primary metagenome ERZ724031 (study PRJEB28704, sample SAMN03018317) | fermentation metagenome | biome: anthropogenic terrestrial biome; feature: soil; material... | reverse complement strand
TTATAGACGGAAGAATTTTCTCAACATCCGAATGCGGGCGAGGTATAACGTGCGTAGCAATAACTTCGCCGAGCCTTGCGGCTGCCGCGCTGCCAGCTTCAACAGCGGCCTTTACGGCGCCGACGTCTCCCCTGACCATGACGCTTACAAGTCCGGAACCGATTTTTTCATTTCCTATAAGCTGCACGTCCGCGGCCTTCACCATTGCATCCGCCGCTTCAATCGATGCCACAAGGCCCCTTGTTTCTATCATGCCCAATGCTTCAACCATAATGATAATCTCCTTTTTCACTTTACTTTAGGCGATTTACTTAAAGGTAATTTTTTATAGTGAATTGCAAAAACACTACACAATGTCAATACTCAAGGATATTAAGCTTGTCATGCCCGACGGCACATATCTGCTCAAGTTTTTTCGTATCTTCGGCTTCATTTGTAATGAGGTAAGACGTCGAATAGAGGTTTCTTGACTTTGCCTCGCGTATGCCGGCCTCCATTGCCTGTTTAACGGACGAAACGTCGCCGGTCATCTTAACGACTATCATAAGCGGTACTTCCGCCGCGTCGCCGGCCGCGGGCTTGTTCTTATCGAGCGCCACTATTTTTACATCCGCCGCTTTCGCAGCGGCATCGGCTACGACTATACTTGTCGCATATCCGAATACCTCTACTAATCCCAAGGCCATAGCTTTACCTCGCGGCTTTTACATGACCGCGGAATTAATTTGCCGTATAGCAAATCTTAATTCCCTTTTGGCTCAAATTCATTTCCATTGCTTCATTCATCTTATCAAGCGGATACCTGTGCGTAATAAGCTCCTCTATAGGAAGCCCCATATCCGTTGCGCGTTTCATAAACGCAATAGTATTTGGGTACTCGTGCGCGCCGTAGTCCCATGAACCCACAAGCATTATTTCCTTGTTGCACAAATCAAAGTGCGGGTTTATAGTACATTCGCCGTTATTTACGAAAAAGCCCATCTCGCACAAACCGCCCCCGCGGCGGATGTACTTGTAAACGTCCGAAGCAGCCTGCGGGTTGCCTGTGCACTGGTAAGCAAAGTCAGCGCCGGCCCCGTCGGTCATGCCTTTAACGGCCTCAACCCTTTGCTCAAGCGTCGGAAGCTCTCTGAAGTTAACCGTCGCGCCCGCTCCAAGCCTACGCGCAAACGCCAGCCTGTTTTCGTTGCCGTCAACGGCAATTATCTTGTTTATGCCCATTGTGCGCAACGTTGCGACCATCATAAGGCCTATAGGGCCGCAGCCCTGTACGAGCACTTTGCTGTTAAAGTTAAGGCGCCCCGTCTTTTTGCCCTGCTCAAGCGCGTGTACGGTAACGGCAGCCGGCTCAAGCAGCATGCGCTGGTCAAGCGACAAATCGTTTACGACAAAAAACGTCGAGCCCTTCGTTATATGTAAGTAAGTGGAGAACCAGCCGCAGAGGTGGTTCTTTTCGTTATCCGTAATCAGGCCGTATATCCCCTGGTTTTCGCAGAGGTTCGGCGCTTCCGGATGGTTGCGGCAGTTAAAGCAGTGGTTGCAGCATATAACAGACGTAACAAGCTTGTCACCGACTTTAATCGGGTGCCCCTGTGTGTCGCACTTGACGTTTTTGCCAAGTTCAACTATCTCGCCTGTACCCTCATGCCCGAGCACAAGGGGAATATACCCGAACGGGTCGCCTTTCCACTCATGCACGTCGGTTCCGCAGACGCCGCATCCCTCTACCTTTACGAGGATGTCGTCGTCGCCGGTTTCAGGTATCGGGAACTCTTTTACTTCGAAATGCCTTTTTGCCGTGAGCATTGCCACGCGCGCCATGCCGGGTTTTTCCGCCGGCGCATCCATATTTGTCAATACGGAACGGACAATGTCAGCGATTTGGTTAGTATCTATGTCCATTACAATCCGCCTCCTGTTATATTAAACAATTCTAAACGAATCCACCATAGTGCATCTCCTGCGGCGCGTAAAGCTCTTTGCCGACGTAAGCCCTTCGCCCGTCGGTCCCGCAATGGTAAACGTGCAGTGGCCTTCGCCGCCGACGCCTATGCCGGCGTATGACGGGGCGTTCTTTACGAAGATTGTCGTTTCTACCGCCTTGGCGAACTTTGTAAGGTTATCTATATTCTTCGAATGCATATGTGCCGTATGCCTGTTGCCGTGTTCGGATTTAACAGCCATTGCTATAGCCGTGTCAATATCGGGGACCCTTACTATGGCAAGGATAGGCATCATGAGCTCCAGCTGGACGAACGGGTCCATTTCTTCGGCTTCACAGATTACACAGCGGATATCGTCGCCGACTTCCACGCCTATCTGCTTTAAAAACAGTTTGGCATCTTTTCCGACCCATTTTTTATTTATGGCCTTTTTGCCGCCCTTATCTATAAGTACAATCTTTTCGAGCTGATGCATTTGCTCCCTTGTGATTAAATACGCTCCGTTCTGCTGCATTACGTATATAAGCTCATCGGCTATGGGCTGAAGCGCAAAGACTTCCTTTTCGGCTATGCACGGCAAATTATTATCAAAACAGCAGCCGTCAATAATATCTTTGCCGGCCTTCTTTATGTCGGCCGTTTCGTCAACAATAACCGGCGGGTTCCCCGCGCCTGCGCCGATGGCCTTTTTGCCGGAAGAAAGCATGGCTTTTACCACGCCTGGCCCGCCTGTGCAGCAGAGCATTTTTACATAAGGATGCTTTACCATTATGTCAGATGTCTCCATCGTCGGCTTTGCAACCGCCACGGCCATATTAAGAGGGCCGCCCGCGGCTTTTGCCGCGCGGTTAATGAGGTCGACGGCGTAAAGTGAAGTCTTTATCGCACCTGGGTGGGCGTTGAAAACCACCGTGTTGCCGCCGGCTATCATGCCTATGGAATTGCACAGGATAGTTTCGCTCGGGTTAGTGCTCGGCGTCAACGCGCCGATGACGCCGTAAGGCGCATGCTCCAAAAGCGTAAGGCCGTTGTCGCCTGAAATGGCCTCCGTTTTAAGGTCTTCCGTACCCGGTGTTTTCTTTGCTACGTAAAGGTGCTTAAGGGTTTTATCCTGCACCCTGCCCATGCCCGTTTCTTCAACGCCGAGCTTTGCCAAAACCGGGGCTTCCTCCGTAATCAGGGCGCGTATGCTGTCGAGGATTTTTTCCCTTTTCTCAAAAGACATGTCGCGCAGTATGAGCTGTGCCTGGTGGGCGGCTTCTATTGCTTCATTCATATCTTCAAAAACGCCGAGATATGTTTTCCCGCCTATAACAACACCGCTGCCGCCGGTGGAAAGGCCGGCTATGACCTGATGGACTATTGTTTCTATTTGTTGTTGAGTAACTTCCATAACCAATAACAGACCTCCTGATCTTAGTTATATTTCTGCCTGAAAACCTTATCGGCGTAATGCGCCAGCGCCGTGTCCTGCGCGCCGGTTCCGCCGCTTACCCCAAAGCCGCCTATAAGGTTACCCCGGCTGTAAAGCGGTATGCCGCCGCCGAAAATCACTATGCGCCCTTTGTTGGTATTTTGTATCCCGTAAAGGGAGCCGCCCGGCCCTGAAAGGCCGGCGAGGTTTTCCGTAGACATCTTAAGCGAAACGCTTGTATACGCCTTATTTACGGCAATATCGACACTTGCTATGTATGCTCCGCTGTCACGCAGCACGGCTGCCGTGTTGCCGCCAGAATCGCACGCGGCGACGACTACTCGCAGCATATTTCTCCTTGCTTCTTCCATTACCTTGCCGCACAGCCACGCCGCTTTATCTATAAACGGTAAAGCGTCCGGCTGCGGCGCGGCATCGGGTGCGCCTTCCGTTTGTGCGCCAAACTCAGGCCCCGCTGCCTGCGCCCTGCCTTTTGCGTCAAGCAAGCGAGCAACGGCATAGATAAAATCAGAAACGCGGTTACTCCACATAAGCGCATCGCGGCTTATGCCGCCTATATCTTTGCTGTGTACAAGCTCCCTCTCGGCACGCCGCGCCACCGCCCTCGCAACGTCGAGCAGCGCGCCTGCCGTACTTACGCCCGGAATTGCGCCGGCGCTTTCAGGGATTGACTTTGTAATCATATCGATGGATTTTTCCATCTCAGCCACTTTATCGCGGCTTGCGAACTTTGGCCCGCCGGCAAGCTCTTGCGAAAACGAAGCGACGTCTTTCTGAATAGAGCCGATAATCTCACCGATACCGCGCGGCGCTTTAGTCTTAGCTATGCCCAAAACGGAATTTAATTCCTCGAGCGTACCCAGCGAAGCAAAAATAGGGCTGCTTTTGGGAATCATTTTGCGCGTCGCCGTGCTTGTAAAACCCGTGTCACCATTTCCGGTATAAAGACTCATTTCAGGACATTCCTTACTACTTTATTTATTCATTTCTGCAAGGATTTTTTTAGTGATTGCGCTTACCAGTTCTTCCTGTGACTTTCCGTCCTGCGAAGGGCACGCCGCCGCGGCTTTGTTGCCAAACGATGCCTTTTGCTCGTCCGTCAGGCAATGGCACTCGCTCGTTCCCCTGTGCGCGCACTTTGCACAGCCCGGATGCCTGCCCGGAACGCCCATCTTTTTACGGACTTCGAGCAGTTTTTCTATTTGCTCGCAGGTAAGTTCCTGACCGCCGCCAAGCTGCTTTGCAAGGAAGCTTATCTTTGCGAAATATTCGAGCGTTTCCATTTTGAAATACGCATGCAGCAGGTCATTGCCGACCGACAGCGCGCCATGGTTCTGCAGCAAGACCGCGTCGTGGTTCTGCAGCGCTTCGGAAATTGCATCCGGAATCTCCATCGTCGACGGCGTGCCGTAACGTGTCAGCGGAACCGTACCCAAAGAAATGATGGCCTCCGGCATAATGTAGGAGTCAAGGGCAAGCCCTGCCACGGCGTGGGCTGTCGCATACGGCGGGTGCGCGTGTACGACTGAAAAAACATCGCTGCGCTCTTTGTAGACCCTAAGGTGCATTTTGAACTCCGAAGAAGGCTTGTACTTCGCGTTCGGCTCAAGCATCTTGCCTGTGCCGTCAACCTTCAGGACCATGTCAGGAGTCATAAATCCCTTTGAAACGCCCGTCGGAGTGCAATAAAACTCGTTGTCGTTTACTTTGACAGAAATATTTCCGTCATTAGCCGCAACAAAACCGTTTTGGTAAATTCTGCGCCCGATTTCACAAATTTCTTTTTTTACTTCATAAGCTGATGACATGACTTTAAAATATCTCCTTCACATTTTAATTTTTAATATTGATTTATTTCTGAATTTCTGCTATCATCCTATCATAAATGCTCACAGTTTACCACATTTGGCGCTTATATTGCGAAACTAAAGTTATTTTTTTAATTTATACTCTTAAGTAATCAATATTAATCATATTGGAGGTACAGCGATGCTGGCATATGAACGTAAACAGCAGATAATAGAATTAATGCGTAAAAACAACAGGGTTGTAACGGTCGACTACCTATGCAAGACTTTATTCGCGAGCGGCGCCACCATACGCAGGGACCTGAAAGATTTAGAGGGAAGCAGGCTTATCCACCGTACCCACGGCGGCGCCGTACTCATAGAGGGAGGTTCAACGGAAGACCCTCTGATTTTCCGCGAAAACCAAAATTCCATTAAAAAGCAGGTCATTGCCGACATAGCCCTGAAATATATACAGGACGGCATGATAATTTTTTTAGACTCGAGTACGACGGTTTTCATGCTTGCAAAAAAGCTCGCAAGGTTTAATAACCTGAAAGTCATAACAAACGGGATTAAAACGGCCATGCTGCTGTCAGACTACAAAAATATACAGCTGATGTGCACGGGAGGCATCTTAAGCGACAACTCAAAGTCCCTCGTCGGGCTTTCGGCAAAAGACTTCATAAGCCACTACAACGCCGATATCGCGTTCATGTCGTGCCGCGGTTTCAGCGTAGACAACGGCGCTTCAGAAGCCTCTGAAACAGAGTACTACGTAAAAACGCAGTTCATCGCAAACAGTAAAAAATCCATACTTATGTGCGACACTTCTAAAATGGGCCTTGACTTTCTGTGCAGGCTCGCGCCGCTCAGCGCTTTTAATGACGTAATCACCGAAAAGAAAGACGTCAACGACCTGTGCAGCCAGTACACCCAGCAGCACAAAAGCCGCGTGTGAAAAGCACCGCCTCCGGCCGTTATACAGGGGGTTCACTTCTTACATTTACACATCCTCGGGGTTAACGTGGGTTTTGTCCGGCGCCGAAGCATAAATAAGCTTATCAACTATCTCTTTTGTATCGCGGGCAATCACGAGTTCTTCGTTAGTATTTATAACATATACCGCAACAGCCGAGTCATCGGTAGAAATCCTGCCTTCGTTGCCGTGGATAAGCCGGTTATTTGCGGCCGCGTCAATCTTTATCCCCAAGTACTTAAAGTACTGGCAGGCATCATAGCGTATGCCCGGCTGGTTTTCGCCTAACCCCGCCGTAAACGCTATGCAGTCGACGCCGTTCATTGCCGTGACATACGAGCCGATGAACTTTGCTATCTGGTAACCAAGCATGCTGTGAGCGAGAATGGCCCTCGGGTCACCCTCAATTTCGGCTTTCGTGACGTCGCGGTCGTCGCTGTAGCCTGAAATGCCGAGCATGCCCGATTCCTTATTTAATATGTCGTTCATCTGCTTAGGCGTAAGGTTTTCCTTTTCCATGATAAAAGTAACGACCGACGGGTCCAGCGTACCGCTGCGCGTACCCATCATAAACCCGTCAAGCGGCGTCAGCCCCATGCTCGTGTCTACTACTTTCCCGTTTTGTATGGCTGCTATGGACGAGCCGTTGCCTATGTGGCACGTAATTATTTTCATTTTCTCAAGCGTCCTGTGCATAAGGTGGGCGCAGTGGCTGCTTACGTACCGGTGCGACGTGCCGTGGAAGCCGTACCGGCGGATGTGATATTTTTCATAGTATTTGTACGGTATCGCGTACATATAAGCCTTCTGCGGCATAGTCGAGTGAAAAGACGTGTCAAAAACCGCACATTCGGGCTTTTCTTTTCCGAACGCCTTGCGGCACGCGCGGATTGTTTCCACCTCAGGGCCGTTATGAAGCGGCGCCAGCGGAATAAGGCTTGCTATGCCGTCAATTATTTCATCATTGACCAATACCGACTTATTAAAAAGGGAACCTCCCTGCGCAATGCGGTGCCCTACGGCGGTAATTTCCGACGGGTCCGAGATTACGCCGACGTTTTTATCCGTAAGCGCTTCCGTTATCAGCCTGAAAGCTTCGACATGGTCCTTAATGGCGACTTCAACCTGCTTTTTTCTGCCGTCGCTTGTTTCATGTTTAAAAAAGCCGTTGGCCCCTATGCGGTCACAAAGGCCTTTGGCAATCATTTTCTCGGTATCCATATCTATTAGCTGATATTTCACCGACGAGCTTCCCGCGTTAATGACTAAAATCTTCATATTTTCTCCTTTTAAAAAGGCGCCCGCAATATACTTTTTAATTTCTTCCAATCAAAAACAATCATGATTAATCCGATATATAAAGGCATAGCGCGCAAGTGCTGCAGGCGTATAAAATTTAAGGCTATTTTATCAGGAAAAGCGCCCTGCTTCCACAAATGGCGGCAAGATTGATGAAACAAAGCCGCCTTTTTAAATTGCACTCTTAAATAATCAGTTTCAGTCACCATTAACAATTTTTTATACCATAAAATGTTAAATGCTCAGTTTGTGCCGAAATTGCCGCACACGCCGTCCGCCGTACAGCCGCCCATTAAAATATAAGGCGCCCGCATAGCGCGGGCGTAGGTGCTCTGCCAATAAAAAATCCCGCCGCCCACGATGCAAAAGTCTGCGCATCGGGGCGGCAGGAATAAGGTACCGGCATAAAGATATGTAATTTATGGTTTTATCTGCAGATTGTCTAATCGCCTTTAAGCGTTTCGTCATTGTTAACCCAGTCCGAAACGTTCACCACATTATATTCGGTCCGGTTTTCACGTATGACTACCCTTAGTATGCCCGCGTTTATAATCAGCCTTTCACATATTGAACACGGCGCGGCATGTTCAACATACTCCCCCGTCTGCGCGTCCTTGCCCACAAGGTAAAGCGTAGCTCCGAGCATTTCGCGGCGCGAAGCGCTTATAATAGCGTTCATCTCAGCGTGTACCGAACGGCACAGCTCGTAACGCTCGCCGTGGGCAATACCCATGGTATTGCGCCTGCAGGTGCCTATGTCTATACAGTTTTTCCTGCCGCGCGGCGCACCGGAGTATCCGGTTGACACGATTTCATCGTTTTTTACGATTATGGCTCCGTAATTTCTGCGCAGGCAAGTACCCCGCTCAAGGACAGTCTCGGCTATGTCAAGGTAATAATTCGTTTTGTCGGTGCGCTTCATTAATCTACCCCCCAAAAAATATAATCCCCAAAAAGCCTGCCGTACGCAGGCTTTATATATTGAACTCCGCAGCAGCGCCGCGCAACCAGGCGGAAAATGTGTAAAAGCTTACATTTTTTCCGGAGCCGATATCTTAAACATAGCAAGCACGTTTTCTATCACCGTCGCGGTATCCTCACACAGGTAAAGCCGTGCCGCCGCTAACGGCTCATCTTCGCCTTTTATGCGGCACGCTGTGTAGAATTTATGGAAAAGCGTAGCCGCCGTGATGATATACCTCATCATGCGCGCGGGGTCGTAGCTTTTAGCGGATGCTATGATTTCGCTTGTGCATACTGAAAGGTGGCGTATAAGCTCGATTTCCTCCGGAGCTGTCAGAAGGGCAAGCTCCCCGTCGGTGCAGTCGCGCGGGCGTATCCCGTCTTCAGCGAGTTTCTTTATTATGCTGCATATGCGGGCATGGGCATACTGTACGTAGTAAACCGGATTCTGTGAGTCCTTCCTTACGGCAAGGTCAAGGTCAAAGTCCATCTGCGTGTTGGCCTCGCGCATATTAAAGTAAAACCGCGCTGCATCAACCGGCACCTCGTCAAGCAGGTCGGCAAGCTGTATGGCCTTGCCGGTACGCTTGCTCATACGGACGACTTCACCGTTCCTGACAAGCCGCACGAGCTGTACCAAAATAACGTCAAGCCTGCTGCCGTCAAGGCCGATGGCGTCCATAGCGCCCTTCATCCTCGCCACGTGCCCGTGGTGGTCGGCGCCCCATACGTCTATGCAGCGCTCAAACCCGCGCTTTACAAATTTGTTCCTGTGGTATGCTATATCCGCCGCAAAATACGTAGGCGTGCCGTTCTGCCTTACAAGGACTTCGTCTTTTTCAGCGCCGTACTTTTTAGCGGCATACCAAACCGCGCCGTCTTTTTCATAGGTCATGCCCTTTTCTTTCAGTATCTTCAGCGTTTCGTCAAGTTCCCCGTCGTTATGGAGGGTGCTTTCCAAAAACCAGTTATCATAAACTATGCCGTACTTTTTGAGGTCGGAGCGCATTTTTTCAATATTTTTAGGTAAAGTAAAGTCCACAAGGGCCTTCTGCCTCACCTCAGTGTCTTCATTAACATACCTGTCGCCGTAAACTGCCGCAAATTCCTTTGCCCTGTCGTTAATGTCTTCACCCTGGTAGCCGTCCTCCGGAAATTCAACGGCGTCCGCGCCTTTATACAGCATAAGGTAACGCGCCTCAAGCGAACGGCCGAACTTAATTATCTGGTTACCGGCATCATTTACATAAAATTCCCTTGTCACGTCGAAGCCAGCGGCGCCGAGGACCGAGGCAAGGCAGTCGCCCAAAGCCCCCCCGCGCGCGTTGCCCATGTGCATGGGGCCGGTAGGGTTTGCGGAGACATACTCCACCATTACCCTTTTCTTTTTGCCGAAGTCGCTTTTGCCGTAGTCAGCCCCGCAGTTTTTTATATCCTTTAGTACGTCCGTGTAAAACTTCGCGTTGTAAAAAAAGTTAAGAAACCCTGGGCCGGCTATCTCGCACTTTTCAAAATATGTGCCGCTGAGGTCTATGCTGCCGGCAATGGCTTCCGCTATCCTGCGCGGCGGCATACGCAGCGCCTTTGCTGAAACCATCGCAACGTTCGAAGCTATGTCACCGTGCAGCCTGTCTGACGGTATCTCAAGCGTAAACTCCGGCAGGCCTGCCTTCGGTAAAAAGCCCTTCTCCGCCGCAGTGCCGGCCGCTGATGTTATTGCATCCTTTAATTTGGCGTTAGCCAGTAATTCTATCTTTGACATCTTTGCCTTTTGCCTCCCTGACAGTTATAAATAAATCGTTTCTGCTTGACAGGCTCGAGTTAACGTCAAGCGTATAGCTCAGCTCAAGGCGCCCGCCAACGTCGCCCAGGTCGGAATGCACGCGGCTTGTAAAAACCCCTATCATCAGGCTGCCGTAGCCGGTGTCGTACTGGCAGAGGTGGCGCTTGCCCTTTTCGAGTATAAGCCGCGTGTTGTCGCCGTCGCCGCGTATCAAAGTAACCTTGGAGTTTCCTTCTATCTTAAGTATGGACGTGCCGGGTTTGCCCTTAGCCTCGGTATACTCTTTGTATAAAATATACCTGCTGTTGCCTTTTTGTATATAAGAACCGACCGTCGTAAGCTCCACTTCGCCTGTTTCGCCGTCCGTTTCCTGCTTTCCTTTTATAGAAATCAAATAGTCCTCGTTCATGCCGTTCTCCAGACTCTTTACGTTTAAATCAATATTTTTCAATGTCGACACGCCGTACTTCACCGTTTATATTTTTTCCGAGGAAAATGCCCGCCACGCTTGCGAACCCCTCGGTTGCATCGCTCACATAAAAAGAATACTTTCCTTTTTCCGTGCCGCCGTTAAGCATGCCCTGCCCCTTAAGCAGCCTCCTGCAGTAGGCAGCCGTTTCGCGGCCGCTGTCGATAAGGGTCACGCTGCCGCCCACCGCCGCGGCTATGGCCTTTTTTATTATAGGATAATGCGTACAGCCCATAATAAGCGTATCTATGCCGTAACCGCGCATATCCGAAAGGTAGTAGTCGGCGGCAAGGCGCGTTATCTCGTTGCCGTCTTCTATAAATCCGTTTTCCACAAGCGGTACGAAAAGCGGGCATCCTTTCTCAAAGACCTGCACGCCAGGGTTTATTTTTGAAAGCTTATGCCTGTATGAGCCGCTTTTTATAGTTGCCGGCGTGCCTATAATGCCTATCCGGCCGTTTTCAGTCGCACGCGCGGCTGCCTCGGCGGTCGGTTCGAGCACGCTCGCAAACGGAACCCCCAGCCGCATATTAACGCCGTCCGCGACAGAACTTACCGTGCCGCAGGCCGCGACAATCATTTTGACGTTTTTAGACTTTAAAAACGCTATATCCTGCTTCGCGTACTTAAGGATGGTTTCACGGCTTCTCGTACCGTAGGGCACGCGCCCCGTATCGCCGAAGTAAACTATATCCTCGAACGGCATATTTTCTGAAAATTCCTTCACCGCCGTAAGCCCGCCAAGGCCAGAGTCAAATACGCCTATCGGCCTTTTGTCCATTTATAATCCCCGCAAAATTAAAATTTTCTATTTTAATACAAGATTTTAAACATCTTCGTCAAAAGCCGAATCTACAAGCCTTTCGATAAGCTCCCCGTAAGTCACGCCTGAAGCCTCCCAAAGCTTTGGGTACATGCTTATAGGCGTAAACCCCGGTATGGTGTTAAGCTCATTCAGCAGCACCTCGCCGCCGTTCCTTACAAAGAAGTCAACACGTGCCATGCCCCTGCAGCCGAGTACCGTGTACGCGCGCACCGCCGTTTCACGTACCTCGTCTGAAACGCCTGCGCCAAGGTGCGCCGGAATGTAAAGCTGCGACTTGCCGGATTTATATTTATCATCGTAATCGTAAAATTCGGCCGACGCGGCTATCTCGCCAACGACGGCAGACGCTTTCGGCTTATTGCTGCCAAAGACGGCGCACTCCACTTCCTGCCCTTTTACGGCTTCTTCAATAACTACTTTGCCGTCCTCATGCGCGGCCTTTGCAACTGCGGCGTCAAGGAACTCCTCAGCCGCGACCCTGCTTATGCCTACTGAAGAACCGGCATTTGCCGGCTTAACAAAAACAGGGTACCCAAGCCTCGCGGCCACCTTTGCCTTTATTGTGCCGGAGCCTTTTTTATAGTTGCGTGTGTAAAACCAAAGGTAATGCGCCTTTTTTATGCCGGCATCTATAAGCAATGAGTTAGAAACGGCCTTATCCATGCACACGGCAGAGCTGAGCGTGCCGCACCCTACGAAAGGTATGCCCGCAAGCTGGAGCAGCCCCTGCACTGTGCCGTCCTCGCCGTTTTTACCGTGCAGCACGGGGAACGCGCAGTCTATCTTTATGGTTTCGGCGCGGCCGTTGCCAAGCACGACAATGCCGTGAGTCTCCCTGTCAGGTGAAATGAACGCCGTCCGCGTGCGGCCGCCGCGCGCCCATCCGCCGTCAGGTATATCCTTGTAATCGCCGTCATAGAGGTACCAGCGGCCGTCTTTGGTTATACCTACAGGGTATATATCATATTTATCCTTTGAAAGATGCATAAGCACCGAATAAGCTGAAACACACGAAACCTCGTGTTCTGACGAGCAGCCGCCAAAGAGAACGGCGACCTTTTTTCTGCCCATTGAAAAACCCCCGTAAAATAATATTCATATAAAAAACGCCGGTATAAGATATTATGAAATAAACATACATATCATACCACAATAAACGTACCTGCGCAATCGTTTCACGCACGATTCATTTAACGCAGAACAGCCGGCGGCGGCACTTGTAATAACAGCCCAAAAGTAGTACTCTATATAAAGCATAAGCCGTTAAATAAATTTTATTAAATGATTTTTTACCGCATTGGAGGGAAGGCCATATGAAATTTGCCGTATACAGTTACCGTGACGACGAGACAGAGTACTTTAAGAAATTCTGTAAAAAATACGGCTGCGAGCCAGTTATGTGCCGCGAAGCGCCCTCGCCCGAAAATGCCGCGCTTGCAAAAGGCTGCAGATGCATAAGCACGGTAACGGCGCCGGTAGGCGGAGTAACTTTAAAGGCTTTAAGGGAAAACGGCGTCGAGTTTGTTTCAACGCGCAGCATAGGCTTTGACCACATAGACGTTAAAGCCGCGGAAAAGCTCGGCATACATATAGGCAACGTAACTTACGCGCCGGGGAGCGTAGCCGACTACACAGTGATGATGATACTGATGGCAACGCGCAAAATAAAGGCGATTTCGCAAAGGGCGGCGGCGCAGGACTACTCGCTGCGCGGCGTAATGGGAAAGCTGCTCAGCGACATGACCGTAGGCGTAGCCGGCACGGGAAAAATCGGCAGCACCGTCGTGAAGCGAGTAGTCC
>ENA-UOOM01002903-UOOM01002903.1-fermentation-metagenome-genome-assembly--contig:-NODE-2903-length-13287-cov-19.535444_pt1 | contig 13287 bp, 9 predicted proteins | sample MGYA00245781_ERZ724031 | MGnify/ENA primary metagenome ERZ724031 (study PRJEB28704, sample SAMN03018317) | fermentation metagenome | biome: anthropogenic terrestrial biome; feature: soil; material... | reverse complement strand
CTTCCGTAGAAGAATACGACAGATTGGCCGAATTAAATAAAATCCCTTATTACGGAAAAACTTACGATTATGATCCGAACGAAAAAGTAATTGATTTACAAAATGGAGAAATAGATGCTATGTTAGCGAATACTGATTATCAATTAACCGGTGACGTCACATCAGATTTAGAAAAGGTCTATATCCAACAATTATTACATTTTACTTTATATCCTAATGATCAGTTTGTAACTGTTCGTCGTTCAGGATATCCTAAATCAAATTCAACATTGATCAAGTGGGAAAATTATTCAAGTGTTCCCAATAACGCCATTCCACGCCGGTTTGAAGTTGGCTCTCCGTCTCCAACCGATTTAATGTATCAAATTTTGATTGATGCATATAAAGCGCAAGGATTTACTCCGGGCTCAAGTCAGGATGGAACTCTGCTGAATTCAGAAAGAGTATGGCAGGACGTCAATGCACCTCAGTTTGGACAAGGTCATAAATAAACGGTAAGAGAATTCTTATTTTATCATAAATCAGAGCTGAAAAATCAGCTCTGGTTTTTTTGTTTCTTATACAAAAAGTATCTTTACACAACTTTTAAATAATATAAAACACAAGTGAAAAAAATAAGTTTGATATACTTCCTCATTACATTGCTTTTCACAATTCAAGTCCAGGCACAAAAGAAAAGAATGATGTTATTGGACGAATATTATGAGGGAATTGTGTTAATGAAAAACAAAGCAAAAACATCTGCAAAACTGAATTATGATACGGCAAATAAAAAGATGATGTACATGCAGGATGGTAATGAAATGATTCTCTTAAACAATGATCAAGTTGACACGGTGTTTATATCCGATAGAAAATTTATACCTCTTCATACTGTATATCTGGAAGTGATACAAGTGAATAACGAATCCATTTTTATCGATTGGTTCATTAAAAACAAGTACAGAGGAAACAGAGGAGCTTACGGGCAAATCACTCAAAATAAAGTTGAAACTATAAATACCACACATTGGACAAATAGCGAATACAAGATTCAAAATGCAGAAGTATTTGATCGTGAAAATGCGAATGTGTACTGGTTTTACATTAATGACCAACCCGTTAAATGCCGAAACGAAAAAGATTTGCTCAAACTTTTTCCAAATAAGAACAATGAAATAAAAGCTTTTATTAAAGAACAAAAGATAAATTTCAAACAGGTTCCTAATGCATTACAACTCATTTATTTTTGTTTAAAATAAAACACTGTATATGAATATCAATATTAAATTTCATTTGGCCGTAATCGCTTGTTTATTTGTATTACAAAGTCTTGCCCAGCAAGGCTTCGTTCATGAACAATCTGAAGATTACGTGAGACCGACGGACGAGAAAGTGCTGCAAAAACTTGACCAATGGCAAGACCTTAAATTCGGCGTACTTTTCCATTGGGGATTGTACTCCGTACCCGGAATCGTAGAATCGTGGTCGATCTGCTCCGAAGACGTGGATTGGATTCCGCGCGACAGCACCATCGCCTATACCGATTACAAAAAATGGTACTGGAACTTAAAAGACAAATTCAATCCTACGGATTTCGATCCCGACCAATGGGCATCGGTAATGGAAAAGGCCGGGATGAAATATGCCATTTTCACGGCCAAGCACCACGATGGGTTTAATATGTTCGATACCAAAGAAACTGATTTCTCCATCGCCAACGGGCCGTTTAAAAACAACCCAAAAGCCGATGTTGCCAGATATGTTTTCGAATCGTTCAGGAAGAAAGATTTCATGATCGGCGCCTATTTTTCAAAACCCGACTGGCACAACCAGAATTACTGGTGGGATTATTACGCTACGCCCAACCGAAGCGTAAATTACAAGATTGAAAGACATCCGCAACGCTGGGAAAACTTCAAGAAATTCACATACAACCAGCTCAATGAAATAACTTCCAACTACGGCAACATCGATATACTCTGGCTTGACGGCGGCTGGGTTGCGCCTCCACGGCAGGATATCGATATGGACAACATTGCTGGAATGGTTCGCGGAAACCAGCCGGGAATTTTGATAGTGGACAGAACCATCCGCGGAAAATATGAAAATTACCAGACCCCTGAAAGATCAGTTCCCGACGAGCAGCTGCCGTTTCCGTGGGAAAGCTGCATCCCGCTAAGCAACGACTGGGGTTGGGTTCCCAACGCACCCTACAAATCAGCACAAGAGGTAATCAATACGCTCATTGAAATAACTGCCAAAGGCGGATGTCTGCTTTTGGGAGTTGGGCCAACTGCACAGGGACTGATTGAACAGCCTGTAATTGATCGGTTAGAAAAGGTCGGTGACTGGCTCAAAGTGAATGGAGCAGGAATTTACAATACCCGTATCACCACTAACTACAATAGCGGAAATGTATGGTTTACAGCCAGTAAAGACCAAAAAAATCTGTACGCCATTTATGCTTTGCCTGAAAACGAGAAACTACCCTCCACAATTGAATGGGAAGGCAATGCTCCCGCCAAAGGAACAAAAATTACCTTGTTGCAAAACAATAAACGGATAAAATGGACTACTAACGGCATAAAAACAACCGTTTTTCTCCCGAAAAATCTAAAACAGGAATCGTTGGTCTTATCATTTAGTTCGAATTAAAAAATGAGAAAAACATTCCTATTCATCGCATTCTTTTTCGTGCTGTTTCTCTCCGCACAACCGATTTATAAAGATCCCGGTGCTTCAACTGAAGATCGTGTTGCAGATTTGTTATCACGAATGACGGTAAAGGAAAAGATTGGACAACTATGCTCTCCGCTGGGTTGGGAAATGTACGAGAAAACCGATGAAAACGTGAAAGTTTCCGATACTTTTGTGAAGCTGATGAACGACACACAACCCGGGACTTTTTGGGCAACATTGCGTGCCGATCCATGGACGAGAAAAACGATTGAAACCGGATTAAATCCCGAATTGTCGGCCAAAGCGCTCAATGCGTTGCAAAAATACGTTGTAGAAAATACAAGACTGGGAATTCCCATTTTCTTTGCGGAGGAATCTGCGCACGGGCATATGGCTATCGGCACGACGGTTTTCCCCACATCGCTGGCACAGGCAAGTACGTTTAACAAAGAGTTAATCTTTCAGATGGGCGAAGCCATTGGATTAGAAACGAGAGTACAGGGCGCTCACATCGGTTACGGGCCCATCATAGATATTGCCCGTGAGCCCCGATGGTCGCGCATAGAGGAAACCTTCGGTGAAGACCCTGTTTTGACAGGTATGCTGGGAAGTTACTTCGTAAAGGGATTGCAGGGGAACAACATCAAAGACGGCAAACACGTTTATTCCACCCTGAAGCACTTTGTGGCGTACGGCATTCCGCTTGGCGGACACAACGGTCAGAAATCATCCATCGGACAACGGGAGTTGTTCTCCGATCATCTGTTGCCGTTCAAAATGGCCATCGATGCCGGTGCTAAAACTCTGATGACAGCTTACAATGCCATTGATGGCGTTCCCTGCACGTCAAATAAATATCTTCTGACCGATATACTAAGAAACAAGTGGAACTTCGACGGGTTTGTGTTTTCTGACCTGGGAAGCGTGGAAGGAATTGCTACGTCGCACAGAACCGCCCCCGATATCAAACACGCGGCCGCCGCAGCGTTGAAAGCGGGCGTTGAAACCGATTTAGGAGGAAATGCCTATGGCAGGAATCTGGAGCAGGCTCTCAAAGAAAATCTGATAACAGCCGAAGAATTAGATAAAGCTGTCGCCAGGGTTTTACGGTTGAAATTCGACATGGGTTTATTTGAAAATCCGTATGTGGATTCCGGGCAAGTATCCAAATTCGTCCGAAACGAAAAGCATAAAAACATTGCCCGCGAAGTCGCCAGGCAAGGTACCGTGTTGCTTAAGAACGAGAATAATATTCTGCCATTGTCCAAAAATATAAAAAGCATTGCGGTAATCGGCCCGAATGCCGATAACATCTACAATCAACTCGGCGATTACACCGCACCGCAGCCAAGAGAAGATATCGCGACCGTTTTAGACGGGATAAAGAAAGCTGTTAGCCTGACAACGGTTGTGCGATACGTAAAAGGGTGCGCCATCCGGGATACAACACAAAGTAATATTTCCGAAGCGGTTGACGCAGCACTCAACTCCGATGTTACGGTTTTGGTGGTTGGAGGATCGAGTGCCCGGGATTTTAAGACCGAATATATTGAGACCGGCGCGGCGGTAGTTTCGGGCGAAAAAGCCGAAATCGTTTCCGATATGGAATCAGGTGAAGGATACGACCGGAACTCACTTCGTTTACTGGGAGATCAGGAAAAACTCATGAATGCTCTTATAAAAACAGGGAAGCCACTTATAGTTATCTATATACAGGGAAGACCGCTCGAAATGAACCTCGCGTCCGAGAAAGCAGATGCTTTGCTCTGTGTATGGTATCCGGGGCAGGAAGGCGGACATGCTATTGCCGATATTTTGTTCGGAGATTATAATCCAGCAGGACGATTACCGGTTTCCGTACCACATTCGGTGGGACAATTGCCGATTTACTATTCGTTGGGAAGACAAAACAAATACGTGGAAGGCGATAGTTCCCCATTATATCCGTTTGGATACGGATTAAGCTATACACAATTCGAATACAGCGACTTATCCATCGCTTCGGAAGGCGACAAAACGTTTATTTCGTGCAAAATAACAAACGCCGGAAATGTTGACGGCGAGGAGGTAGTGCAGCTTTATATCCGAGACAATATCAGCTCAGTTTCAACTCCACCCATTCAGTTAAAGGATTTCAACCGGATATTCATAAAAAAAGGAGAGTCGCAAATGGTAAGGTTTGCCTTGACACCAAGTCAGCTATCTCTGTTTAATATCGAAATGGAAGAAGTTACAGAGCCCGGGGAATTCACGGTAATGATTGGCTCAGCCTCTAACGATATCCGATTAAAAGGAAGTTTTTTCATAAAATAATCGCATGAGTAAACGAATTGTACTGCTATCGTTTTTCGTTTTGTTCTTTATCGGATTAAAAGCACAAAACCGGTACGTTGTGGTTGATTCCGGATTTGTATTCAAAAACCCACCTTTTAAATCGTGCCACGCTTCCACCATTGTAGAATTAGAAGACGGTACCGTACTGTGTGCATGGTTTGGAGGCGATCAGGAAGGTCATAACAACGTAAGCATCTGGACATCCGGTTTCAAAGGATCATCGTGGACCTACCCTGCCCTTGTTGCCGATGGAGTCATCAACGATTCAACCCGATTCGCCTGCTGGAATCCGGTGCTTTATAACGATAAAAACACAGCTTATCTCTTTTACAAAGTCGGAAAATCTCCGTCCACATGGTGGGGAGAATATAAAAAATCGACCGATAACGGAAAGACCTGGAGCAAATCGATCAAATTACCGGACGGAATACTGGGCCCGGTTAAAAACAAACCGATAAAGGCCGGTAACGTCATTCTAAATCCATCGAGCACGGAAACGACCGGAAATACGAAATGGAAATCTTTTATTGAGATTTCCGATAAGAAATTCGAAAAGTGGAAGAAAATTCCCATCGATACGGTCTCGGATTTCAAAGTTATTCAACCAACGTTGCTCCGGTATTCGAAAAACAAGCTGCAAGCTTTAATGAGGAGCGATAGCAATGAAATCCTTCAAAGCTGGTCGTCTGATAATGGAAAGAGCTGGAGTAAAATAACTTCAACTCATATTCAAAATCCAAATTCGGGGATTGATGCGGTAAACCTAAAAGATGGGAATAAACTCATCGTTTACAACCCAACCCAAAAAGGAAGAGATTGGTGGGAAGGAAGAAATAAATTATCTGTACTAGAGACGACTGATGGAAGAATCTGGTTTGACGTACTTGTTTTGGAAGAACACATCAAAGGTGAATTCAGTTACCCCGCTATCATACAGCTTAAAAACGGAAATATTTTTATCACGTACACCTACGACCGGAAAAATATCAAGTATGTGTTGATAAAAGCACTAGAATAGAATTCTTGTTTCTCAAATATGTCTCTCATACAATACGACAACTTAACGTTTATTTAAATATTTTTTTCTTTAATGTCGGGATAATGTCGTAAATTTGACGTCCGAAATCACATTCAAATTAAATACATCAATTATGAGCTTTTTAACAAACGAGAAACTTACCATCGTCGGCGCTGCCGGTATGATTGGATCGAACATGGCGCAAACTGCAGCAATGATGCGCTTAACCCCCAACATTTGCTTATACGACCCGTTTGCATTGGGACTGGAAGGTGTATGGGAAGAAATGCGCCATTGCGGATTCGAAGGTGCTGATTTCACTTACACCACAGATGTAAAAGAAGCATTCACCGGCACAAAATATATGATCTCCTCAGGAGGTGCTCCGCGTAAAGACGGTATGACCCGTGAGGATTTATTAAAAGGAAACGCTGAAATCGCCGCTCAACTGGGTAAAGACATAAAAGCTTACTGCCCCGATCTGAAACATCTGACAGTTATTTTTAATCCGGCTGATATTACCGGTTTGGTAGCATTAATCCATTCAGGATTGAAACCGGGTTGCGTTACTACATTGGCAGGTTTGGACAGCACTCGTTTACAAAGCGAATTGGCGAAACACTTCGGAGTAAAACAAAGTCAGGTTACCAACACCCGCACCTATGGTGGTCACGGAGAACAAATGGCTGTTTTTGCATCAACGGCAAAAGTTGACGGCACGCCGCTAACCGATTTAATCGGAACTGACAAACTTACCACTGAAGACTGGGAAGCATTGAAACAACGCGTTACCAAAGGCGGAGCCAACATCATTAAGTTGCGTGGACGCTCATCGTTCCAAAGCCCATCATATGTTTCGGTAGAAATGATACGCGCAGCCATGGGCGGCGAATCGTTCCGCTGGCCTTCGGGTTGCTACGTTAACACGACTGATTTCCCGCATATCATGATGGCGATGGAAACCGATATTACTAAAAACGGTGTCGTTATCAAAGAAACCAAAGGAACCGATAGCGAAATGGCTGCTCTTAAAGAAAGTTACAGTCACTTGGCAAAACTTCGCGACGAAGTTATCGGAATGGGAATTATTCCAGCCGTTGACCAATGGACATCGGTAAATCCGAATTTATAATACATAATAACAACAAATAAAAAACTCCGGGAAATCCCGGAGTTTTTTATTTAACGAGCAGCCAACTTTACAATAAACTCCACGCAACAGTCAAACCTGCCATCACGATAGAAATCATACTCATCAACTTAATCAAAATATTTAGTGACGGGCCGGATGTATCTTTAAACGGGTCACCAACAGTATCGCCTACAACGGTGGCTTTGTGCACATCACTGCCTTTTCCGCCCAAATTACCTTCTTCCACGTATTTCTTCGCATTATCCCAGGCACCACCGGAATTTGCCATAAATACAGCAAGCACAAAACCTGATCCTAAACCACCTGCAAGAAGTCCCATTACACCGGGAACACCAAGAATAATACCCGTAAAGATAGGAATTGCAATGGCCAGAAGCGAAGGCAAAAGCATTTCGCGTTGCGCACCCTTGGTAGAAATCTCAACACATTTTGCATAATCAGGAGTACCCGTACCTTCCAAAATCCCAGTTATCTCGCGAAACTGTCGTCGCACCTCTTCAACCATTTTCTGAGCAGCTCTCCCCACAGCATTCATGGTAAGTCCGCAGAAAAGAAATGCCATCATCGATCCGATAAAAATACCAACCAGCACTTTAGGATTCATCAACGTAACCTGATAGTAGTTCACAAAATCAGCAAAATTGGCTTTGGCAATTTCAACAGTATCACCATCTGAAAATTCGAGTACGGTTTGTCCCAGACGCAACATACCTATTTTAATCTCTTCAATATACGAAGCCAGTAAAGCAAGCGCAGTTAATGCTGCCGAACCGATTGCAAATCCTTTTCCGGTAGCAGCAGTGGTGTTTCCTAGTGCATCAAGAGCATCCGTTCGTTTTCGCACATCTTTTCCCAATCCGCACATCTCAGCATTCCCTCCAGCGTTATCTGCGATAGGCCCGTATGCATCCGTAGCCAATGTTATTCCGAGTGTAGAAAGCATTCCCACAGCTGCAATCCCGATACCGTAAAGTCCCATACTCAGGTTTCCGCCAGAGATCATATTTTGCACATCAAATCCAATAGCACACAGGTACGAAGATAGAATTGCCAACGCAATGGTTATCACAGGAATGAAAGTAGAAATCATACCTGCCCCCATTCCGGCAATAATAACGGTTGCCGGCCCGGTTTTGCCGCTTTCCGCAATCTGCTGTGTCGGTCTGAATGAGTGAGATGTATAATACTCGGTACCTTGCCCTATAATGATACCTGCCAGCAACCCTGAAATTACTGAAAATGACAATCCAACCCAATTTTCAAAACCCAAAAGATACAAAACCACAAAGGTAAGTATTGCGATTAATAAGGCGCTTACGTTAACACCCCTGTTCAGTGCCGCCATCAATTTTTTCATCTCGGCATTTTCGCCCGTACGTACAAGAAAAATACCCAGTATGGATAGGAAAACACCAATCGCGGCAATTATCATCGGTGCAAAGACTGCTTTTGTCTGCATGTCCGGATTAACAAAGAAGGCCGACGCGCCTAAAGCTGCAGTTGCCAGAATAGAACCGCAGTAAGATTCATAAAGGTCAGCACCCATACCGGCCACATCACCCACATTATCACCCACGTTATCTGCAATAGTAGCAGGATTTCGCGGATCATCTTCAGGGATACCGGCTTCCACTTTTCCTACCAGATCTGCTCCAACATCGGCAGCTTTTGTGTAAATTCCTCCACCAACACGTGCGAACAAAGCTTGCGTGGATGCACCCATACCGAAAGTAAGCATGGTTGTGGTTATCATAACAAGTTTATGCCCGGGATCAGGATTTTCCACAAAATGGTCCAGAATAAGATACCATGCGGAAATGTCAAGCAAAGCTAGACCTACAACCACGAGCCCCATTACAGCACCCGATCGGAAAGCCACCTGAAGTCCCTTGTTAAGTGAATTTTTAGCAGCATGTGCCGTACGTGCAGATGCATAAGTGGCAGTTTTCATGCCAAAAAATCCAGCTAAGGCTGAGAAAAACCCACCGGTCAAAAACGCAAACGGTACCCAATTATTCTGCAATCCAAAAAAGGCCATAACTGCAAAAATAACAGCCAGAATAATAAACACGATAGCAACAACTTTGTATTGTTGCTTTAAATAAGACATAGCGCCCTCGCGCACATATTTCGCGATGGTCTTCATTTGTTCGGTACCTTCACTTTCTTTCATCATTTTTTTAAAGAAATAAAAAGCAAAGCCCAACGCGAACAACGATGCAATTGGAACTAAATAAAAGTAATTCATTGATAATTAAAACTTAATTGTATGTTTGGTTTACGATTTTAAGAACTAGCGATAAAGTTATAAAATATGATTGAATTATCACGAATAAAGTTAAATTATTGTTATTTTTAAATTATTTCTGTTTATTCATATAAAATACGTAGCCTAATTTTACATTTTTATTATCTTTGCCTCAACTTATTATACGGTATAAGAAATTTAGCACACAAATCAAGTTTACTTTATTAACAACCCTTAATATCGCGATACAGATACATTTTTATAAAACTCAGTGAAATGGAAAAAAGCTTCTTCTTAACTAAGGACAAGAGTCCAAAGAATATCCAGATCAAAAAAGACATCATAAATCATTTTGTTAACTACGGAAATGATACGATTGCGGAACTATCAAAAGAACTCGATTTAAGTGTTCCTACTGTTACAAAATTAATTGCAGAACTGAGTGACAGGGGATTGGTTGCTGATTTCGGAAAAATTCAAACATCCGGGGGAAGATATCCCAACATTTATGGATTAAATCCATCATCTGTTTATTTTGTTGGAGTAGATATGACAAGGCATCACTTACATATTGCCCTGATGGATTTTAAAGGAGATATCGTTAAATACGAAATGGGAATTTCCTATATGTATGAAAATACAACAGAATCATTTGATATCCTTTGTGAACATATTCAGAAATTTATTGATGAAACAGGTGATCTGAAACAAAAGATCTACAACATAAGTCTTAATATATCGGGCCGGGTTAATCCCGATTCAGGATACAGCTACAGTAGTTTCTATTTTAGTGAGGATCCAATCAGCAATATTCTGTCGAATAAGCTAAACTACCGGGTAACCATTGATAACGATACACGCTCAATGGCTTATGGCGAATTTATGAAAGGAGTTGTACAGGGCGAAAGTAACGTGATTTTTGTCAATGTGAGCTGGGGTCTGGGTATCGGAATTATTATCGATAAAAAATTGTATTACGGAAAATCGGGATTCTCGGGAGAGTTTGGTCATTTCCCAATCTTCGATAACGAAATACTTTGCCATTGCGGCAAAAAAGGTTGTCTGGAAACGGAAGCATCGGGATTAGCCATCCACCGGATGATACTCGAGCGGATTAAAAATGGAGAAAGCTCAATCATTACCCAATTGGTCAAGAATTTGGATAAACTAACACTTACCGACATTATTAAAGCTACAAATATGGAGGATCCGCTCTGTATAGAAATAGTGGAGGAAGTTGGGATAAAGTTGGGAAAATATATTGCCGGGCTGATTAATGTCTTTAATCCGGAGCTGGTAGTTATAGGGGGACAGGTTGCGGAAACAGAAGGATTTATCATGCTCCCAATAAGGAGTGCCGTAAGGAAACATTCGTTAAGTCTGGTAAATAAAGACACACAGATAATCGCCTCAAAATTAAAGAATAAAGCCGGAGTAGTAGGCGCATGTATGATTGCGAGAAGCCGGTTGTTCGATAATTGATAATATAATCTCCGGTAAATATTACACAATCGTTAATTCACGACATATTTAACACATATATGTGTCGTAATCTCATATTTTCCTCTACTTTTGCATTATAGCATTCTGTCGCAAAAATGAGCTTGAAAGCCTTATTTTAATCTCTTAACAGGATTAAACTTCAAAATAAGCTTTTTCACAAGAACATTTATGCGACATTTAGGTTATTACAACAACTACTATTAAAATTAAAAAAATGAGAAATTTACATTTTGACACCCTGCAAATTCACGCAGGACAGCAACCCGATCCGGCAGAAGGTTCAAGGGCTTTACCTATTCATCAAACAACAGCATTTGTTTTTAAAAACGCCGAGCACGGAGCCAATCTTTTCGGGCTAAGGGAGTTCGGTAATATCTACACCCGATTGCAGAACCCCACAACCGATGTGTTTGAAAAAAGAATGGCGGCACTGGAAAAAGGCACTGCAGCGGTTGCAACATCGTCCGGCCAGTCGGCCTCATTCATAGCAATTAACAGCCTTGCCGAAACAGGCGACAATATAGTAAGCACATCATTTTTATACGGTGGCACCTATAATCTTTTTAATGTATCGCTTGCGCGATTGGGTATCGATGTACGTTTTGCCGATGGTGATGATGTAAACAGCATAGAGAGTTTAATAGACGAGAAAACAAAAGCTATCTTTCTTGAAATGATCGGTAATCCAGAATACAATATTCCCGATGTGGAGAAGATTGTGGAACTTGCCCGTAAAAAGGATTTACCCGTTATTATGGACAACACTTTCGCACAAGGTGGCTATTTGTTTAATCCAATTGAGTGGGGCGTAAATATTGTTATACATTCAGCCACAAAATGGATTGGCGGTCACAGTACGTCTATGGGAGGGATAATCATAGATGGTGGTAACTTTAACTGGAATAATGGAAAATATCCTGCTCTGAGTGAACCATCGAAAGGTTATCACGGATTGAACTTCTGGGAAGTGTTTGGCGATGAATCGCCTTTCGGAAATATAGCTTTTGCTATACGCTGCCGCGTGGAAGGACTCCGTGATTTTGGACCGGCTATCAGTCCGTTTAATTCCTTTATGATGCTGCAAGGGCTGGAAACATTGTCGCTTCGGGCAGAAAGAATAAATAAGAGTGCGTTGGAACTCGCAAAGTGGCTCGAAAAGCATCCAAAGGTTGAAAGGGTAAATTATCCGGGGTTGGAAAACAATAAATACCACTCACTGGCCAAAAAGTACCTCAAAAATAATGGATTCGGCGGAGTTTTGTCCTTCTTCATCAAAGGTGACGAAAAACAAGCCGCAACCGTTATAGACAGTTTGTCACTCATAAGTCACGTGGCAAATGTCGGAGATACCAGAACATTGATTATTCATCCCGCAACTACCACACACGAGCAACTTTCCAAGGAGGCACAAATAGCATCGGGAGTTTATCCGAACATGTTACGCATATCTCTTGGACTTGAATATCTGGATGATATTAAATACGAATTAGACGAAGCTTTGGCTAAACTCTGATAAAACAACTATAAAATGGAAAGAGGATGTCTCGTAATGGAACATCCTCTTTCATTTTGTCATTCTAATCCGCCGGCTAATGTAAAAGAATCTATTTTTCTAAAGTTTTGGATACTTTATTCAGCTAAAACTCCATTTTCCCGATAGATATCGGAAAACAATTTAATAGTAAATTTTTCTTTACAGACACGCTTTTTTAATTCGTTCAAACACAAGAATCAATTGATCACTTGTCTGATTACTTCAGGATCTTTGATCAAAGTTCTGAGTTCTTGCTCCAGATCGACACGGCTCACTTCCATATCTTTCAATTCAACGCGTTGCCAGATTTCCTCAACCCATTGATTTTGGCTTCTACCAAGTTCATCTACCGCCTGAAACCATCTCAGATACATAAAACTATGTCCCGATAATTTTAAATTCAGCGGATTGTCTTTTCCAATCTGAGTCACATTGAAAGAATGATCAATTTCTTCGATGTAAAGGGAATCTCCAACCAATCTGTACATCCCGTCAACTGTAATCATGGAACCTTTGTCAGTTGTCATAAAATTAACAAACTTGCCGTCTTCCATAATCATTTTAAACATGCCATGAGGTGTCTCTTTATAACCTCCTTCGTTACTATTGTGGATGGCTTTCACTTCCCACAATCCAAACAAGCGCTTCGCCGTTACAGTTTTCACCCCTTTTTGTGCTGCTCCGCAACCGGTTAGTAATGCAATCACGCAAACTAATGCAGAATAAAGTAATTTCGTTTTCATGATTACCGTATTTAATTTATTATAGAATTACCCCTTACAAATTAGTAGCGTTGCGTTAATTTTCAGCACTCGTCTATAATATGTTGATATATA
>ENA-UOOM01002902-UOOM01002902.1-fermentation-metagenome-genome-assembly--contig:-NODE-2902-length-13291-cov-5.699305_pt1 | contig 13291 bp, 9 predicted proteins | sample MGYA00245781_ERZ724031 | MGnify/ENA primary metagenome ERZ724031 (study PRJEB28704, sample SAMN03018317) | fermentation metagenome | biome: anthropogenic terrestrial biome; feature: soil; material... | reverse complement strand
ACGAACGTTCGTAGAAATTGATTTCCATTACCAATAATTAAAAAGGAGATGTCTGCATCGCCCCTTCGAGGAATTCATATGGAGTCTAAGGAAGGAATGATGCACAAGCTACGCAGGTTCTTCAGCGGAAGCCCCAAGCAGGAGACTGCCCAGTCAGCTCCAGCGCCCGCTGCTGCTGTCAAGCCGGCCCCCGCGCCCGCAGCGACCGCCCCGGCGCCTGCAGAGCCCCAGATGTCCCCCGCTGAGATGGTCCAGGAACAGGCCCGTTTCCTATGCCCGGACGCCTGGCTTGCCAACAAGATCACTGTCACCGCAGAGGTCCGCAACGGAAAAACATACCTTGTCGGTTCGCCCGCCGAGGCCGCTCCGTACATCAAAGCTGGATACGCGGCAAAGAAGGATAGGCTCCCCGCCGACGTTCTGCTGGCCTGAACCATCGCCGGCGAACGCTCGTCTAGGAAGATAATCGAACAATCGTTCGTAATGCCGCTCCCTTCGTGGGAGCGGCTCGTCTTTTCCAACACGATAGGCCTCTGGCATGCTCTACTCCGATCAGCGGTCGGTTCATCTCTTGAGCGAGAGCCTTGAAAGGATTAATTGCTGTGAACGAACCATCCGGTACGATTGCTCATGGCATCGAAGAACAACATCCGGCTGGACCGGGACAAGAGGGAGGAGATGACCAAAGCCATCAGGGACCATTTCCTCAAGGAAAGGGGAGAGGAGATGGGGCATCTGGCGTCAGACATGATCCTGGACTTTATCCTAGAGGAGCTGGCGCCGGAGTTCTATAACATGGGCGTCATGGATTCCTATCGGCTCCTTAGCGACAAGGTTGCCGACGTTCAACTACTCCTCAAATGATGCGTTCGACCCCGTCCATTTTGCTTGATAGAAGTGATCACGGTCGTACGGATGATGATTGAATGTAATGGAATGAGTGTCGGGACCGATGGTGATTCCCGATGTTGTGCGGTCGAGATGTTGGAAGCGATTCTGCCGACCAGAGAATACGGCGGCCAACCACTTCTGCCGCTAGAACATTGGAGAAAGCCGTTAGCAAAACGCACAACGGTCATGAGATGTAGTGGGCCCGAAGTGATTTGGGGCTGCCAAGAATACTGGCTCCTCTAATTTTCCCAAAAATTCCGCAGCTGTCCAAGACGAGGATTCGGATGGCGAGAGGGGGGGGCAAGCCCCCATTATCGTCTTAACCTCAGTGGACGTCATCAATATCGAGCAAGAGCCGGTCTGCATCGACCGCCGCGCTGGAGGCGATCGAATCGAGCACGTGCGCCGAGATCTCGTACGATCTTGGCAATCCCATCGACGCTGCCCGCCCGCGAGTGGTGCAAGGGCTGCCGGGGATGCCCGTGAGCGAGGACATGAGCGAGACCGACGAGCTGCGCAGGCGCGTGCAGGAGCTCCGGGAGGACGTGGACCTGCTGCGTCTCGCCCAAGACCGCCTGTCGAACGTCTCGATGCTCAACGCCGCGCTCGCCGGCCGGGGCGGAACCCAGCCCACCCCACTGACCAACGGCCGGAGGCGCGAAGGTGGTCGCCTTCTCAGCCATCCAAAAAGAGGGAAGATTTAATTGTTTATCAGAACATCTCTCTGCCGGATGGGAGGAAAGGTCACAGTTTGGATGAGGTCAAGTTGCATCCAGGTGGCCGATCGGGGACGAGCAGGGCGCCGTTGCCGAGCTCGGACCTCGCCAACAGGGTGCGCATCATGTTCGTCACAATCCAAAAAGAGATGATTTAGTAATGCAACAGGGAACTCACAGTAAAATGGTCTCGTTCGTCTGGGGCATCGCCGACGATGTACTGCGCGACCTGTTCAAGCGGGGCAAGTACCCCGACGTTATCCTGCCGATGTGCGTCATCCGGCGCATGGATGCCGTTCTTGAGCCGACCAAGCAGGCGGTGCTCGATACCAAGAAGATGCTCGACGACGCCGGGATCACCGAGCAGCGGGCGGCCCTGTCTGCGGCGTCTGGCCATGCGTTCTACAACACCTCACGCTTCACCCTGCGCGACCTCAGGTCCCGCAGCAGCCAGCAACAGCTCCTAGCCGACTTCAACGACTATTTGGATGGCTTTTCGCCGAACGTCCAAGATATACTTGAAAACTTCAAGTTTCGAAACCAGCTGATGACGCTGTCCAAGGCCGACGCCCTGGGCACGCTGATCAACAAGTTCCTTGACCCCGAGATGGACCTCAGCCCCGTCAGGATCGACAACCACGATATGGGCATGATCTTCGAGGAGCTGGTCCGCAGGTTCAACGAGGAGAATAACGAGGAAGCCGGCGAGCACTGGACGCCCCGCGACGCAGTGCGGCTGATGGCGAATTTAATCTTCTTGCCTATCGCTGATCAGCTCAAGTCCGGATTGTACCTTCTCTATGACTGCGCCTGCGGCACCGGCGGCATGTTGACCGTGGCCGAAGAGACGATGCTCGAGCTGGCGAAAAAGAAAAATCTACAGATCACTACCCACCTCTACGGCCAGGAGATCAACCCCGAGACCTACGCCGTGTGCAAGGCCGACATGCTGCTCAAGGGCGAAGGGGAGAAGGCCGACCACATCGTCGGTGGAGCCGAGTACTCTACATTGTCGCGCGACGCCTTCTCGGCCCGAGAGTTCGACTTCATGCTCTCCAACCCGCCCTATGGCAAGAGCTGGAAGAAGGACCTCGAGTTCATGGGCGGCAAGGACGACATGCGCGACCCGCGGTTCAAGGTCATGCACCACGGCGAAGAACTGTCTTTGGTGACCCGGTCGAGCGACGGGCAGATGCTCTTCCTCGCCAACATGGTCTCGAAGATGAACCGCACGTCGGCCCTGGGCAGCCGCATCGCCGAGGTACATAACGGCTCGTCGCTGTTCACCGGCGACGCCGGCCAGGGCGAGAGCAACATCCGGCGGTACATCATCGAGAATGACTGGCTCGAAGCGATCATCGCCCTGCCGCTCAACCTCTTCTATAACACCGGCATCGCCACCTATGTCTGGGTGCTGTCGAACAAGAAGTCCGAGCACCGCAAGGGCAAGGTGCAGCTCATCGACGCCACTCAGTGGTACAAGCCGTTACGCAAGAACCTCGGCAAGAAGAATTGCGAGCTAGCGCCCGAAGACATCGAGCGGGTCTGCCGCGTCTTCTTAGATTTCGTCGAGACCCCTCAGTCCAAGATTTTCCCCAACAAGGCCTTCGGCCACTACAAGGTGACGGTCGAGCGGCCATTGCGCCTGCATAGCCAGCTCACCTTAAAGAGTATCGAGGCGCTGCGCTTCGCCTCAGGTGACGAAGAATTGCGCTCGACGCTGTACGACGCGCTGGGCGACGACCTCTTCACCAACTTCAGCAAGATCTCGGCCACGTTAGAGGAGCATGTCGCTGCATGGGGCGGCGACGAAGAGGGCGACGACGAGAGCTCGAAGAAGGGCCTGTCCGAGAAGAAGAGAAAGAAGTTACTCGATCCCACCACCTGGGCCCACGACGGGCGCCTAGTAGAGGCCGCCACGCTCCTAAGAAAAGAGCTCGGCGAGGGCGTATTCGAGGACTATAACCTCTTCCGCGAGCGGGTGAATGCGGTGCTGAAGAAGCACGGCATCAAGCTGCCGGCCACTGACCTCAAGGCAATCCTCAAGGTCGTCAGCTGGCGCGTCGAGACCGCTCCCCCGGTCATCGCCAAAGTGCACAAGGCCGCCAAGACCAAGGCCGATCCGTTGCACGGGCTGTTTGCGGTCGACCTCGACGGCCATCCTGTGGTGGTCGAGTATGAGCCCGACCCTGACCTGCGCGACACCGAACAGGTGCCTCTGCTCGAAGAGGGGGGCATCGAGGCGTTCATCGGCCGCGAAGTGCTGCCGTACGCCCCCGACGCCTGGTTCGACGCAGACGCGACCAAGATCGGCTACGAGGTGAGCTTCACCCGTTACTTCTACAGGCCGCCGAAGATGCGTACGCTCGAGGAAATCCGGGCCGACATCATGGCTATCGAGCGCGAGACCAGCGGGTTGCTCGACGCCCTGCTCAAGGGGGCGGCGAAATGAAGGCCGCCGAAGCCCCGCTGTTGACCCTGCTGCACAAGTCGCCTCAATTCGTGGTGCCCATCTACCAGCGTACCTACTCGTGGACCGAGAAGCAGTGCCGCAAGTTGTGGGACGACATTCTGCGGGCCGGCTCCAACGACGCCATCTCTACGCACTTCATCGGCTCGATTGTCTACGTCGAGCAGGGGCTATCGGCGGTGACGCACCAATCCCCCTTGCTGATCATCGACGGTCAGCAGCGCCTCACCACCGTCTCGCTGCTCATCGAGGCCCTGGCCAGAGAACTGGGTGACAAGGAACCGGTCGATGGCATGTCCACCGCCAAGCTCCGGCAGTACTACTTGTGCAACAACCTCGAGACCGGCGACCGCTTCTTCAAGCTGCTGCTCTCCCAGACCGACAACGACACGCTCAAGGCCATCGTCAAGAACAGCGAGTTGCCTAAAGAACCCTCGCTGCTGGTGACAAAGAACTTCGAGCTGTTCACAAAACTGGTGGCCGAGCTGAGGGGCAATCTCGTATCGGCGTACCGTGGCCTCGCCAAGCTGGTGGTGGTGGATATCGCCCTGACCCGCGATCAGGACAACCCTCAGCTTATCTTCGAGAGCATGAACTCGACCGGTAAGGAGCTCAGCCAGGCCGACCTGATCCGCAACTTCATCCTCATGGGCCTCGAGCCACGGTTGCAGACCCACCTGTACGAGGAGTACTGGCGGCCCATGGAGCTTGACTTCGGGCAGCAGGCCTACGGCACCCAGTTCGATAGCTTCATGCGCCACTTCTTGACCGTCAAGACGGGCGAGATACCCCGCGAAGGCGATGTGTACGAGGCATTCAAGGATTATGCCCGCCGACCGATGGTGTCGGGGGCGGGCATCGAAGCGCTTGTCAAAGATATACGCGATTATGCCCGCTACTACTGCGCCATGGCCCTCGGGGCTGAGAAGGACGACGGCCTGGCCGAGGCGTTCGCCGACCTCCGTGAGCTCAAGGTCGATGTGGCCTACCCGTTATTGCTCGAGCTCTACCGCGATTACGCCACTGGCAAACTAAACATCTCCGACTTCGCGGCCATCGTCAGGCTTATCGAGGCCTATGTATTCCGGCGGAACGTCTGCACCATAGCGCCTAACTCGCTGAACAAGACCTTCGCCACCTTCACCCGGTCGATCAACAAAGAACGGTACCTCGAGAGCATCCAGGCTCACTTCCTGACCCTGCCCTCATACCGTCGGTTCCCCAGCGACGATGAGTTCGGGCAACACTTGCGGACCCGCGACCTCTACAACTTTCGCAACCGTAGCTACCTGCTGCGCCGTTTAGAGAACGACGGTCGCAAAGAGCGGGTCGAGCTGGGCGAGTACACCATCGAGCACATCATGCCGCAGAACCCCGACCTTCCGGTGGCCTGGAAGAACGATCTAGGCCTCGAGTGGGCCCGGGTGCAGAAGGAGTGGCTGCACACCCTAGGCAACCTTACCCTCACCGGCTATAACTCAGAATACAGCGACCGCCCCTTCGCCGAGAAGCGGGACATGGTCGGGGGGCTCAAGGAGAGCCCACTCAGACTCAACGCAGGCCTGGGTACTATTGAGAGCTGGAACGAGGCGACGATCAAGGAACGGGCAGGGAGGCTGGCCAAGCAGGCCACAGCGGTCTGGGTAGCGCCCAGCCTCTCGGTCGAAACGTTAGCCCTGTACCGGTCCACGCCGGCCCAACGAGCCGATAACTACACCATCAATGACCACCCCTACCTAACAGCACCGGGCCTGAATGAGCTGTTCGAGGCATTCCGTAAATCGGTGCTAGCGCTAGACCCATGCGTGAACGAGGAGTTTCTGAAGCACTACGTGGCCTACAAGGCCGAGACCAACTTCGTCGACTTGGTGCCGCAGAAGAAGCAGCTGCGCTTGACCCTGAACATGCCCTTTGCCGAGATTAGAGACACGAAGGGGCTGTGTAAAAACATAACAGGCACTAACCACTGGGGCAACGGCGACGTCGTGGTCGGGCTCAAGTCGATAGACGATCTCGCCTATGTCATGAGCTTGGTGCGGCAATCTTTCGATCGCCAGATGAACGAGGGGGGCAATCAATGATCGCCGGTCTCAAACCGTACCCGGAATACAAGAACTCCGGTTCGTGTTGGTTGGGAGACGTTCCTAAGCACTGGGAGGTGCGAAACCTTCGTACATTTATCCGGTCACGCAATGAACGCAATCGTTCAGATCTACCATTGCTCTCAGTGGCCAGGGAAAAGGGAGTATTCGTTCGCTCGCGCACCGATGATGATAATCACAACTTCATCCCTGATGACCTTAGCAACTACAAAGTCGCTCATGCCGGAGACCTTGTCGTCAATAAGATGAAGGCATGGCAGGGCTCGATGGGCATCGCGCCCTGCGATGGAATCGTTAGTCCAGCGTACTTCGTCTTCAACTTCGCCATCTCGAACCGAGCTTACGGGCAAGCCCTTCTCAGAAGCAAACCGTATGTAGCACATTTTAGCCAAGTATCAGACGGTGTACGTATAGGGCAATGGGACCTTTCTATCCCGGGCATGCGACAGATACCAGTGCTCGTCCCACCGCCCGAGGAGCAGGTTACAATAGTGAAGTATATGGACTGGTCAAACGGGCGTCTAGATCGGGCCATTAGGGTGAAACGGAAAGAGATTACGCTCTTGAACGAGCAGAAGCAGGCCATCATACACGGGGCCGTCACTCGGGGCCTCGACCCCACCGTGCCACTCAAGCCTTCGGGGATCCCCTGGCTCGGGAATGTCCCACAACACTGGAAGGTTTCCCGTATCAAAAACGAGTTCGATTGCCTAGACACCAGGCGTATTCCATTAAACGCAGTTGAGCGAGGACAGATGACTTCTCGCCTTTATGATTACTATGGGGCATCTGGGGTCATAGATAAAGTCGATTCATTCATCTTTGATGATGAACTGATTCTCATCGCCGAAGACGGCGCCAACTTAGTGTATCGCAATCTGCCACTCGCTATCATCGCCCGTGGTAAGTTCTGGGTGAATAATCACGCCCACATTTTGAGGCCTAAAAGGGGCAACATCACTTATTTAGCAAACCTTCTAGAAACGCTAAACTACGCCCCTTGGATTTCAGGGGCTGCGCAACCGAAGCTTACGCAAGATCGGTTAATGTCCATATCGATTTGTGTGGCGCCGCCTAGTGAACAAGACGGAATCGTAAATCAAATGATGGGCGTGACCAATCCAATTACTATCGTCATCGACTATCTCAAACGCGATATTGAGCTCATAAAAGAATACCGCACGCGCCTAGTTGCTGATGTGGTGACTGGCAAGCTCGATGTCCGTGATGTTGTCGCACAACTGCCCGCTGAGGCAACCGATTTTGCTGAAGTCGGGCTCGAAACCGATATTCTCTCAGGTGATGCTGACCTAGATGACGAGGGGGCTCGAACATGAGCGACAGCGCCCCTGTCAGCGACCGGGAGAAGTATCTCTGGGGCAGGCTGAACGAGGTTCAAGGGGACGAGTTCTGGATGAGCTTCGTCAACACAATTATTAAGGTGAGGGAGGGAGGCGATAAGCTATCCGCATCGGAACTCGTTCTACTTCAGAAGGGGTGCGTTGAACCCTATGGGACACTGGGGGTACCTCTCGCTGTGGCTAGCTTCATCACCAAGCTACTGCAGGTGAAGGGGGCTACCAGGGTGTTGGACCCGCTGGGCGGCAACGGCCTCCTGGGTGCGTACATTGCCGAAACTCTGCCCCTGGAGCGGGTGGACATCTTATCCATAGATGAGGATAGCGAAGTGCTCCTCCGGCCCCTCAACCTCTCAAACCTGAGTTTACACCTCATCGAGCGGATCAGGGGGGCGGAAAGCCACCTCGCCGATCAGTACGATGCAATCGTATCGCTACCACCCATAGGGACAAAAGCGACAGAGCTGACTATCGAGTCCAGCGTTGAACCGATTGAGCTGAACGACTGCACCTCATTGCTAGTCATGGCGTACATGGAGTCCAGGCTGAGCCAGAGCGGTATAATCACGTTTTTGGTACCGCCGCGCTTCGCCTGGGAAAGGGGCCAGAAATCGGTCCGCCGCAACCTCAAGCGGCTCGGGCTTCATCTTTCTGCCCTTCTCGAGCTAAAGGCAGGAATTTTTCCGGGGACCAGCTCCACCCTCTTCTTGGCAATTATCGAGCGTAGGGAGTTCCCCAATCTTTTCGTAGCCGAAATGCCCGAGGACGCAGATGCCCAAACCCAACTGATCCAGAGGCTCGTTCAACGGAAGCCGGGGCCATCGCCGAGCATGGGCCGCCTGACCTCAATTGAGGGCTTTCATGGCCTGTCTTCGCTCGAGGCCCGAGAACGGTACATTAGGCTCGCTAAAAGCAAAGATTTGCGGCCAGTGGCATTCGAGACCGCCGTATCGGACGTCAGATCTCCGAAGAAGGTGGGTGCTGAGTTCAGAGGGTGCGAGGAGCACCCCTGTGCGGTTTACCTTCCTGAGGGAGCGAATGCTAGGGCCACGGTATGCCAGAGCGATCTGCCGCCGGAGCTGAAATCGTATCTTCAGTTAATTGTTGACCCATCGGTCGTGTTGCCCGAATACTTGGCGAAGTACCTAGCCGCCCCAATAGGCCTTTCATGGCGCCAGTCGGTCACATCCGGAACGGCGATGTCGAGGGTCTCCCGCACACTCCTCGCAGACAGCAAGCTCTACCTGCCGGCGATCGCAGATCAGAAAGCAAGCCTGGAGGCTGCCAGCGAGATAGGGCGCTTGAGGGTAGAGCTCATCGAGCTCGAGTCTAGGCTCTGGGACGAGCCCTATCAGGCATCAAAGATCGCGGAGGCGGTCCACATGGTAAACCATGAAGAACGCTTGCAGGACTGGATCGAGACATTACCGTTCCCTCTCGCCTCCATCCTCCGCTCGTATTATGCCCAGGACCACACCTCGAAGGAAAAGTACGAGAGACTTCTGCACTTCTTCGAGGCCTTCACGCTGTTTTGCGCCACAATGCATGTTAGCGCCTTTAAAAACAATGAGGCTCTGTGGCGGCCGCTTAGGAATGACATTGTCAGAATGATGAGTAAGAACGGCCTATCGCTCGAAAGGGCGTCCTTCGGTGCGTGGCGGATTGTTTCCGAAGTGCTCTCAGGCAAACTTCGGGCCATGCTCAAGAACCCTGATGAAACGCTAGTCGCTTGCGCCCTCTACGCAACGGTTGATTCCAGCCCCCTCAAACTGCTGGCCTCGACGGACCTGACCTTATTAATTCAAACCATGAATAGGTGCCGCAATAACTGGCAGGGACACGGAGGGGCTGTGACGGAAGCCGAAGCTAATGAGCGGCATGCCCTTCTCGGGCAAGACTTAGGAAAGCTCAGGGAAATGACTGGCAGGACGTTTCTTCAGTATCAGATGGTGGAGCCGCAAGAGACCGACGTCCTCGACGGCCCGCTGTTTCGCACAAAAATCCGCCGAGTGGTCGGATCCAACCCTCAGCTTGAGCATGATGTGATTGTACTAAAGGTGCCAGCGACGAAAGGCAAGCTATACATGCACCACATCGAACACAACGAAGCACTCAGGCTTATCCCCTTCGTTCAGGTGCACGATGCAGCTCAGCCAGCCAGCTACTTCTACAATCGCTGCGAGAAGGGCGGCATTCGAATGGTGTCGTATCACTTCTCCCACACCTCTGAAATGATAGGGCCGGCCAACGGGCTGGCTGACCTTCTTATGGAACTCAAAGCTGACGACCAAACCGACGATCGAAGGAATCGGAGATGACGACAGACACCACTGAGAAGGGACTGGAGACGCTTATCGTGCGCCACATGACTGGCGGAGATGGTCTTTCGGTCCTTCCCGGCAATACATCCGAGCAGGCATACCCCAACGGCTCAGGTTACTTCGCCGGGAGCCCCCGAGATTATGACCGCGCCCACTGCTTCGATCTCGCTCAGCTCTTCACCTTCCTTCAAGCTACCCAGCCCGAGGAGTTCAAGAAGCTGGCCATCGCCGACGTTGACGACCCGAGGGACATCAACCGCCTCAAGTTCTTGGCCCGTATGGCCGCAGAGATCGGCAAGCGCGGCGTCATCGACGTACTGCGCCGGGGCGTCGACGACGGCCCCGCCCATTTCGAACTCTTTTTCGGGACGCCCTCTGAGGGCAACACCAGAGCGCAGGCGCTCAACGCCCAGAACCGTTTCTCGATCACGCGCCAGCTGGCCTACAGCAACGACGAGACCCGGCGAGCTCTTGACCTGTGCCTGTTCATCAACGGCCTGCCCATCGCCACCTTCGAGCTCAAGAACAGCCTCACAAAGCAGACCGTCGATGACGCCATCGAGCAATACCGCCGCGATCGTGACCCCCGCGAGCCGCTGTTCGCCTTCGGCCGCTGCGTGGTGCACTTCGCCGTCGACGACGCCGAGGTGCAGATGTGCACCGAGCTCAAGGGCAAGGCGTCATGGTTCCTGCCGTTCAACAAGGGCTACGACGACGGTGCGGGCAACCCGCCCAATCCCAACGGCCTAAAGACTGACTACCTATGGAAAGAGACGCTGACCCCGGCCGGACTGACGAACATTCTAGAGAACTACGCCCAGATCATCGAGACCAGGAACGATAGGACGGGCAAGAAGAGGCGCTCCCAGGTCTTTCCTCGCTATCATCAGCTCGACGTAGTACGAAAGGTGCTGTCCGATGTCGCCGTCAACGGTGTCGGTAAGCGCTATCTGATCCAGCACTCGGCGGGCAGCGGCAAATCGAACTCCATCGCCTGGCTCTCGCACCAGCTCATCGGCATAAAGCGCGATAACAAGGAGGTGTTCGACTCAGTCATCGTCGTCACCGATCGGCGCATCCTTGACGACCAGATCCAGAAGACCATCAAGCAGTTCATGCAGGTCGGGGCCACCGTCGGCCACGCCGAGCACTCTGGTGACCTGCGAAGATTCATCGAAGAGGGCCGCAAGATCATCATCTCGACGGTGCAGAAGTTCCCCTTCATTCTCGACGAGATCTCCAAGGACGGTCAGGCCAAGACCTTCGCCATCATAATCGACGAAGCGCACTCAAGCCAGGGCGGCAAGACCACCGCGGCGATGAGCTCTGCGTTGGCGGACGAGGCCGATCCCGAGGATGCGGTGAACGACGCGCTGGAGCAACGCATGGCATCACGCAAGATGCTCACCAACGCCAGCTACTTCGCGTTCACCGCCACGCCGAAGAACAAGACATTGGAGATGTTTGGCGAGCCGCTTACCCGCGATGCCGAGGGGAAGGTAAGGCACCGGCCTTTCCACTCGTACACAATGAAGCAGGCGATACAGGAAGGCTTCATTCTCGACGTTCTGAAGAACTACACGCCGGTGGACTCGTATTACAAGCTGGTCAAGAAGAGCGAGGACGATCCCGAGTTCGACATCAAGAAGGCCAACAAGAAGCTGCGCCGATACGTCGAGAGTCACGACCACGCCATCCGACTGAAGGCGGAGATAATGGTCGACCACTTCCACGACCAGGTGATGGCCCGGGGCAAGATCGGCGGCCAGGCGCGGGCGATGGTCGTCTGCAACGGCGTCGAACGGGCTATTCAGTACTACCACGCCTTCAAGTCATATCTCGAGGAGCGCAAGAGCCCCTATCAGGCCATCGTAGCGTTCTCAGGCGAGCACGACTTCGGCGGGGGTACCGTGAGTGAGTCTTCACTGAACGGGTTCCCCAGCAACGACATCGCTGAGCGCATACAGAGCGACCCGTACCGCTTTCTCATCTGCGCCGACAAGTTCCAGACCGGTTACGACGAGCCGCTGCTGCACACGATGTACGTGGACAAGCCGCTCTCGGGCATCAAGGCGGTGCAGACGCTGTCGCGTCTCAACCGTGCGCACCCACAGAAGCACGATGTGTTCGTTCTTGATTTCCACAACAACAGCGAAGCGATTGCATTCGCGTTCTCAGACTACTACCGCACCACGATTCTTAGCGAGGAAACTGATCCCAACAAGCTGCACGATCTCAAGGCTGAGCTCGACAACGCCCAGGTCTACTCGCCGGAGCAGGTTTCTCAGCTGGTGGATCTCTTCCTGTCCGGCGCCGAGCGCGACAAGCTCGACCCGATACTCGACGCCTGCGTGGCGGTGTACCAGAACAAGCTTGACGAGGACCAGCAGGTAGATTTCAAGGGCAAGGCCAAGGCCTTCACCCGGACCTACGACTTCCTGGCATCGGTGATGCCCTACACCAATCGGGAGTGGGAGAAGCTCTCGATCATGCTCAATCTGCTGACGCCCAAGCTGCCCGCGCCGATCGAGCCGGATCTCGCAAAAGACATTCTTGAAGCAATCGACATGGACAGCTACCGCGTCGAGAAGAAGGCGGTGATGAAGGTCGCCATGGCCGACGAGGACTCGGAGATCGCCCCAGTGCCGGGGAAGATCATCGGCGGCAAGCGCGAGGTTGAGCTCGATCGGCTGAGTAACATCCTCAAGTCGTTCAACGAGAACTTTGGTACGCAGTTCACCGATGCCGACCGCGTGTTCAAGCGCATTCGGGACGACATCGCGCCAAAGGCCGCCGCCGATACCGCATACATAAATGCTAGGCAGAACACACCTCACACGGCGCGCATGGCCCACGACGAGGCGCTGAACAAGGTGATGCAGACGCTGCTCAAGGACGACACCCAGGTGTACAAGCAGTTCGTGCAGAACGAGTCGTTCCGGCGCTTCATCAGCGACATGGTGTACGTGCTGACCATTGAATGATCATGTAGCGGCGGTAAGATCGGCAGACTTTACCTAAGTTCGGCCAGAGATAAAATGCGCAGTATATTGAGCACGTTATCGGCTGCCTTAGACGTGATGACATGGCCGAACACCCCGAGGGCCATGAGATCGTGGGCGACAGCGAGCGGGCGCTCGCCCTCAAGAGCGTCGCCTTCGCCATCGGGGTTTCTGACAGGAATCTCTATATTTTGCTGGGCCAGGCGGTCGACGTCCTCGCCAAGGTGCATGAGAAGCGGGACGACTATCTTGACGAGGTGAGAATGAGAATGAACGAGACGCCGCAAGTCTGCCTAACTGCAGCAAAAACGGCGTTGTTCGCCCGATAAACCCCTTTTCCCCGGAATTTGGGGAAAATGAGGGTAGCCAGATGAAAGTGGTGGGCCCGAAGAGATTCGGGGTGCGCATCCACCTCTGGCCAGCAAATAGAT
>ENA-UOOM01002896-UOOM01002896.1-fermentation-metagenome-genome-assembly--contig:-NODE-2896-length-13313-cov-3.922613_pt1 | contig 13313 bp, 11 predicted proteins | sample MGYA00245781_ERZ724031 | MGnify/ENA primary metagenome ERZ724031 (study PRJEB28704, sample SAMN03018317) | fermentation metagenome | biome: anthropogenic terrestrial biome; feature: soil; material... | reverse complement strand
GAGCAGAAACAGAAGGATCAGCAGAAGCCCCAAGCCCCAAAGCAAGGCCTTCTGAGGCAACCGCTTTGGGGTCTTAATGGCTTCTGTTCCTTGGCCGGGCGTACTTTTCATCAAAAACTATTTAATTTCCTGGTAGTAATACAGGCTGTGGTCCGGCAAGAGCTCCGGATGAAAAATCTTCACCAGGTCGCTCAATACGGTTTCAGGATGGGCAACGCCGCTCTCGTAGTAATCCACGGCGCCAACATCGTTGGCCCGGGCATTGAAATTATATACGCGGCCCGCCTCCACCGCCGCGAAATCAGCATAGCGTGAATCCTGGGCCAGCAAACTGGCTTTATCGCTTGCGAAGCCAACATTCAACCAGTAATCCGCGTCCAGAGCCTTTTCATACACTGTTTCAAAAGTGAGCGGATGACTGCTCACGCCTTCGAGGTCGGCAAAAAGGTACTCGGTCCCGGCATCCTGCAGCAGCTGGGCTAGGTAGCTTTCCCCGCCGGGCATATACCAGGTACCCTGATAGTCAGTATTCACGAAAACACTGGGCTTTCCCGCGCTCGCTCTGGCCCCAGCGCTTGTTTTGAGGTAACTGGCTGCCACCTGGTCAAATAAGGCGTCAGCTTCATTTTCAAGGTCGAAGAAGGCGGCGATAAACTTGCCCCATTCGGCCCGGCCAAGGGGCGAGTTCTCCAGGTAGTCTGCATCCAGCACAACCGGCAAACCCGCTTCAACCATCTTGGGATGGGTATCGTATTCGGGGATGCCTGTAGCCGAGGTAAGGATCAGGTCTGGATTGAGCTGGAGTACTTTTTCCAGGTCCACTGGTGCAAGGCTGGCCCCTCCGCCGATCGTGGCAATTTTTCCTTCGCCCACCAGGCTCTTTACTTTTTCGTTGTAGATGTAGGTGGCGTCATCGATGCCGACAATGCTTTCCAGTTTGCCTATCTCTTCCAAAAATGGCAAATAAGTGCTGGACATGGAAATCACTGCCTTCACCGGCGTGCGGAAAACCTGGGCACCTTCTGGAAGTTCAGGCAAGGCGGCAGCTTCCGGGACCAGATAGTAAACAACCGCTTCCGTGGCCCCAGTCCAGGGCTGGGTCACGGTGAGAAGTTTGTAGCCATCCCGGTACTCAAGTTTAAAGTTCTGAGCGTAATCAATGCTGATTTCCGCTTTCAACCCCGGAAGCTGCGCCACCGCGGTTTGTACCGGAGCAACCAGGCTGGGCACAGCTGTTTGCAGCTCGCTGGCCTGGGTTTTGGCAACTGCCTCCACTGTGGGCACAAGTGTTTGCAATTGCCCAACCTGCGTCTGGACGCCGCTGACTAAGGTGGGTGCCATCTCCGTGACGGAAACCGGTGCTCCGCTGACGCATGCGCTCAAAAGCATACCGGCCAGGACCATGATCAGTAACGATCTCTTGATTGGGCTTTTCATTTTCACCTCGTTTAAAGTATTCTGCCCCTCCCAATTTGGGAAGGGCAGGCTGCTGCTAAGGAAAAACGAAAAAGCCCGCCTTCCTAGACCGGGAAGGTGATTGGGTTCTGATACCTAGGCAGGCTTCCTGGCTTCTCCCTAAGGAGCTACAGTTGCGGTACAGCGCCGGACTTTGACCGGCTTCCACCTTTATGCCCTGGCTTCCGTGCATCGGGCCACCTGGTGTTCAATGTGAAGGTACCCCTCAAAAATATCACCAAGGCGGCCGGCAGTCAATGCCTGCTCTCATTTTCTTGTCGAAGCTTTTACGCTTAAGTGCCGCTTCAAAGATAAGTCTTAGATTCGGAGGTTACAATTGCGGCGGTGAAAAAAGCGCGTTTTAAATCCCTTTCCGATGCCGAATTGGCCGGCTACCAAACCTTGCAGCAGGGCAACGATTGCAGTATGCACGCCATTGCCGCGGCCATCGGTATGCTCACCGGCAAGCACTACGATGGGCACGCCTTAGCCCGCCTTGCAGACAAGCTCTGGCTTCGCGGGCGTTTCTACCGGCTTTGGCCGGGCTGGGCGGTGACGCCACGCATGCAAACCGGCTTTGTGAATTACCTGGCCCGGGCACTGGCCTTGCCGCTCCAAGCTCGCCTGATGCACCTAAGCCCTGAACTGCTGCGCAATTTGCCACATGACGAAAACCTGGCAGTGATCGTGAGCATTTATTGGTGGAAGGGTCAGTCCCCTGCCATATTTCTGGGGAATAGCACCACCAATTACAATTACCTGGAACGGACCGGGGCGCATGCCATGGTCCTCGCTGCCTACGACGAAAGCCACCACCTGGCCGATGGGCGACAGGCCCCCTGGGGATTCATCAACTCCTGGACCCAAGGCGGTGAAGCCCTCTTTTGGATGACCGATCTGGAATTCAGGCGTTCCTGGCGATTCTTACCACCCTTCCTGGGCAATAACCCGGCTGTGGTGATCACGAAAACAATAGGACAAAACCAAGACGAATGAAACCGATGCAATTATTTTTCCGCCTTTCCAGGCGGTATACGGGCACGATGCTGCTCACAATTCTGGCTATGCTGGGCCTGGTTGGCGTACAACTCGCCATCCCCTGGCTGATACGCTCGATCCTGAATAAATTGACCCTCGAACCGATCAGCGGCGACACGCTAAAGTTCATCTCGCAGGTGGCGCTCATCGCCCTGGGGATTTACCTTGCCCGAGCCTTGATGCAGTATGTCCGTTCTTACGCGTCACACGTTGCCGGCTGGGGTGTCGTGGCAAGTGCGCGCCGCTTCGTTTACGAGCATCTGCAGAAACTCTCGCTGCGCTTCTACGCGGATAAACAAACCGGCCAGCTGATGTCCAGCGTGATCAACGATACCGATCTCTTTGAACAGATGATCAGCCACGCCATTCCTGACATGATCGTGAACGGAACGACATTAATCGGTATCAGTCTCATTCTGGCGAGTATGAATGTACGCCTCACGCTGATCTCGCTTTACCCAATACCGCTGATCCTGATCGGGATGCGCTTCTATTCGCGCTATGTACGCCCGATGTTCCGCAAGCGCCAGCAAGCCCTTGGAGAACTTAACGCGGTACTCAACGATAACCTCAGTGGCGTCCGTGAAATTAAGTCTTTCGCTCATGAAGAGATGGCATTTGAGAAAGTGGACGAAAAGGTTGAAAACTATCTCAAACTTAACTTGCGGGCACTGCGCATGATGGCCACCTTCAGCCCCCTGCTGGACTTCTTTTCGAGCGCAGGCCAATTGGCGGTCATCTATTTCGGCAGCCGGATGGCGGTTGCCGGGCAGCTTACCGTGCCGGACCTGGTCGCTTTTTACCTCTACTTAGAGTCTTTCTATCAGCCTGTGCGCGCTTTCAGCAACTCCTGGGAGGCTGTGCTGCAGTCCATGGCTGGGTTTGAGCGGGTCTCGGAAATTCTCGCCATCACACCAGAGATTGAATCCCCTGCTCAACCCGTTCAGCCGCCCGAGCCGATCCAGGGAGACATCCGCTTCGAGCACGTAGGCTTTGGCTACCAAGGGGATGATTTGGTTTTGCAGGATATCAGCCTGGAAGTTCCCGCCGGAAGCTCTTTGGCTTTGGTTGGGCCGACCGGAGTAGGGAAGACAACTTTCGCCAGCCTCATTCCCCGGTTTTACGACGTTAACGCCGGCACCGTGAGCGTGGACGGGATTGATGTACGCAGTTGGGACCTGGATGCCCTGCATGAGGCTGTGGGAATGGTGCTGCAGGATGTTTTTCTGTTCAATGGCAGCGTGCGTGAAAACATCCTCTTTGGCCGGCCCACCGCCAGCGAGGCCGAAATGGTTCAGGCAGCCAGGGTGGCCAACGCGCTTGAATTTATCGAGCAAATGCCGGATGGCTTTGATACCCTCATCGGAGAACGCGGCGTTAAATTGAGCGGCGGCCAGAAGCAGCGCCTCTCCATCGCGCGGGCGGTGCTCAAAGACAGCCCCATCCTGATCTTGGATGAAGCCACTTCGGCGGTGGACACCGAAACAGAGATGCTGATCCAGGAAGCCCTGGAACGTCTGATCAAGGGCCGTACCACGATCATCATTGCTCACCGCCTCTCCACAGTGCGTAACGCGGATAATATCGTCGTGCTGGAAAACGGCCAGATCAAGGAAATGGGAACCCACGGGGAACTATTGGAGCAGCAGGGCTTGTACCACCGGCTCTACACTGTCCAGCAGCGCCTCAGTTGATTCGATTCGGCAAATAATCAGAGCGGGAAGGGAGTGTCCGGTTCGTCCTGCACTTGGATTACCTGCACTCGGCCCGCCGAGATCTCCTGTATTTTTGCCGCGAGCGAAGCCAAATCATCCGCAAGAATGCGGGCGTCAATTCGCACATCAACCCCGAAGACTGTGTTGAGCGTTTGTGCGCTGATGTTTTCCAGCTCCCGCCGGGCAATCTCGTAGAGGTTATAGGGCAAGTCCAGCCGGACGGTCTGGGTGTGCACCAGTTTTGCCAGCTTTGTGACCCCGAGCACAGCCTTGACTGCATCGCCATAGGCCTGAACCAGGCCCCCGGTACCAAGTTTGGTCCCGCCAAACCACCGCGTGACCACCACCGCCACGTTCCCCAACCCACTGCCCTCCAATACCGTGAGCGCAGGCCGTCCCGCGGTGCCGCTGGGTTCGCCATCGTCGCTGCAGTGGCTTATTAAACTCCGCCCGTGTCCGATGATGAAGGCCGGCACATGGTGGCTGGCATCCGCCCAGACAGCCTTTTCAGCCTTATGGAAGGCGCGGGCTTCTTCAACACTGGCAACTGGCGCCAAGCGGGCTAAAAAACGGGAGTTGAGCACCTTGAACTCGGCTTCCGCCGCTTCCAATGGCACCAGGCGTTCATCTGGCTTTTGATTTTGTTTGGAGCTCATGGACTAATCTTACGCTATAATTCGCAGCCATGGAGACCATCCTCATTCCCCTCAATATCATCACTTTTCTCCTCTACGGTTACGATAAATTTCAGGCCCAAAACGATGGCCGCCGCATTCCTGAAAAAGTTTTGCTTGCCCTTAGCCTCCCCGGCGGGATCGGCGGATTTTTGGGCATGCACCTTTTTCGGCACAAGACCCGCCACCTTACTTTTTGGTTGGTCTGCATCCTTGGGGTAGTCCTCAATATCTATTTGCTCGGTAAGCAGAGCTGGCTGGGCTAATTATTTCCAATATTTAACCTAATTTGATAGCATACGCTATAATTTAAGGATTATCGCCTTAACCATCTTAGGCTTGGAAGATACTTATGGTTGAGATCGAAAACATCAACGAAATTCGTCCCCGAGTTGCCGGCGAGTTTAGCGTCGGAGAATTTGTGGCGCGCACAGAATCGATCCAAAAAGCCTGGGAATGGGGCAAAAAAGTGCATGCCGGCCAGGTGCGCCTATCCGGAGAACCCTACTTTGAAACCCACTGCGGTTGGGTGGCATCCTTTGTGGACCAGCTCGTGCGTAAAGAGTCCTGGACCATCGCGGCCCTGCTTCACGACACCATTGAGGACCAGGGCGAAACGCTTGACGAGATCCGCGACCTCTTTCCCGGCGAACTGGGCAAAGAGGTCGCTCATATTATTGACGGTGTCACCAAAATGAGCAATCCGCGCGATGGCTCAACCCGCGAGATCGAGACATTGCGCAAGATGGCCATGTTCCGCGACCCCGCGATTTATGTGGTCAAACTGGCGGATAAAAGCCACAACCTGATGACCCTCAACCACATGCCCCAGGCCAAACAATGGCAAAAAGCCACCGAGGCCATCCGCGCCTACGGCAAGCTGGCAGGCATTCTGAATTGCTACCGCTGGCGCCGCTGGATCGAAGACATGGCCTTTCCTTACGCCGAGCCTGATTCCTACAACATGGTCAGGTGGAAGATCGATAGCGACCCTCGCCTCAACCTGAACTTCATTCGCTATTATCTGAGCGAACTTGGCCGTCTTTTTGAACAGGAAGGCATTGAAGGCTCAGTGCGCTTTACGGTGAACGGCTACTGGCAGGCCTGGGATAAACTGCAGCGTATGGCCCGCGACCGGCGTTCCTCGCTGGAGAATTTCAGCGCTGTGAATGATATTGTCTCCTTCAGGATGCTGGTCCGCGATAACGACGAGCGCGCCTGTTACCGCCTATTGGGCCGGGTGAATAAGTATTTCAGCCGTAATCTGGACCAGGATCGCTTTGACGACTATATTGCCGCACCGCAAAACGGCTACCGTGCTTTGCAGGTGACCAGTTACCTGCCCGGTACCGGCGCGATCGAGGTTGCCATCACCACCGAGGAAATGGAAGGCGAGAACACCTGGGGCGTGATCCACCGCATCAAAAAGGACCAGGATATCTCCATGTATTCCCCGGTGCAGATCCTCACTCCTTTTGGCGGCACACGCTTCCTGGCTGAGGGCGGCACCGTTCTGGACGGTGTGGCTGCCATTCAGGAGTTTTACCTGGATAAGATCAATAAGGTGCTGGTGAATGGCGAGGAACGCCATATTTACGACCAGCTTGAACCCGGTGACGTGGTGGAGGTGATCACCAGCGGCACCCACCTGACCCCTGACCCGGATTGGCTGAACCACTGCAATGTGACCACGGCGCGGCGCTTGCGCGCAGTACTCGCGATGGTTGGCCTAAAAGAGGCCGGCCGGCGCGGGCGGGAGTTGATCCACCCCATCCTGGCCAAGCGGGGCGTGCTGGCGCTTGAAGATTTGCGCGCCCTGGATAATCACCGCATCGAATCATTATTGGGCATGCTGGCCTGTGCCAGCCTGGATGACCTTTACGCCGCGATCGGGGATGGTTCGATCAACCTGCGCGAATTTGAGGACGCCCTGGAGGTTGCAGGCATCTCGCGCTCTTCGCTGGATTGGGTTACCGTGGAAGTTTCCGGTTCCAATGCCGCAAACCGCCCGGGGATGCTCTATTACGTGGCCTCGATCGTTTTTGAGGCCGGGGCCAACATCATTCGCACCAGCAATACCAGCAGCCCTGAAGGCGATTTCAACTTGCGCATGGTGCTCACCGGCCTGGATGAGCCGGGCAAGAACAAACTGCTCGAAGCGCTGCAGCAAAGCCGTTTCCCCCTGGATAAAATCGAACTTGTCTGATTGGCTTCATAGCCCAATCCTTGGCGACGCCCCTTGGTCCGGGCTAATTTGGCCTTCTGACAGCATCCCTGAGCTATGTTAAAATACAGCCGCTCGGGAAAAAATTATCCAATGAAAACTGATCTTAAACTCCGCCTGGTATCGGTAGCACTGCTGCTCGCGCTCAGCGCATCCATCCTTTTTTCCATCGGTATTCAGTCTGTTGCCGCCGCGACTCCCATGCCCCCCATTGGCCCGGTGCCAGCCGCCGCAACGCCTGCTCCCAGCCAGGCCAAGGTACATTTCTACTACTTTTATTCAACCACCTGCAGCCATTGCATGGCCATCCTCAACGAAGTCATCCTCCCGCTTCAAGCCCAACACCCCGGGGAGATTGACGTTCGTCTCCTGGACATCAATGCCGATCCGGTTGCCTATCAGGGCTTGCTTAAAGCTGAGGCATTTTTCCAGGTAAGCGCGGAAAAACGGGATATTCCCACCACAATCATCGGCGACCGAGTTCTCATTGGCGAATCGGAAAACCGGGCGGATCTAAAGGCGATCATTGAAGCCGGACTGGCTGGCGAGCCTATTGATTTTCCGGTCGTTGAAGGCTTGGATCCCGCGGCCCTGCCGAGCAGCTTGCCCAATGCCGCAACACCCGCCGAGGTTTGCTCGATCGATAACCCGGATGCCTGTGCGGTAGCCGCGCCCATTCACGCCGCCTATTTTTATCAGGTAGGCTGCCAGGATTGCAGCCGGGCGGAAATTGACCTTAAACACCTTCAAAGTCAGTTCCCCAACCTGGTAATCACCGAATTTAATTATTACGAACAAACCGCTTTGGCAAACTGGATGGCCGAGCGGGTTGGCCGCGGCGCGGATATGCACTCGCCGGCTGTTTTTATCGGGGACCATGCCTTCATCGGTGATGCTGAGATTACCCTGGATAAGATGACCTCCTTCCTGCAGAGCGTGGCCCAGACGGGAAGCCCGAATTTCTGGGCTCATTACGATGCCGAAGCCGTCCAAAACGCCCTGGTGGAAAAATTTAAGAGCATGGGCTGGCTGGCGATCGTTTTTGCCGGGCTGATCGATGGCCTGAACCCTTGTGCCTTTGCTACGATGATCTTCTTTGTCTCCTACCTGCATATCAGCGGGCGCAAAGGCCGGGAGATCCTGATCACCGGCGCTTCCTTCACGCTGGGGGTCTTCCTGGCTTATCTCGTCGTAGGATTGGGTTTTTACCGCATCCTGGACATGGTCAAGGGGTCCATCTCTGTGGCCGGCAAAGTGGTATATGCACTTACAGGGCTTTTCTGCCTTGTATTGGGCATCCTGAGCCTGCGCGATTACTTCCGGGTGCGCAAAGGCGGCACTGAGGATATGGCGCTCAAACTGCCTGAACCGCTGCGAAAGCGCATCAACGCAACCATCCGTGAAGGCAGCAAGGCAAGCCGCTATTACCTTGGGGCCTTTGTGAGCGGCGTTCTGATTTCCTTCCTGGAATTGGCTTGTACCGGTCAGGTTTACTTGCCAACAATCATCTACATGACTTCAGTTCCGGCTTTACGGGGTAAGGCTGTCCCGGCGCTTTTGCTCTACAACCTCATGTTCATCCTGCCTTTGGTTGTGGTTTTCGTTCTGGCCTTTTACGGTACCAGTTCCAAGGACTTCACCCGTTTCTTAAAAGAAAACGCCGCCCCGGTCAAACTGGGCACGGCATTGCTTTTTATCGGTCTTGGGCTTTGGCTGCTCAGCTCACTCATCCGCTAAGTCCTCCCCCCTCGTCCCTGACTTAATCACTCCAACCCTGCTAGACTGCGTACGGCTCGGTTGCCTCCAGCGATCACCTGCACGTGGAAACCAGCCATCTGGAGAACCGAAGCCGCTACAGTGGCCCGTTCACCGCTGCCGCAGAGGGCACAAATTGAAGCTTCCCGGGGCAATTCCTTTAACATTTGTCCCAATACACCTACCGGTATGTTTCGATCAGATTTGAGATCGTCCGGCAGAATTTCGTCTGGGCGTCGCACATCCAGCAGGAAGTATTCTTCCCGCTTGGCGATGAGATCTGCAGGCGCAATTTCCGTTAGTGGTTGCAGCGGATTGCCTTCCACTTCCTGAGCCTTAAGCAACCCGGAAGGGTAAATGGCCAAGTCCTGGTATCCCATACAAGCTGCTACCATACAGGCATCTTCGATCTCAGCTCTGGTCATGCCCTCGGTGATGAATGTAAGTGGCCAACCTGCGCTCACCTGCCAGCCAAGATGGGCATTCAATATTCCGGCATTAATCCAGATCGACCCTGGCAAATGTCCACCCAAAAACGCGCGCCTGGGCCTGAGGTCAATCAATTGCCGGCCTTCCAAGCTGGGGTCCACCGCCACATTTCCCAGAAAATCACGTGCTGTAAATGCCTCTAGATTGGCCTTTTCCATCGCCCCCATATAAGGGGGTTTTGGATGCATCACGGCATGCAGCTTCACAAATTCGGCTTTGCTGCGTACCTGCAAGGCCGGGGAGTTGGCTTTTTCATACCCGAGCGTGCTGTAAGGGCGGTCCTCGATCTTGCCCCCACAAGCTGAACCCGGCCCATGTGCAGGCATAAGCAAGACGCCATCGCCCAGGGGTAGGATCTTCTGATAAATCGAGTCGTAGAGCAGTCCAGTCATTCGTTCAAGTTCAGATTCACCATAAAAATCTGTACGGCCAATATCCCCGTAAAAAAGGGTGTCGCCGGAGAAAAGCATGTAAGCCCGGCTCTCTTTGGCCAGCAGAAAACTCAGATGGCCCAGAGTGTGGCCGGGTGTATGCACTGGCCGGAGCATCCATGTATCCAGTTGCAGGCGAAAGCTTTCATCAATCGGCTTGCCGTAATTGTGGCCATGCTCCTCGTAGGCCGAATGATAAACAGCTGCACCGGTCAGCTCGCCTAAGGCCGAGGCCCCACTGATGAAATCTTCATTGCGATGTGTCTCGAAGATGGCAACAATCTTTGTGCCAAAATCCCGCGCGGTTTCCAGGTAAACCCGCACGTCAGTACGCGGGTCGATCACGGCTGCTTTTTGACCATCCGCGATCAGATAGGAATAGAGTGCCAAAGATGGTGTGTGGATCCGTCTGAATTGCATGTCAACCTCGTTTGAACCCAGTTGGTGAATTACAAAAGTATACCAAGCAGGACTGGCTCAGGCGCTGCGCCTTAAGCTAAAAGATTGGGGAACATTTGAAAATAATAGCTCAGCCGTTCACGCATCTCATCGCATTTTCCGGCCGCCGGATAAAGGGCGCCGTATTGCTGCAGTGTGAAAGACGCGCTCACGTTCCCCATGGCTGCGGCAAAGAAGAGATTCCGGCTGTGTGCAAAACCAACAGCTGCCCCGCCGCAGCAGGCATTTCCTGCACCGGTCTGGTCAACGACCTCAATGGGAAATGCCGGCAGGTGCAGATAAGTCCCATCCTGCTCCATCGCCAGGCAGCCATCGGCGCCAAGGCGTAACAGCACCCGGGCAAAACCAGCCTTGATCCAGCTTTGGCAAATTTGCAGAGGATCGTCCAGGCCGGAAAGTGCCCTGGCTTCGAAGATATTCGGGGAAACGATGTCCGCCAACTGCCCCAGCTGCAAAAACTCGGTGTAGTTTTCCGGAGCGCCAAACTGTGACCACGGCTCCCAAACGATGGATTGGCAGCCTCTCGGCCGCAGAGCCTTCACCCATTCAGGCAGTGTGCTGGGGTAACAATGCAAGTGCACCCCCGCGATTTGCTCCCACTCACCCGGGATCTCGGAAGGATCCGGAATCGTTTCCGGCAGGCGTTCTAAGGGGATGTTAAAAACTTCCTCCCGGCTGCCGTCCGGGTTCATTAATAGTTTAAAACGCGGCGTCGGAAGATCCTCAGACCGGTAGAGCCCCTGAGGCAAGAAAAGTTCATCAAGGAGTGGGAAATCCTGTGCTTGATGATCGCGGCCAAGCCGGGTAAGGATGCCGGTCTGCTCCTCCCAGAGCCGCATACCCATCGCCCCATGCCCGGTTCCGCCCCCGGCCCTTCCGCTGACCAGGCTGCCATCCGGCAAGTGGATCTCGTCCACGATCAGGGTGCCAATCGAACAAGACACTCCCCGCATTATTCGCTCAATTTGGCGCCGCCCAGGCGTTTGACCCATTTGGCCCAGGTGGATGAAAAATGCACGGCAGCTGATGAAGGCCTGGCCTCCGGATAGGCATTCTCCAAAGCCCTTTTTAGGCTAGCGGTGTCATTAAATGGCGCCAGCTCCATCCCCGCCCGGCCTAACTCATAGGCGGTATGGGCGTCAGAACCTGCCATGGGAAGCAGCTGATGCGTGGTGGCGTATTCCGCCGCGGCTTGGTTGTAAGTTTGGCTAAGACAGCGGGCATTAAAAACCTCCAGCGCGTCCAGATGCGGGAGGATCTCATGCAAGGTTTGCGGCGTCCAGGCTGACCGCATCCGGTCAAAGGGGTGCGCCAGGCTGATCAAAGCCCCCTGCTTTTTCAAGCGCTCGATGACCTGCATTGGGCTAAGGTGAGGCGGAACCTCTTCCTGCATGTAGTAGCCTAATATCTCACCTTCATCCGTTTGGATCTCTTCCGCAAGAATGATGCGCTCCGGGTCAATTTCCTTTGCCCGCAATGCCCCTTGCATGCTGTTGTGGTCGGTTATGGCCACTTTATCCAGGCCTTTTTCCTTGCAGGCAGCCAGCAGGGCTTCAACACTCAGAATTGAATCAAAAGAATAAACTGTATGACAATGAAATTCAGCCCGAATGCGGCGTTCAGTCATTGAGATAGACCCGCGGCAGGCGCTCGGCCAGCCCTGTCGTCACTTCGTAGTTGATCGTATTCCACCGTGCGGCTACTTCATCCACACTGATCTCTTCTGTCCCCTGGCGGCCGATCAGCACTACCTCATCGCCTGGTTTTGCGTTTGGCACTGCGTCCAGCTGCAGCATGCATTGGTCCATACATACCCGGCCAACCACATCCACTCTCCGGCCGCCCACCAGTACCTGTTGGCCATCCACCCGCCTGAAGCCATCACCGTAGCCAATCGGGATCACACCAATCCGTTCCTTGCCTTTCGTGATATACCGCGCCCCATAGCTGATGCCATGGCCGGGTTCAAAATCGTGCACCATGATCAGGCGAGCCTTCCAGGAGAGCGCGGGCTGGTAGCCGGCAGGCAAAGGCGTGTGCGGCCCGGGTGCCATGCCGTAGAGTACATCTCCCGGCCGGGTCAGATCGTACCAAGACTCAGGGTAATTGAAAATCGCGCCGGAATTGGCCGCATGCACCAGCGGAGGCTTGATCCCCTGCGCCTCGAGATCAGCCAGCAGCTGGTTAAAGCGCTGGATTTGATCGTATGTATACGCGCAACCAACCTCATCTCCCTGGGCAAAGTGCGTAAATATGCCGTCAATCAGGAGGTCCGAGTCCTGCATGCGTTTAAGGAATGCAGGGATGCGTTCAATGCGCATTCCCAGCCGCCCCATGCCGGTTTCCACCTTGATATGGGCGTGCAGCCGTCCGCCGATCCGCGCGGCGGCCTGCAAGTACTCTTCAGACAGCTTCTCATCCACCAGGGCCAGGGTGATATTCTGGGCGATGGCTTCGGGCACCTTCGCGGGGGGTGTATAACCCAGGACAAGCAAACGCGAGGATATACCTGCCCTGCGCAAGGCCAACGCCTCTTCAACCCGCGCTGTACCGCACCAGGTTGCCCCGCCGGCGTTTGCCGCCTGAGCCGCCGGGATGAGACCATGCCCGTAGGCATTGGCTTTGATCACCGCCATCACTTCGCGGCCGGTAAACTGGCGTATTCGCGCGGTATTATCCCGAATGGCGTTTAAATCGATTTCTAGCCAGGTGGAATAATTGTTGATATCGTATTCCATGCGGCCTAAGTATAATCCGAAGCCCGCAGGCCAAAACGGCTATAATGCTTGGCATGTCCCGGCCAAAAATTGCCCCGCATTCACAGCCTCAATCTGGCTCTTATTCCTGTGCTTTCCTTTCCTCCTCTGAGGCAGAAAATGTTTGAATTCAGCATTCATGCCCGTGACGGCGCAGCCCGTGCCGGCAGTTTTAGTACCCCGCACGGGGTCCTGAACACGCCTGTCTTCGCGCCGGTAGGCACCCAGGCTACGGTCAAGGCCATCACGCCAGCACAATTGCAGGAATTGGATGCCCAGCTTGTTTTGGCCAACACTTACCACCTCTTCTTAAGACC